>OGYY01001942.1_pt1 | contig 16385 bp, 11 predicted proteins | sample 1576671 | NCBI WGS metagenome assembly OGYY01 (sample SAMEA3541593, study PRJEB24748) | human gut metagenome | biome: human gut; feature: human-associated habitat; material: faeces | place: China | collected 2012 | reverse complement strand
CTACAAGGTAAGAAGATACGGTTTCCACGGAACGAGCCATAAGTATGTCGCTGAGAGAGCGTCGGATATACTTAACGTGAACCTGGACGATCTGAAACTGATAACGTGCCATCTGGGTAACGGAGCGTCGGTAACGGCTATAAAGAGAGGTAAGTGCATAGATACTTCAATGGGATTCACTCCGCTGGAGGGACTCGTAATGGGTACCAGAAGCGGAGATATCGACCCGGCTATCGTGACATACATCAGGGAGAAGGAAGGCTTCGACCAAGGCGTTGTAAACGAGATCCTCAATAAAAATTCCGGTGTACTGGGTATATCGGGAGTTTCAAGCGATTTCAGAGATCTGGAAGCTGCCGCCGAGGAAGGTAACGAAAGAGCTATGCTGGCCCTGAAAGTATTTGCTCATAAGGTAAGATTCTATATCGGAGCGTACATCGCCGAGATGAACGGTGTAGATGCTATTGTATTCACGGCCGGCGTAGGTGAGAACGATATCGCCATGAGGGATATAATCTGTAATGACCTGGGTAATCTGGGAATCAAGCTGGATGTGGTGAAGAACAAGGTAAGAGGAAAGGAAATGATCATTTCCAGAGAGGATTCCACGACAACCAATATCAACCTTCCGTTCATCACAGCAACAGCTGAAGGACCGAAGCATTTCGATATGAACCTTACAAGAGCTAAATTTGATGAACTGACAAGAGATCTTGTAGAGAAGACACAGGAGCCGGTAAGACGTGCACTTTCTGATGCAGGTATCACAGCTTCCGAGCTTGGTCAGGTACTTCTTGTTGGTGGATCAACACGTATCCCGGCAGTTCAGGAAGAAGTGAAGAGACTGACAGGCAAAGAGCCAAGCAAATCTCTGAACCCGGATGAGTGTGTAGCACTTGGTGCTTCCGTACAGGGAGGTAAACTTGCAGGAGATGCAGGTGCAGGCGATATTCTTCTTCTTGATGTAACTCCACTGTCACTGTCTATCGAGACAATGGGTGGTGTGGCTACAAGACTGATCGAGAGAAATACAACAATTCCGACAAAGAAGAGCCAGATTTTCTCTACGGCAGCAGATAACCAGACAGCTGTAGATATCAACGTAGTACAGGGTGAGAGACAGTTCGCCAAGGATAATAAATCACTCGGACAGTTCAGACTGGATGGAATCCCGCCGGCTCCACGTGGAGTACCGCAGATTGAAGTTACATTCGATATTGATGCAAACGGTATTGTAAATGTATCTGCGAAGGATCTTGGAACAGGTAAAGAGCAGCATATTACGATCACAGCAGGTTCTAATATGTCTGATGACGATATCGATAAAGCTGTGAAAGAAGCAGCAGAGTTCGAGGCTCAGGATAAGAAACGTAAAGAAGCAATTGATACAAGAAATGAAGCCGATGCTATGGTATTCCAGACAGAAAAAGCAATTCAGGATGTCGGAGATAAACTGGATGCAGCAGATAAGGCAGCCGTAGAAGCTGACGTACAGGCATTGAAAGATATCCTTGCAAAATCTGCACCGGAAGAGACATCTGAGGCTCAGGTTGCAGAGATCAAAGCTGCAAAAGAGAAACTGATGGAAAGTGCTCAGAAGTTATTTACAAAGATGTATGAGCAGAATGCAGCAGCAGGAGCACAGGCTGGTCCTACACCGGGAGCAGGTCCGGCACCGGAAAGTTCTGCAAATGATGATGTAGTAGACGGAGATTACAAAGAGGTTTAATCTGATTCATGTAATCTGAAAGATTTACATCAGAAAAGTATGAAGAATAAAGGATTCTACGAAGCTGTAGGAATATAGCTTCGTAGAATTTCTTGAGGTTATAGAAAGGTAAAGTAGTTGTATTATGGCAGAGGCAAAAAGAGATTATTATGAAGTACTCGGCGTAAGTAAGGATGCCGATGATGCTACAATAAAAAAAGCATATCGTCAGCTTGCAAAGAAGTACCATCCGGATATGAATCCGGGAGATAAAGAAGCTGAGAAAAAGTTCAAAGAGGCTTCTGAAGCCTATGCCGTTCTGAGTGACGCTGACAAACGTCGTCAGTATGATCAGTTCGGCCACGCGGCATTTGAGGGAGGTGCCGGAGGTGCAGGTGGATTTGGCGGCGGATTTAATGGAGCTGATTTTGGAGACATTTTCGGAGATATCTTTGGAGATCTGTTCGGAGGTCCCAGAAGAGGCGGAACAAGTAATGGTCCGATGAAAGGTGCCAATATCAGAAAAAGTGTCCGCATTACGTTTGAAGAGGCAGTACATGGATGTGAAAAAGAGCTGGAGCTGGTTCTGAAAGATCCATGTGAAGACTGTCATGGTACAGGTGCAAAGCCGGGAACTTCTCCTGAGACTTGTCCAAAGTGTGGTGGAAAGGGTCAGATTGTTTATACATCCCAGTCTTTCTTTGGTACTGTACAGAATGTGCAGACCTGTCCGACCTGTGGCGGTTCAGGAAAAGTTGTAAAAGAAAAGTGTCCGAAATGTGCAGGAACCGGATATACCGCAAGTAAGAAGAAGATCAAAGTTACTATTCCAGCAGGAATTGATAACGGACAGAGTATCCGTATTCGCGAAAAAGGCGAGCCGGGAGTTAATGGCGGTCCGAGAGGAGATCTGCTTGTTGAGGTAAATGTATCCAGACATCCGGTATTCCAGCGTGTAGATATGAATATCCTCTCTACAGTTTCAATATCCTTTGCGATCGCAGCACTTGGTGGAGAGATCAAGATCCCGACAGTAGATGGAGATGTAGTCTGCACGATCAAGCCGGGAACAAAAACCGGAACAAAGGTACGTTTAACCGGAAAAGGTGTTCCGTCATTGAGAAATTCACAGGTCAGAGGAGATCATCTGGTTACAGTAGTGATCCAGACACCGGATCATCTGAGTGCAGAAGCAAAAGAAGCTCTCAGAAGATTTGATGAGTTGACAGGAAATACACTGAAACGCAGTGAAAATACAGAAACCGCAGAGGACAAAAAGTCAAAGAAGAAGTCTTTCAAAGAAAAAATGAAAGAAGTTTTTGAAGATAAAGAATAAAAAGTCCTGAATAGTGAGTTAAGGTTTCAGGCAGAAAGAATGGCAGAGGAAAAGCAATTTTCCCTGCCATTCTTTGAAATTATTTAAGTGGAATCCCGAATAGATACTATATTTAATTGATGTTGGGGTCAAAAGCCCCCAACAATGATGCCAACGGATTATTTCGTGCTACGCACTCCCACAATCCTACCCGCTATTCGCATATCATGGTGCTTACGCCCCACTTTTATGCTCATATCGGGGCGGGTCTCAAGGTCATTCTACCACCAGTGTGCAAGCACACGTGGTTTCAGACCTTTTGACCCTGACATCTTTAATTTCTTTCCCCCACAAATACAATAACAGACCGTTCTCCAAGCAGAACGGAGGAACCGGCAGCAGGTATTTCAGAATCCGTGAATGTCTGCTGTTTTTTGTCTCCTGTATTGACGGCAATCTTCCAGGTATAGCCGTCCGGGAGCTGAGGCAGAGTCAGAGCAGCGGAACACCAGTGTGTATTCACGGCAAGGAAGACCAGATCTTCTTTGTGCAAAGAGTCATCATAACCTGAAAAGAGAACGCAGGCAGTGTGACTGCTTTCCGGCAGGTCAGGTTTCCATGGAGTGAGACCATGAAGACTCATGGACGGAAAACCGAGATAACTAGGCTCAAGGTCTTTGCGGATACAGGCATGAGCTTTTCTGAAGTGGATCATATAACGGAAAAACTCATACAATGCTCTGTTCTTCTCTAAAAGTGACCAGTCCAGCCAGGAGATCAGATTATCCTGACAGTAGGGATTATTATTTCCATAGCGTGTATCGGCAAATTCATCTCCGGCGAGAAACATAGGAGTGCCACGGCTGCACATCAGGACAGCACAGGCATTCATCATCATTTTTCTGCGAAGAGCCAGGACGGAAGGATCCGTTGTATCTCCTTCCACACCACAGTTCCAACTGTTGTTGTCATCTGCACCGTCTGTATTTCCCCAGCCATTGGCTTCATTGTGCTTTTCATTATAGCTGTAGAGATCGTAAAGCGTAAATCCATCGTGGCAGGTCAGAAAATTAACCGAAGCATTCCTGCCCCGGAAAACCGGATCATAAAGATCGGGTGAACCGGTGATCCGGCGGGCAGCAGCCTGGGAAAGAAAATCATCTCCTTTCAGAAAACGACGCATATCATCCCGGTAACGTCCATTCCACTCAGCCCAGCGTTTCCAGGAGGGAAAAGATCCGACCTGGTAGAGTCCGCCGGCATCCCAGGCTTCTGCGATCAGTTTTACATTTCCAAGGATGGAATCAAAAGCCAGACTGCGGAGAAGCGGAGGCTGGTGCAGAGGAGTTCCGTCCTCGTTGCGTCCGAGAATGGAAGCAAGGTCGAACCGAAACCCGTCAACACGGTATTCGATCACCCAGTAACGAAGACAGTCCAGGATCATATTTTGCACTACGGGATGATTACAGTTGAGCGTATTTCCGCAGCCACTGAAATTATAATAATGTCCATCGGGAGTGAGCATGTAGTAAATCTGGTTGTCAAAGCCTTTGAAAGAAAAGGATGGGCCAAATTCATTTCCCTCGGCAGTATGGTTAAAAACCACATCCAGAATAACCTCCATGTTCTGGTCATGAAGTTCTTTGATCAGACTTTTCAGTTCCATTCCCTCGCGGTTGTACTCTTTAGAAGAGCTGTAGCTGGTATTTGGTGCAAAAAAGCTGACCGGGTTATATCCCCAGAAGTCAAGCAGCAGGTTTTCATCAATCAGTCGTGCATCCCGCATTTCGTCAAATTCAAAGACCGGCATCAGCTCAACGGCATTGACCCCAAGGCCTTTCAGGTAAGGAATCTTTTCTTTCAGACCGTCGAAAGTACCGGGATGTTTCACTCCTGAACTTGCATCCATTGTGTAGCCGCGGACGTGCAGTTCATAAATGATGAGATCTTCCATCGGGATGGAAGTGTGACGCTGCTGCCCCCAGTCGAAGTTAGAATGAACGACACGTGCCCGGTAGCCATGTTGCGGATTATTTTTATGTCCCCAGTGGCTTTGCCCGGTTACGGCACGGGCATAAGGGTCAAGCAGGATTTTGGTACGGTCAAAGCGGAGTCCCTTCTTCTCGTCATAAGGTCCGTCCAGCCGGTAAGCATATTCAAATTCTTCAATGTCGAGACCAAATACGATCATGGAATAGCAGAATCCGATGCGGTAATTATCAGGAAATGGAAGAACGGCAAAGGGCTCTTCCGCTTCCCGGTGGAAAAGTAAAAGTTCGCAGGAGGTTGCCTTATGCGACTGGATCGTGAAGTTGACTCCACCAGGGATCACGGTTGCACCGAAATCAAGAAAAAATCCGGGACGCACCTGAAATCCGCAGATAGTGTCTAAGGGTTTTAATTGTCCGGCAGGGACAAGAACAAGATCGGTCTGATTATTTTGCAAGATCATTTCACTCCTTCTATCTATAAGTTACAGTGTGTAACAATCCGTAGGTATCATAGTCGGGGCTTTTGCCCCCGACATCCTATTTATAGGATAATTATAGAACAGAATCTTTGAAATGCAAGATGAAAGTGGTATACTGTAACAACAGAGAAAAAAAGAGTGAACTGTTCAATATCAGTGGAAGAACAGGGATCATGAAAGAAAGAGGTAAGATTATGACAGAAGAACAGAAGACGGAAGGATGTTCAGAATCGGCTTGCTCCAGTTGCTCACAGGCAGGTTCCTGCAGCAGTAAGAAAGTGGATCTGCACGAGCCGGCAAATGCACATTCATCCATTGGAAAAGTCATTGGAGTTGTCAGTGGAAAAGGAGGCGTCGGAAAATCTCTTGTCACCGGCTCACTTGCAAGGCAGATGGTGAAAATGGGATACAAGGTTGGGATTCTTGATGCAGATATTACCGGACCTTCCATTCCGAAAATGTACGGTATTCATGAAAAAGCTCAGGGAACGCAGGAAGGTATCCTTCCACGGATTGCAAAAGACGGGACAAAGATCATGTCAGTGAACTTGTTGCTTGAAGATGAGGAGGCTCCGGTAATCTGGCGTGGACCGGTGATCGCAGGGGTTGTGAAGCAGTTCTGGACAGAGGTTATGTGGGGAGATCTTGATTATCTGTTTGTGGATATGCCACCGGGAACGGGAGATGTTCCGCTGACCGTATTCCAGTCACTTCCGGTCGATGGGATCGTGATCGTGACATCTCCGCAGGATCTGGTCAAAATGATCGTGAAAAAGGCGTATGGTATGGCAAAGCAGATGAATATTCCGGTGCTTGGCATTGTTGAAAATTATAGCTATATCCTCTGTCCAGACTGCGGAAAAAAGATCCACATTTTCGGAGAAAGCCATATTGATGAGATCGCTGCGGAACTGGAAGTGCCGGTTCTTGGCAGGATGCCGTTAGATGCAGCACTTGCAGAGGTCGTGGAAAAAGAAGCATTTTATGAAGCAGAGAATCCTTATCTGGAAGTTGAGGCCTTATAGAGATGAAAGGACAGAGAACAGAGATCTGGAAAAAAGAAGAATATTCTTATGAGGGAGCTCATGGATTTATTCCGGTGATGGTCAGTTATATGCATGAGGATGATAAGATCCATCCGGCTATGATCGTTGTTCCGGGAGGTGGATACCGGCAGGTTTCACGGACAGAAGCACATCTGGTTGCCATGGATTTTTACGAGGCAGATTATAATGTAGTTGTGCTTGTCTATACAGTGAATCCGCTGGATGAAGTTCCACTGGGAATGCAGCCTCTTCAGGATATTTCAAGAGCAATCCGCATGATACGCGGGAAAGCAGAAGAGTACCGGATCACCCCGGAGAAGATCGCAGTATGCGGATTTTCTGCAGGAGGGCATTTATGTGCCAGTTTAAGTGTGCATTGGAAGGATATAAAAGATCCGGATCCGGTATATGACCGGGTGTCCAACCGTCCGGATGCAGCGATTCTTGCTTATCCGGTCATCACTGCAGGAAAGGCGGCACATCCGGGATCTTTTGTCGCCTTATTTGGGGAGAATCCGGATCAGAAGGATCTAGATTATATGTCACTTGAAAAGCATGTGACCGCAGATACGCCACCCTGCTTTTTGTGGCAGACAGCAACAGATGAGTCAGTTCCGGTAGAGAACAGTTATCTTTTTGCAAAGGCGTGTAAAGAGGCAGGTGTTCCGTATGCTCATCACGTATTTTCAGATGGTGTTCACGGAATGTCTGTAGCGACAGAAGACTGGCTGGAGGAAAGAGGCAGAGAACCTTATACGATGGAGCAGATCAGACTGCTTGGCGAAGCAATCCTGAGAGGTGAAACCAGGTTTGAGAAAAAGACCGGTGAGGAGCTGCTTGCGAAGTATGGAATTTCCAGACCTGCACCGGAAAAATGGAGTCGGGATGAGAAAGAACACTTGCGGAAGGTTTTAAAAGAAGTTGGTGCATGGAGGATGCTTGCAAAGTGCTGGCTTGCAGCAGTATGGGATGTGTAGGAAAGTAAGAAAAAGAGAGAACGACAAAGCTAATAATAGGAAGTGCAACAGAAAAAGCAGAAGGAGAACAGGATGAGAATTTTATTGATCCGGCACGGAGACCCGGATTATGAACATGATACATTGACAGAAAAAGGACGCAGGGAGGCAGAACTGCTGGCAAAGAGGGCATCATCGCTTGCGATGGGAAGTTGTTATCAGTCTCCCCTTGGCAGGGCGATGGATACGGCACAGCCCTGTCTGAAAGCGACGGGAAAAGATGCGGAAGTACTGGAGTGGCTGCAGGAATTTCCGGCACAGCTGGATCTGAATAAAGATCCGGAATTGAGCCGGGCATATCCGGGAGCAAAAATGGCAGACGGAAAGTATCTGATAAGGAATGTATGGGATATGGCACCGGGATACTGGACAGAGCATGAAGAATATATGGATCGCAGGGAATGGAGAAATTCCAAGGTAGCAGAATGCTCTGATATGGAAGTGGTTTATGACCGGGTGATCCGGGAGTTTGATGCATTTCTTGCAGAGCATGGATATGTGCGGGAGAGAAATCATTACCGGGTAGAAAAAGAAAGTACAGAAACGGTTACCTTTTTCTGTCATTTTGCGATCAGCTGTGTATTATTATCCCATTTGTGGAATGTTTCCCCGTTTATATTATGGCATGGACTGGTGCTTGCACCGACTTCTGTGACCGAGGTGGTAACGGAAGAGAGAGAGCAGGGAATTGCGTATTTCCGCGGTACAAAAGTAGGAGATATTTCCCATTTATATGCAGGAGGGGAAGAACCGGCTTTTGCTGCCCGTTTCTGTGAAGTATACAGCAATGAGGATCAGAGGCATTAGAGGAGTGTGCTTATGGAACAGAAGAAAAAGCAGGATCATAAATTTTATGGAGGATTCCGGTATGCGATCGAAGGGATTCTGACCGGGATTCGTCAGGAGCAGAATATGAAGATGCACTGTATCATGACAGTGCTGGTGGTGCTGGCGGGATTTTTCTTTGAAATTTCGAAGATAGAATGGTGTATCTGTCTGCTTCTGTGTGGACTGATCATGGCACTGGAACTGGTGAATACATCTGTTGAGGCAGTTGTTGATCTGGTGACGGAGGAAAGAAAACCGCTGGCCAAGATCGCAAAGGATACGGCTGCTGGTGCAGTGCTGATCGCAGCACTTTTTTCTGCAGTGATCGGTTGTATTATTTTTGTTCCAAAAATAATGGAATGGTTTACATTTTTTTGAAAAAAGTGTATAACAAGAGTATAAAATCAGATAATGTAAAGAGGCTTAGAACCTTGAAAGGAGCAGAAGAGTATGGAAAGATTGACGGATGGTCTGAAAAAGATCTTATTGGCAGGAATCGGAACAGTAGCTGTGACAGCGGAGAAGTCAAAGGACGTGCTGGATGATCTTGTAAAAAAGGGTGAGCTGACAGTAGAGCAGGGGAAAGTCCTCAACGAAGAGCTGAAGCATAATATCAAGAAGACGGTTAAGGATAATGTGAATGTATCAGTGAAAGCATCCTCACCGGAAGAACTGACAGAGCTTCTTGGAAAGATGACACCGGAACAGTTAGAGCAGTTAAAAGAGCAGCTCACAAAGATGGAAACGGCAGAAGCTGTGGACGAAGAGTCAGAAGAGGCAATGAAAGAAACTGTTGAGACAGCTTCGGAAAAGAAAGATGAAGAATGAAAAATCGGGTTCCAGATTAAAAGAGATAACCGCAGTTTTAAGAAAGCATGAGCTGACCCGGGGGATCACCCCGGAGAAGCTGCGGCTGATTCTTGAAGATCTGGGACCTACTTTTATTAAGATTGGTCAGATCATGTCACTGCATTCAGATGTACTTCCAAAGAAGTACTGTGATGAACTGATGAAACTGCGATCCGATGTGGCTCCAATGCCATTTTCGGAAGTGGAGGAAGTGATCGAAGATTCCTATGGGTATTCATGGCAGGAGGTCTTTTCACAAATTGAAAAGGAGACATTAGGTTCAGCTTCCATCGCACAGGTTCACAGGGCAACGCTGAAGACAGGAGAAGAAGTTGTCGTAAAGGTGCAGCGAAAAGGAATCTATGATACGATGGCAAGAGACATTGGCCTTCTGCATAAGGCAGTCAAGCTTGTACCACCGATCAGCATCAAAGAAACCATCGACTTCAGTATGGTGCTGGATGAGTTGTGGGTCGTAACGCAGGAAGAGATGAATTTCCTGACGGAAGCAGCCAACATGGAAGAGTTTGCCCGGCAGAATAAAGATATTGCGTATGTAAGGACACCGGTTTTATATAAGGAATTTACAACGCATCATGTTCTGGTGATGGAATATATCGAAGGATATCCTATCGATGAAAAAGAAGTGCTTGAAAAAGAGGGCTACGATCTGGAAGAGATCGGAACAAAGCTGGTTGACCATTATATCAAGCAGGTCATGGACGATGGCTTTTTCCATGCAGATCCCCATCCGGGAAATGTACATATTTCGGACGGGAAAATTGTATGGATTGATATGGGCATGATGGGACGGCTTTCAGACAGAGACAGAGAACTGATCTCCGATGCGATCCAGGGGATTGCGATCAACGATATCGGGATGATCCAGGATGCGGTTCTTGCGTTGGGAGAATTTCGGGGAAAACCGGATCAGAGTAAGCTGTATGAAGATATCAGCAGCCTGATGATCAAGTATGGCAAGCTGGATATGGGAAATATCGACGTGGCAGAGGCAATGCAGGATCTGATGGAAGTTATGAAGACGAACCGGATTTCTATGCCACATGGTCTGACGATGCTGGCACGCGGTCTGACGCAGATGGAAGGTGTTCTTGCTGAGATCTGTCCACAGATCAATATGGTAGAGATCGCTTCAGCAAGGATCAAAGGTGATTTCCTGCGGAATTTTAACTGGAAAAAAGAATTGAAGTCCGGTGGAAAGAACCTGTATCGAGCGATCCATAAGACGATCGAGATTCCGTCACTGGCAGCAGATGCACTGCAGGGATATATGAAAGGGCAGACGAGGGTCAATCTAGATCTTCATGTATCAAAGGATCTGGCAGAGCTGTTAAGAAGACTGGTGAGAAATATTGTGATGGGACTGTGGGTCATGGCACTTCTGATCAGTTCAAGCATCATCTGTACAACGAATATGAAGCCAAAGTTATGGGGAATCCCGGCAATTGGTGCGATCGGATATCTGATGGCATTCGTGATCGTGATGTATGTATTTATCAAGCATTTTTTGTCAAGAAAATAAGGAAAAAGTAATCACCGTATAAAAGGACAGAACCTTTTTATACGGTGATTTTTTTATAGCAGGAAAGTATACATTTCTGAAGCATTCTGAAATCGTTAAAGGAATCCGCAAAAGAAAAGACGATCGTACTGGTTTCCAACAGAGATTCCACCATGAATGTTGCAGATTTTGTATATGAAATGGAAAAAAGAAATAGTTCACTTGCAAAATGAAAGAAAATCTGTTAGAGTACTACAGGTAATTAATAAGACAGTTCGTGACCATCCTGTCTATAAAAAAAACTAGGGATAAAAGTTGTAATTTAAGATCTGTGAGATGCTGGTCCTATCTCTTTTCAGTCCGGTATCGTTACGATTTACAGGAGATGTCTCTCGGGGTCAGTACCGTCAGGCATCTCCTTTTTCTTGAAAATTCATTTTCATTTTCCCGGGGAACAGAGTTGGCACGCATCAAAAGAAAAAGAAAGAAGGGTGAAGATGGGACAGACAGAAAATCCAGTTCGCTATAGTATTATAACGGATAAAAACCCAAGGGAGATTGTTATGCTCCGGGGAAGCGGATGCCGTTATCTGCGGTGTCGTTTCTGTGATTATCATTTGGATTCTTCCAGAAATGAAGAAGAAAACTATAAGATCAACAAAGAGGCACTTTCTAAGGTAAATGGCATATATCACAGTCTTGAGGTAATCAATTCCGGAAGTTTTCTGGAACTTGATGAAAAGACAATGGAAGAAATCAGGCGGGTCTGTAAAGAAAAGCAGATCAGTCAGCTCCGGTTTGAGGTCCACTGGATGTATCATAAGCATGTACAGAAGTGGAAGGATTATTTTAAAAAGCAGGGAATCACGCTGAAGATTAAAATGGGTGTGGAGACATTTGATGATACGTTCAGAAGAGAAGTCTTTGACAAAGGAATGGAAGGCGTTATGCCGGAAGAGATCGCAGGAGTGGCAGATGAAGTCTGTCTGCTTTTTGGAATCAGTGGGCAGACAGCAGAATCCATGCAGAAAGATATAGAAACGGGATTAAAATATTTTGAACGGATCTGTATCAATATTATGGTGGAAAATACAACACCGATCCGTCCGGATCAGGAAGTGATCCGACTTTTTGTGGAACAGATTTATCCGAAATATAAAGAAAACCAAAGGGTGGATATTTTGCTTCAAAATACAGATTTTGGAGTCGGAGGAGAAGAAAAGGAGAAAGAAGAAAATGAATGAGATATTATTGGTTTTAAGTCTTTTGGTTATATATGGAAGTGTTCTGTTGGTTTACAGATTATTTGGGAAAAGCGGATTGTATTGTTTTACAGCGATCGCTACGATTACCGCCAATATTGAAGTGCTGATCATGGTGGACGCATTCGGAATGGAGCAGACTCTGGGAAATATCCTTTTTGCGTCGACATTTCTTGTTACGGATATCATCAGTGAGGTAGACGGGAAAAAGGCAGCACAGAAAGCAGTAAATATCGGAATTTTTACGTCGTTATTTTTTATCGTAGTTTCCCAGTCCTGGCTTTTATACAGACCGAGTGCGAGCGACTGGGCACAGCCGGCGATCAAAGAGATTTTTTCCAATACACCAAGACTGATGATCGTCAGTGTGCTGGTTTATGCAATCTGTCAGCGGTTTGATGTATGGGCTTATCATAAATGGTGGGCGATTACCAAAAAGTATTTCAATGGAGATTCAAGAAAAGCATTATGGCTGAGAAATAACGGGTCGACACTGATCTCACAGTTACTAAATACATTATTGTATACTTTTGGGGCATTCTGGGGAATGTATCAGTTCCCAACTCTGGTCAGTATCGCACTGGCGAGTTATGTGATCTTTATCATTACGAGTATTGCAGATACACCATTTGTTTATCTGGCGAGAAAAATGCATGAAAAAGTCAGTATCCCGGAGGAACAGCAGTAAGGATTTTATTAAATCATATCAGAAGTTCAGGGGAAATGCGAAAGACGAACTAACAGGAAAAAGTCAGTTAGCAATATCATAGAAGTCATTCATTTGCGAAAAGATATTTTCCATTATCTGGCAATGTGAGTGACAGAAAGGACAAAAAAATCTGGGATGTAAAGCACCTGCAGCACACTGGTGCTTTATTGTATCAAGATATTCATAAGTATACTTAAAAAATTCTTTATTTGTAGGTCTGTTGTCAGAACTGCTTCTGCCGAAGACTTTTTTGAGCATACGGTCGTTGGAAGAGACCCATATAGTGAGAATACTATTTCGTATATTCTTTTCGACACATTTCCATGTTGTGCCGTAGTGATTCGCAATATCAATGTATAAAAATTTCGTAATACAAGAGATACAGTGAGGGTCTTCTTCCATAAGAAGGAGGCCGTAGACAATATAATCGTAACCAAGGTTTGTCTTTGAAGTACCAAGCTTTTCAAGTGTATCAAACAATAATTCTTTGTAATTCATGAACCTTCTCCTCTCAGATGAGAACCCCGTTCCTTGATAATATGTTAAAATGAGATGAAAAAAGACGCAACAAAAATTTTTCGAAGATTTTCGAACTCGTGGGAAATGTTGTAGCCTGCAAATAAAAAGTCAAGGCTAAATTGAAAGAACATTGAAAATTTTATACAGGTTGAGTTTGCACCAGTTTTGATAATGGTCAAGCCATAAAGTTCCGTGAGTAATGGAAGAAGGCAATGCTTTGAGAAAAAGATGAGAGCAATATTCTGAAAACTACTTGAGATTTTTGGAAAAATCTGCTAAAATACTTTTGTATGTCTATGGGGTAAGGGAATTCATATCCTTTTGCCTTAGAAATTATGGAGGGAGGACTTGACTATGGCAAACGGAAATGCGACAATTATTGTCGGCTCGGCTCGGCTCGGCTCGGCTCGGCTCGGCTCGGCTCGGCTCGGCTCGGCAGGAGCATAGTGCCGTTTTTTCAGCGTGTCAAGTCTTATTTCATACAATTTATAACGAACCGGTTGCCGGAGACAGGGTGCATTATGCCTTGGCTTCGGCTTTTTGCGTTTGCCGGAGGAAGAAAATAGCGGATAGAATTATTTTGGAGGAATGAAAATGAAGAAGAAACTTTTAAGCCTTCTGCTTGCGTTGTGCCTTGTGATGGCACTTGTTCCGATGACAGCGTTTGCAGAAGAGAACGAGCAAAGCAGCAAAACCTCAATCACAACAGTAGATGAGCTTTTGGAATTTGCAAAAGCTGTGGACAATGGCGAATATGACGATAAAACAGATGCGGTTGTATCTCTTGATGCAGATTTGGATTTAACAGGTGTTGCGTGGACACCAATTGGCAGCGTATTTGCTGCTGATGGAACTCTGCTGCATTACTTCAGCGGCAAATTTTACGGAAACGGGCATACGATTTCCAATTTGGATTTTTCCGAAAACTACGGAAAGACAGAGTATCCGTCTTTCGGGTTTTTCAGTGAGGTTTACGGTGCTGAAATTTCCGGTTTGACAATTCAAGGCAAGCTGAATGTGTCCAATTCAGGGTATGTCTATTTTGGAACGGTAGCGGGCGTTGCAGCAGACAGCAAAATTTCTGACTGTGCTTCAAATGTGTCGTTCACGGATAAAGACAAATATATTAACGGTACTGTGGCTTTGTGCGGATATGCGATAAATAGCACGATTGAATACTGCCAAAACAAGGGGGATTTTTCAATAACGCAGGATGTCACCTCTTTTCAGATGGGCGGTATCGTAGGTCTTGCTCAAAACAGCACCGTACAGTATTGTGCCAATACGGGCGATCTGACCTCTTGGACACCCTGTACTGGCGGAATTGTTGGACAGTTGATTCAGAACTCAAAGGTCATAAATTGTTATTCCACCGGGAAAATAGTTCCTCTTGGTAAGGGAACTACGGATTTCGGCGGCATTGCAGGTACAGTTGGCACAGGAACAGAAATAAGACATTGTTATTTCGCCGGGGAAGTGGATCTATCTCAATATACTGCCACTACACCTTATAAGCGTTTAGGCGGTATTGTCGGCGGTGTTTCTTCTGATACACCTGTTTTTGAAAACAATTATTTCATTGAAACAGAAAATGTTACTGCTTGCAGTAAGTATACGGAAGCAGGTACAGCAAAGTCCCTTGAATATATGGAAACTGAGGATTTCTTTAATGAGATTACTACTGCCGGCGGCAATTATCGATTTAATTCTAATGGAACGCCCCTCTTGCCAGCACCGAAATATGCAGTTTCTTTTGTTGTAACACCTGCTGAGTTGGCGAATGTAGTCATTAAAGTGAATGGTCAGGAAGTAGCAAACCCGGTTGATTTGGAAACGGGTACTTATACTGTCGAAGTCAGTGCAGATAATTGCGAGGTTTTCAATCTCAATATTACGATTACGGCTGATACAGCAACTCATACGCAGACTATTGCAATGACTTATTTACCTGCCGACTACACTAAGGTCGACGAAGCCATTGCCAAGGCAAATGCACTGAACAAAGACAACTACAAGGACTTCTCTGCTGTAGAAGCTGCTGTCAAAGCTGTTGTCCGTGGTAAAAATATTATGGAACAATCTGAAGTAGACAAGATGGCAAAGGCTATCGAAGATGCGATTGCTGCTCTTGAGAAAAAGCCTGCCAGTACCAAACCGGGAACATCAGATAAGAGTCCGCTGACTGGCAATACAAGCAACCTTGCACTGTGGATTTCCCTACTGTTAGCCAGCGTCGGCGCAACCCTTGCTACAACGTTGCCAGCAGAAAGAAAAAGTACAACAGATAATTGAATAGCATTCCCTTGCTCCATCTTCTGAGCAAGGCAAAAGCGTCGTAGAAATACGGCGCTTTTTTGTTACCTAATTATTGAATAGAATATACGAGACTTGAGTTTGGATTAAATCTGATTGAATAATGACCTTTTATATTCTTCGTCATCAAATGGTGCAGTACCCTACTGTAAATAATAATGCGGATTTAGAGTTTCTTTCGACACCTCAGTGTAAGGTTCGCAATTCCTCATACGAATTTGCCATGCAAAGCAAAAATAAAATTCTGAGAGATTTTTGAGAGACGCAAAGTCTGAAAAATGGCTTAAATAGGCGGTTTTGAAAAAAGATTGCGAGCCTCTGACTCCGTCATTTAAGGTTCGAATCCTTATACCTCTGCCAATACCTCGGAACATTCGTGTTCCGAGGCTTTTTTATGCCCGAATACTGCTTTTTACGGCGGTAATCGGGCATTCTTTCTTTGCCTCAAAATATTGTGAGAGTTTTTGAGAGATTCTAAGAGACAGCAAATTTCAAAATTCCAAAGTCATTTTAGTGCGATTTAGGGCATTTATGACTGAGACTTTTGAGAGACATCGCTCAAATCAAAATCGTAACACGAATTGAAATGAGCAAAAAATTTGAGAGACATTTCAAAAAAAGAGGGCTTAAAGTAATAATGAACAAGTCCGTAAAAAATGGACAATAGAAAAAACGGAGTTAAGGTTATATCCGCTAACGAAAACATTAGCGAAGGCTCAAAAGGCATAATTCTTGAATACGTACTTGAAGGTATGGCTGAATATTATTCAGCAGACTTATCAGAGAAAGTTATTCGTGGATTAACATAAAATGTAAGTTTAACGGTGA
>OGYY01001941.1_pt1 | contig 16395 bp, 13 predicted proteins | sample 1576671 | NCBI WGS metagenome assembly OGYY01 (sample SAMEA3541593, study PRJEB24748) | human gut metagenome | biome: human gut; feature: human-associated habitat; material: faeces | place: China | collected 2012 | reverse complement strand
AGCCAGGCTTATTACGATTCCGGCTCCTGGCGGGCGACCTGGGCGGGAGAGGGCGGCGGTGTGCTGCTTAACCAGGCGCCGCATAATCTCGACCTGTGGCAGTGGATATTTGGTATGCCGAAACGGGTGCGGGGTTTTTGCACCTGCGGGAAATACCATCATATTGAGGTGGAGGACGACGCTACCATCTACGCCGAGTATGAAAACGGCGCCGTGGCCACCTTTATCACCACCACCGGCGAAGCGCCCGGTACCAATCGGCTGGAAATCAGCGGGGACCGTGGCAAGCTGGTGATTGAAAATGGGGAGCTGACCGTCTGGCGGCTTTCCGCACCGGAGCGGGAGATTTGCTTTACCGCCCGGGAAGGGTATCCCCGGCTGGACACCGCGGTGGAAAGCTGGCGGCCGCAGGCCAAAGAAACAGCCCACAATGGCATTTTACAGAATTTTACCAATGCCATCCTTTATGGGGAGGAACTGCTGGCGCCGGGAGTCGAGGGGCTGAACAGCTTAATGATTTCCAACGCGGCATACCTGTCGAGCTGGACTGGGCAAACGGTGGACCTGCCCCTTGATGGGGCGCTGTATTACCGCCTGCTGCAGGAAAAGGTTCACCATTCATCCGTTAAAAACCGCCCGCGTGCGGAGTCCGTTCCACAGGGGCGGTACAACGCGCGCTGGAGCGTGAAATGGTAATCAAATACAGGAGGATAATCTATGAAACTGACCTTTCGCTGGTATGGGGACAGCGACCCCGTGACACTGGAGAAAATCCGCCAGATCCCGACCATGACCGGGATTGTTTCCGCCGTGTACGATGTGCCGGCCGGCGGCATCTGGAGCGAGGAGAGCATCGCCGAGCTGAAAGCCAAGGCTGAGGCCGCGGGATTGGAATTCGAAGTGGTGGAAAGCGTGCCGGTGCCTGAGGATATCAAGCTGGGTAATGACAAAGCGCCGCAGCTCATCGCCAATTACTGTGAAAATGTGCGGCGGCTGGGCAAGGCCGGCGTCAAGGTAATCTGCTACAATTTCATGCCGGTGTTCGACTGGCTGCGCAGCGAACTGACCCGCCAGAACGCGGATGGCTCCAACTCGCTGGCTTACGACGACGCCACGGTGCTGGGCATGAACCCGCTCACCAGTGAGCTGTCCCTGCCCGGCTGGGATGAGAGCTACACCAAAGAGGGCCTTAAAGACCTGTTGAACCAATATAAGGAGATCGACGAAGAGGGGCTGTGGCAGAACCTGCAGACGTTCCTCGAAGCGGTTATCCCGGTGGCCGAGGAGAGCGGCGTCAAAATGGCCATCCATCCCGACGATCCGCCATGGGGCCTGTTCGGCCTGCCCCGCATCATCACCAGTGAAAAAAACCTGGAGCGGTTTTTAAAACTGGTGGATAGTCCGGCCAATGGCCTGACCTTCTGCACCGGTTCGCTGGGCGCTGGACAAAGCAACGACCTGCCCGCCATGGCGAAAAAATTTGCCGACCGCATCCATTTTGTCCATCTGCGGAATATCCGCTGGACCGGGCCGAAGGATTTTGAGGAAACGGGGCATCCCACCTCCTGCGGGTCGCTGGACATGTACGCGATTGTTAAGGCGCTGTATGAGGGCGGCTTCGACGGTTATGTGCGGCCCGACCACGGCCGTATGATCTGGGGCGAAACCGGCCGCTACGGTTATGGGCTGTATGACCGTGCGCTGGGCGCCACCTACATTGCGGGATTATGGGAAGCGGTTGACCGCGCCCATCAGGAATAAAGTCCATTAGGGAGCTAACATAGAAAGAAGGAAACGACAGTATGGGAAAAACAGTGGTTATTACCGGCGCGGGCGGCGTGCTTTGCTCGGGTTTTGCCAAATCGATGGCGAAACAGGGGCATAAGGTTGCGCTGCTCGACCTGAACGGGGAAGCGGCACAGGCCGCGGCGGACGAGATTGTCCGCGACGGCGGCACCGCGAAAGGCTATAAGGCCAATGTGCTGGATAAAGCCTGCCTGGAGGACGTGCATGCGCAGATCCTGAAGGATTTCGGTAAATGCCAGATCCTGATTAACGGTGCGGGCGGCAACAGCCCCAAATGCACCACCACGCATGAGGTGTATGAGGAGGGCGACGCGGACGCGCAGGATATCGCCACGTTCTTTAACCTTGATAAAAGCGGTTTCAATTTTGTGTTTGATCTCAATCTCATGGGGACCTTGCTGCCTACCCAGGTGTTTGCCAAGGATATGCTGGGTGAAGCGGGCTGCTGCATTTTGAACGTGTCCTCCATGAACGCGTTCCGTCCTTTGACTAAAATTCCAGCCTACAGTGCGGCCAAAGCGGCAGTGTCCAACTTTACCCAGTGGCTGGCGGTGCATTTTGCCGGCGAGGGCATCCGCGTCAACGCCATGGCGCCCGGCTTCTTTGTCACCAACCAGAACCGTGCGCTGCTGTTTGATGACAGCGGCAATCCCACCCCCCGCACCGAAAAAATCCTGCGGGCGACTCCCATGGGCCGCTTCGGCGAGGCGGAGGAGCTGGAAGGAACGCTGCTGTGGCTGACTGACGACAAGGCGTCGGGCTTTGTAACGGGTATTGTGGTGCCGGTAGACGGTGGTTTTTCCGCCTATTCCGGCGTGTAAGGAGGATACGAGTATGAGAACCAAAGAACAGGTGCTGCAGGCCATTGAAGACAGCGGTATGGTGGCCGTTGTCCGGGGAGAAACCTCACAGCAGGCCATGGGCATTGTTGAAAACTGCATCGCGGGCGGCATTAAGGCGGTGGAATTGACCTTCACCGTACCCTTTGCCCACCGTGTAATCGAGGATTTGGCCCGCAAATACGGCGACCAGATCATTTTGGGCGCGGGTACCGTGCTAGACAGCGAAACGGCCCGCATCGCTATTTTATCTGGCGCGGAGTTTGTGGTATCGCCTCATTTTAACGCAGAGGTCGTCAAACTCTGCAACCGGTACCGCAAAGCGGTTATGCAGGGCATTCTCACCATCACCGAGGCGGTTACCGCCATGGAAGCCGGTACCGACGTGCTGAAGCTGTTCCCCGGCGAGCTGTTCGGCCCAGCCTTTATCAAGGCCATCAAAGGGCCGCTGCCCTATGCCCGCGTGATGCCTACCGGCGGCGTGAGCGTGGACAACGTGGCCGAGTGGATCAAAGCCGGCGCTGTCGCGGTTGGCGCGGGCAGCAGCCTGCTCAAGGGCGACGTAAAGGAAAACGCGGCCGCGTTCGTAAAGAACATCCGCGCGGCCCGCGGCCTGTAAACCCTGGCCGGTTTTCTCTGCCTTCTTTTAACAGGGACATAGCCTGCCGATGAAACGGGCCTCGCAAAGAAATGTCCGCATATAGCGGGTTCATGTGTCTATTCTAAATTACATACAGAGGTGTCAATATCATGGTTGTTACATTTGGCGAGATTATGCTGCGTCTGTCCCCTCCCGGCTACCAGCGCCTGCTACAGGCGAAAAGCCTGGACGTGACCTTTGGCGGCGGCGAGGCGAACGTCGCCGTGTCGCTGGCGGGTTACGGCGTGCCGGCCCGGTTCGTGACCAAGCTGCCGAAAAACGATATGGGCCGCGCCTGCAAGGGCGAACTGGCCCGCTGGGGAGTGGATACCTCCCGCATTGCCATGGGCGGCGACCGCCTGGGCGTGTACTATTGCGAAAAGGGCGCGTCTCAGCGTCCCTCCAAGGTGATTTATGATCGGGCCGCCTCGGCGATTGCCGAAGCCGATCCTGCCGATTTTGACTGGGACGCCATTTTTGAGGGCGCCGAGTGGTTCCATTTTACCGGTATCACCCCGGCTATCAGCGATAATGCGGCAGCGATTACGCTGGAAGCCTGTAAAAAAGCGAAAGAAAAGGGCGTAACGGTTTCCTGCGACCTCAACTACCGCAAAAAACTGTGGACGCGGGACAAGGCCAAACAGGTCATGTCCGAGCTGATGCAGTATGTCGATGTGTTGATCGCAAACGAGGAAGATGCGGCCGACGTATTCGGCATTCATGCCGAAGCGACCGATATCACCAAGGGCGAGATCAACCTGTCCGGTTACCAGTCGGTGGCCCGCCAGCTTACCAACGCGTTCCATTTCGATAAGGTGGCCATTACCCTGCGGGAGTCGATTTCGGCCTCCTGCAACAACTGGTCGGCGCTGCTGTACGACGGCAAGGAATTCTATTCCTCCAAAAAGTACACCATACAGATTGTTGACCGGGTGGGCGGCGGCGACAGCTTCGGCGGCGGGCTGATCTACGGCCTGACGCAGGGTTACGACTGCCAGCAGGCGCTGGAATTCGCGGTGGCGGCCTCCTGCCTGAAGCATACCATCGAGGGCGACTTTAACCTGATGACGGTGGACGAGGTCAAGTCCCTGATGGGCGGCGACGGCTCCGGCCGTGTGCAGCGGTAATTCTGACGGAATGGCCCCGTATCATTAGGCAGATCGTTGCCATAAAATTTAAGCGGGAATTTGCCGTTAACAAAAATGGCTCTGCGGACAATCCGCAGAGCCATTTTATTATAAAGATGAGCGCCAAAAGAGGCGTGTCGTTTGGTACGGGGAAGCTTTTTATTGGGGATATGTCCACGGCGTTTTGACACTGTTACAAAGCGGATAGACTCCCGTCTTTTGGGGGCATTAAAAACAGGTTTGCAGAGGATTGCGGACACATTCGCCGTAAGGAAGCAAAAAGGTACGGATGCCGCTGGAGTAAGGGGCAATGTCGTATTGCTGGTAATACACCACCAGCCCGTCGGATGCGGCATAAAAACTTTCCGGCCGGAAGGCATCCGACAGCCGTTCCTGCGAATCTTCAAAATAAATATCCGGGTCCTGCCGGATCTGCCGCACAGCTTCCTGCACGATATACGTTTTCGGGTCGGGTCCGCAGAGAATCAGATCTGTTAATGTGAGCTGGCGGCAGCCCTGCAGATTCCAGGTCTGGGAATCGCGCACCGTGCTGCCGTGGGCGCCTCCCGTAAATTCGTACGTTTCCCTGTACAGGCTGAGGATACAGCCCTGCTGGTAGGTCATGGTAAAAGCCTGAACCGCTTGGTATTCCATAACCGGAAAGCCCTTTTCCATTGCAAATGCGTATTGTTCCTTGGCAGCCAGGTATAATTCGGTCTCCACATAGCGCTGATAGGTTTGCGCCTGCTCCTGATAAAACCGGTTGAGTTTGTTAAGACACATTTCGTACCGTGTGGATGTAAAAAAGGGATACTCGATTTTATACGTTAAAATATTGGCGTCTCCTTCTTTAAAAGAACCCTGTAAAGATTTCGCCTGTACCTGTAGGGACTGGTTTTGATTCATCCTGCTCACCCTTCCGTGATTCAATTAGTAATCATCATACGAAAAGATGTCTTTTTTTATGCTAGGAACTGGGGGCGGCGGGTATAGCCTCCCCACGATGTTTGACCTGCATTTCGCGGCATAAGGACAAACGGTCCTGCGGCATATTGCCGCAGGACCGTTTGTATGTAGGCGCGCCGGTTCGTTCCATACTGTCCGGCAGCGGCATCTTATGGTTTTGTGTGTTTATGGCGCAATATAGTCGAGATGCCCGACCACCTGGCCGCCCTGCAGGTAGACGCGGGGCACCCGCTTGCCAATCAGGCAAACCGTTTCATACGATATGGTGCCGCTCAGCGCCGCCACTTCCTCCACCGGGATGACCACGTCTCCATCCCGGCCGAACACGGTGACCACGCTGCCGGCATCCACGCCGGGTATACCGGTGACGTCCAGCATGCACTGGTCCATGCACACCCGGCCGATTACCGGTGCGGGCCGGCCGTTAACCAGCATCCGCGCCCGTCCGGACATGGCGCGGGGATAGCCGTCCGCATAACCGATGGGTACGGTCGCTACCGCCGTGGGGTGCGCGGTTGTAAAGGTGCGGTTATAGCTCACCGGCGTACTGGCGGGAATGGTTTTCACCATGGATACCACGGTTTTCAGCTCCATGGCCGGCCGCAGATCCAACAGCTCCTGCATCCAGGTGGCGTCGGGCGCCAGCCCATAGAGGATAATGCCGGGCCGCACCCGGTCAAGGTGCATATCCGGATGCACCATCGTAGCGGCGCTGTTGCAGCAATGCCGCACGGGGATGGAATATCCCTTCTCCTCCAGCTGGTCGGCCACCCGGATGAATCGTTCGTACTGGAGGCGGGTGTACCCCCCATCCTGGGCTTCATCCGCCGAAGCAAAATGGGTAAATATGCCTTCCACTTTTAGGTGGGGCAGACGACAAATTGCCGCCGCCTCCTCCACAGCCTCCCGCAGGTCCTCCGGTTCGCGGCAGGGCAGACCAATCCGGCTCATCCCGGTATCCAGCTTGATATGTACCCGTACAGTACAGCCGCTTTCGGCCGCCGCGTTATTCAGCCGGCAGGCGTTGTCCAGGGTCAGAACCGTCTGGATGATATCGTGTTCGGCCAGGCGGCAGGCTTCCTCCGGCGGGGTATACGCCAGGATCAGGATTGGTTGGGTGATACCGCCCCGACGGAGCTGCAGCGCCTCTTCCAGATTGGAGACGCCAAAAAAATCCGCTCCTGCTTTTTGCAGCGCTTTAGAAACCGGTACCGCGCCGTGGCCGTATGCGTCCGCCTTGACAATGGCGATGGGACGGCATCCGTCCGACAGGGACTTTTGTATGACCTGATAATTATGTGCGATGGCATCGAGATCCACCTGTACCCAGGTGCGTTTCAAAAAATCTGTCATGAAACAGCCTCTTTTCCGGATTGATCGTGTGAATGGAAATGGTTTACCAGAAACCCATGGGTTATAAAACAGTAGAATAATTGTTCTTCATTATACGCAGAATTCGTGAAATAATCAATGTCTTTTTGCATATACTGTTAGGTAGTCAAGTACAGGCAGGAGGGAACGGAAGCAATGTCAGAACAGGAAACCCAGCTCCAACCGGAAAAAAGCGAGCAGACGGACTGCGCAGCGCGTCCGCCGATTGTTTTTCCGGCGGGAGATCTGGACGCCATGATTTTTTTTGAAGAGTACGCGGTCGCGCATTCGGAGCGATGAACGCGGGGACGTGTATAACCGGATAAAGGGCGGGGTTGGCTCCCCGCCTTTTTCACGTTGTACAGGGACGAAAAAGCGAAGAATTAAGGAAATATTTTGTTGTTGTCTATTTCCCTGATGGAAAAATTATGATACAATGGCTACGAGGCTTTGCCTCGCAGAGTTGGGAGAAGAGTCTATAGCGCCCCGGTGGGCGCGGCCCTTCTTCTGTTTTGCGTTTTTAAGTAATAAATGCTGTTGAGCAGGAGGAATAGAACCATGTCGGACGTAATTCGGGTATTCGTGGAAAAACGAAAAGGCTTTGATGTGGAGGCCCAGCAAATGCTGGACGATTTGCGGGAGAATCTGGGGATGACCTCGATCGAGGCCCTGCGGCTCGTCAACCGGTATGATGTGGAGGGGCTGTCCGCAGAAGAATTCGAGCGCGCGCGGGGGACGGTGTTTTCCGAGCCGAACGCCGATATGGTATATGACGAGACGCTGCCGGTGGACAGTGGTTGGCAGGTGTTCGCCATGGAATATCTGCCCGGCCAGTATGACCAGCGGGCGGACTCGGCGGCCCAGTGCGTACAGCTTTTGACACAGGGGGAACGTCCCCAGGTGGCGACCGCGCGGGTGGTCTGCCTAAAAGGCGGCCTGTCGCCCGTGGATTTTGAGCGGGTTCAGGATTATCTCATCAATCCGGTCGAGTCACGCCGCGCCTCTCTCGAGAAGCCGCAGACCGTGATAATGTCCGCCGACCGCCCGGATGATGTGAAACGGGTGGAAGGCTTTATCGGTATGTCTGAAGATGAGATCACCGCTTTCTGGAAAGAGATGGGCTTTGCCATGTCGGCTGCCGATCTGGCTTTCTGCCGTGATTATTTCCGGGACGAGGAACACCGCGATCCCACCCTGACGGAGCTGAAAGTGATCGATACATATTGGTCGGATCACTGCCGCCACACCACGTTCCTGACACGGCTGACCCAAATAGACATTGAAAAGGGCGCGCTGTCCGGGGCTATCGAAGAGGCGCTGTCCGCGTATTACGCGGCGCGCGAAGAAGTCTACGGTGAACGGCTGCCCCAGAAAAACGTATCCCTGATGGATATGGCCACCATGGGCATGCGGCTGCTGAAAAAGCAGGGCAAAATTCCCGATTTGGACGAATCGGAGGAGATCAACGCCTGTTCCATCGAGGTGCCGGTGGTAATTGACGGCAAAACCGAACGGTGGCTGGTGCAGTTTAAAAATGAGACCCATAATCATCCCACGGAGATCGAGCCGTTCGGCGGCGCGGCCACCTGTCTGGGCGGTGCGATCCGCGATCCGCTGTCCGGCCGGGCGTATGTGTACCAGGCGATGCGGGTAACCGGCAGCGGCGACCCGCGGGTTTCGCTGGAAGACACGCTGGAAGGCAAGCTTCCCAGCCGGAAAATCACCACAGGCGCCGCGTCGGGCTATTCGTCCTACGGTAACCAGATCGGTTTGGCCACCGGTCAGGTCGCCGAGCTGTACGATCCCGGCTACGTGGCCAAACGGCTGGAAATCGGCGCCGTGGTCGGCGCGTCCCCCAAGGACAACGTGGTGCGGGAAGTGCCGGCGGCGGGCGATGTGATCGTGCTGCTCGGCGGCCGTACCGGGCGGGATGGCTGCGGCGGCGCAACCGGCTCCTCCAAGGCGCATACGTCGGAATCGATCGACACCTGCGGTGCGGAGGTGCAGAAGGGCAATCCGCCCACTGAACGTAAAATCCAGCGGCTGTTCCGTGACGGCCGTATATCCCGCATGATCAAACGCTGCAACGACTTTGGTGCGGGCGGCGTCTGCGTGGCCATTGGTGAGCTTGCGCCGGGACTGAAAATCGACCTGGACCAGGTCCCCAAAAAATATGAGGGGCTGGACGGCACCGAGCTGGCGATTTCAGAATCGCAGGAACGCATGGCCGTGGTTCTCGATCCTGCCGATGTGGAGGCGTTTATCGCCGCGGCGGGGGAAGAAAACCTCGAGGCCACCGCGGTGGCGGTCGTCACCGCGGAAGAACGGCTGCGGATGTCCTGGCGGGGCGACCGCATTGTCGATGTCAGCCGCGCGTTCCTGGATACCAACGGCGTGACACAGACAGCGAAAGCGGTCATTACCGCTCCCAACCCGGATACGGATTATCGCACCATGGTGCCCTCCGGTTTATCGATTATTCCGCTGCCGCAGGCGTTCAAGGAAAATCTGCGCCGGCTCGAAGTGGCCTGCCAAAAAGGGCTGGTCGAGCGGTTTGACGCCAGCATCGGCGCCTCGACGGTCAATATGCCCTTTGCCGGCCGGTATCAGCTGACGCCGGAGGAGGGCATGGTAGCCAAGCTGCCGGTGCTGACCGGGGAAACCGACACGGCTACGGCCATGACTTATGGGTTCATGCCGGGTATTTCCCGTTGGAGTCCTTTCCATGGAGCGGCTTACGCCGTTACCCTGTCGCTGGCCAAGTTGGCCGCGACCGGTGCGGAACCGTTTAAAGCCCGGCTTACGTTCCAGGAATACTTCGAGCGGCTGAGGGATGTCCCACAGCGGTGGGGCAAGCCGGCGGCGGCGCTGCTGGGCGCGTTCCTTGCCCAAAAAGAGTTCGGCGTACCGTCCATCGGCGGCAAGGACTCCATGTCGGGCAGTTTCAATGAGATGGACGTGCCGCCTACGCTGGTCAGCTTTGCGCTGGGTATGACAGAGGCTTCCAAAACCGGTACGGCCGCGTTCCAGAAAAGCGGGTCGCTGGTGGCGTTCCTGCCCCTGCCGGTGGATGAAAAAACCCTGCTGCCGGATTTTGAAAAAACGAAAGTACTCTATGACGAAGTGGCGCAGTTGGTGCGGTTTGGCGTTGCCAATGCGGCCGGTGTGGTCAGGGAAGGCGGCCTGGCGGCAACCATTGCCCGTATGAGCTTCGGCAATAAGATCGGTTTTGCCTTTAATCAAGATATCGACCGGCAAACGCTGTTTGCGCCGCTGGCCGGCTCACTGGTGCTGGAGCTTAAAGAAGGCGACATGTGTCTGGAGGGGCTGTCTTATACGCTGGTGGGCTCGACGATTGCTGAAGAAGAAATCATTCTGGACGGCGAAGCGCTGGAACTCGATGATCTGATTCATGCCTGGATGGAGCCGTTGGAACCGATATTCCCGGTGAACGCTAAACCGGCATCGGTCATGACGCCGCAGGTCAAGCTTTATGAGCAGCGCAATATCCAGCCGCCGGCTGTCCGTACGGCAAAGCCGCGCGTGTTTATCCCGGTGTTCCCGGGTACCAACTGCGAATACGATACCGCGCGGGCCTTTGAGCGCGCAGGCGCGCAGGCGGACACACTGGTGGTTAAGAACCTGACGCCGGCGGGCATTGAGGAGACCATCGACCGTATGGAAAAAGCCATTCGCGCCGCGCAAATCGTCATGCTGCCCGGCGGATTTTCAGGCGGTGACGAGCCGGACGGATCGGGTAAATTTATTGCGACGACCCTGCGTAATCCCCGGCTGGCTGAAGCGATCGCCGATCTGCTTGGCAACCGGGACGGGCTGATGCTGGGCATCTGCAACGGGTTCCAGGCGCTGATTAAGCTGGGCCTTGTACCCTATGGCGAAATCCGTCCGCTGACCGACAGCGCGCCTACGTTGACCTTCAATTCGTTGGGCCGCCATGTCAGCCGTATGGTATATACCCGGGTAAGCTCGGTGAAATCGCCCTGGCTGGCCGGCTGTGAAGCGGGCGACATCCACTGTGTTCCGGTATCGCATGGCGAGGGCCGCTTTATTGCGGACGAAGCCGTGATGCAGCAGTTGGTCGCCAACGGGCAGGTGGCTACCCAGTATGTGGATCTAAGCGGAGAGCCGGCTGGAGAGACGATCTGGAACCCCAACGGCTCGGTCTGCGCGGTGGAGGGCATTACCTCGCCGGACGGCCGGGTGTTTGGAAAAATGTGCCACAGCGAACGCCGCGGCGAGGACCTGTACCGCAATGTTCCCGGCGAAAAAGACCAAAAATTGTTTGAAAGCGGCGTGCGATATTTTGCGTAAAATAAGCCGATACTGAGTAGAGAACAAGGAGGTCGATAGCATGAAAAAGAAGACTTTGTGGATTATCGTGGCCGTTGTCGCCGTCGTCATCGCGCTTCCCATTATATGGGGTGTGGGCAGCTACAACAACCTGGTCGGATTGGAAGAAAATGTGGAGAACAAACAGGCGGCTATTCAGACGCAGCTTCAGCGGCGGTCGGATCTGATTCCCAATCTGGTAAATACCGTCAAGGGATACGCCCAGCACGAGGAAGAGGTCTATACCGCAATCGCTGACGCCCGTGCCAAGCTGGCCGGGGCGCAGACCCTGTCGGAGCAGGATGCGGCCAACGGCGAGTTGTCGTCGGCGCTGTCCCGCCTTATGGTGATTGTGGAGAATTATCCGCAGCTCAAGGCCAATGAAAATTTCATCAATTTGCAGGATGAGCTGGCCGGCACCGAAAACCGGCTGCAGAAAGCCCGCCAGGATTACAACGATACGGCCAAAGAGTACAATGCCAAAATCCGCAAGTTCCCCACGTCGATCATCGCCGGCATGGGTGGGTTCGATAAGGTGGACTACTTCGAGAGCGCGGCCGGTTCCGAAGACGCTCCCGACGTCAACTTTTAAGGCGGGTGCGGCTTATGAACAGACGGACGGCGCGGGCGGCTGTGTGGCTTTGCCTGCTCAGCCTGTTTCTCTGCCTGCTCAGCGGCTGTGACGATGCACAGGCGGCAGCGGCGCTGACGCCGACCGACCGCTTTTTTGTCAACGATTTTGCGGGGGTCCTATCTGAGGACGCGGAAAATGCCATGTACGCCATGGGCGTACAGCTGCAGGAGAAAACCAAAGCCCAGGTGGTGGCGGTCACGGTAGAATCGCTCGACGGCGAGGCCCTCGAGGATTATAGCTTCGAGCTGGCCCGCGCCTGGAAACTGGGGGACGCGGAACAGGATTCGGGTGTGCTGCTGTTGCTCGCTGTGGATGAGCGACAGGTGCGCATTGAGGTGGGAAGCGGCTTGGAGGGCGCCATCACGGATGGCAAGTCCGGCCGTATTCTCGATAACTATGCGGTTCCGTCCTTTAAAAAGAACGACTTTTCCACCGGTATGCAGCAGGCCTACCGCGCCATCGTCAACGAGGTGTATCTTGAATTCGGCCTGGAAGCGGAGGAGGGATATGTCCCTGCGGACCGGCTGCCGGCTGGAGAGGATGAGGACGACTTGTCCGTGGGGGGAATCGTCGGTATCGGCATCGTATTGCTGGTCGTGTTCCTAATCGTTCCCCGGTTCCCCATCTGGTTCCATATGGGGCCGTTTGGGCATGGCGGAGGCCGCGGCGGATTTGGCGGCGGTTTCGGCGGAGGCGGTGGTTTCGGCGGAGGAGGCGGCTTCAGTGGAGGCGGAGGCGGCTTCAGCGGAGGCGGGAGCTCCCGCGGATTTTAGGGGAGGGCCACCTATGGCGACGGTATATATGGTATGTGGACAGGTGGCCAGCGGGAAATCGACGCTGGCCGCCCGGTTGGCCCGGCAGGGGGCTATGGTGCTGTCCTGCGACGAACTGATGCTGACCATGTTTGACCACTGTTTGGGCGAGCGGCAGCGGGAGATGGAATCCCGCGCGCTTCGTTTTCTGGAAGAGCAGGCGGCTGCCCTGTGGACGCTGGGAGTCGACTCTGTTTTGGATCATGGCTTCTGGTACCGTGATGAACGGGAGGCGGCAAGAGCTTATTTTCAGGAGCGGGGAATTCCCGTGGTTCTGTATCATGTGTCGGCACCGAGCGAGACACGGCAGGCGCGGCTGGAAAAACGCAACGAGCACCTGCGGCAGTCCTCTCGGCGGGAGTATATCGTGAATGATGAGATGAGAAGGCGGTTTGACGCGTGGTTCGAACCGCCTTTGCCATCTGAAATGGCGATAGCCGTACCAGCACAGGAACAAGGAGACAACATAACGTGATGAATCCATTAGAAACAAAAAATGACTGGAATGCGGATATTCTGTTTCGAAGGGACCGAACCGGCTTTGGAAAACGTTTGTTGCGGTTTTCTATAGTCACGCTGCTTATCCTGTTAGCCATCGAGCTGTTCGTTTTTAATTTTCGTTCCTTTCGCCTGGCATTTGGATCCTATGAGCAAAAGTCCTTTTCCATGGAGGATGCGTTAGCCGTGGAGGGACTGGAACAGTCCTCTCTGAATCCGGATTTGTATATCGCGCAGTCCGGCCGGCCGTATATTGAGTTTGCGGTTCAGCAGAGAATGGGCACTTTCTTTTTAGATGTGCAGACCCAGAAAAAGGACCATTACATTCTTCAGGCGGACATGTATTATACCGATGACGCTCATCATGACTACCTGGAAAGCCCGGCGTATCTGGAAATTGTAAAAAACACCCCGTCAACCAACTATATGCCCTGTTATTATGCGGGCGAAACGGGCAATTTGAAAATTCGTCTTCATGTGACGCCGGGGGAAACCCTCCTTATTCGAGGCCTGGAGACCAACCGCATGGTGCCGATTCGGTTTTCGGCGGGCCGTGTGGCTTTCTTTTGGCTGTTAATCGTGGGCTTCTACGTTTTTCGCAAAGCGCCCTCGTTTCAAAAAGCCTATACCGAGAACCAGCCCGTACATCGCTGGACCCCGGTGGCGATCACCGCGCTTTTTCTCTTCTCGCTCTGGGGCATGTTTGCTTTGTATGAAACGCCGTTTATCCACACGAAATCCTTTACGGCCGAGTCGGGCAATCAGATATCCCAGGAACTGGTGGACGCGTTCGAAGCGGGGCAGGTTTCGCTGCTTAAAGAACCATCAAAAGAATTGCTGGATATGGAGCATCCCTATGAATGGGCGGCCCGGGAAAACGGGGACGTTGATTACCAGTGGGATCATTTGCTCTATAATGGAAAGTATTATTCCTATTATGGTATTGCGCCGGTGCTGGTGCTCTTTTTACCCTATCATCTGCTGACGGGATACTATTTCCCTACCGATTATGCCTGCCTGATTTTTGGATTACTGGGCACCGCGTTCCTCGCGGCGGCCTATTGCGCCCTGATGCGGCGACGAATGCGGCAGGTGCCGTTCAATATTGCCATGGCGGGCCTGCTAATTCTCTTGACAGCGACCGGCATTCAGTTTAGTGTATACCGCCCCTATTTTTATGAAATGGCGGAAGCGTCCGGATTCATGTTTTTTGCCTTGGGTTTGTATTTTATGGCGACTTCCGGTCTGCTGAGGGACAAGCCTATACGCCTCTACCGGTTGACTTTGGCGGCGGTGGCCGTATCGCTGGCGGTGCTGTCCCGGCCCACCTTCGCCCTGTATGCGCTGGCGGCGGTGGTCTGGCTTTGGTTTGGTCTGGAACCCTATCGCCGGCAGCAGGCGCGGCCGGAACAAAAGCGGCATATGGTGCGCTATGTGTTGGCCGCCCTGCTGCCTTATGTGGTGTTCGGGCTGTTGCAGATGGCATATAATTATGCCCGGTTCGGTTCGGTGTTTGAATTTGGTATCCAGTATTCCCTGACAATCAATGACTTTACCCATACGGAATATTACGGACGGCTGGCGGCGATCAGTCTGTACAATTTGCTGTTTGCCCTGCCCCAGCTGACGCTGAGTTTCCCGTTTATAAAGGGCGGTATTCATCAGCTTGAGACAAACGCCTATTATTACTTTGAAACATCTCAGGCGCTCGGCTTGCTGTGGCGGGCGCTTCCGCTGGGAGGCCTGGCCTATGCGCCCCGTGCGCTCCGGCCCATGAGCTGGAGGAAACGGGGCAAACTGCTGGCTATTGTCGGTATTCCAGCGGTAATTATCCCGTTGATCCTGATGGCGATGACGTGGGAGAGCGGCTATGCCCTGCGCTATTCGGTAGACTTTGCCTGGCAACTGGTTCTGGCGGGCATGTTGGTTTGTTTTTATGTATACGGCCGCTGCGGAAATCCCCGTATGCGGCGGTTCCTCACAACGGTTATGCTGGTCAGCGCGATTTGGTGCTTTATCTCGACGACCGCGTTGGTGTTCGCCCGGGTTCCCGACGACGTTACCGTGGGGGGCGTTTCCCTGCAACTCGAGTATTACCGGCTGGAACGTCTGCTGACGTTCTGGAAATAAAGGAGAGGTCACAATGCGATTGTTTTTGGTAATTCCCTGTTATAATGAGCAGGAGGTCTTGCCGCTTACGGCCAAAGCGATCGATCACAAGATGCATACGCTGATGGAGCAAAACCGGATATCGCCAGACAGCCGGGTGTTGCTGGTGGACGACGGCAGTAAGGACCAGACCTGGTCGATCATTGCATCGCTGCACGCGCAGGATCCGCTGTTTACCGGCCTGAAACTGGCGCATAACGTCGGGCACCAAAATGCCCTGCTGGCGGGACTGATGACCATAAAGGATCACTGTGATGCGGCTGTTTCCATGGACGCCGACCTGCAGGACGATATCAATGCCATCGACGGTTTCCTCGATAAATATGAGGAAGGCTGCCAAGTGGTGTATGGAGTGCGGAAAAAGAGGGATACCGATACGTTTTTCAAGCGCAAGACAGCTCTGGCATTTTATAAGCTCATGTCTTCCATGGGGGTTGAAAGCGTGTATAACCATGCGGATTACCGGCTCATGGGAAATGAGGCGCTGGAGGCGCTGGCGCATTATCCGGAGGTCAACCTGTTCTTGCGGGGAATGGTGCCGCTGATCGGGTACAAAAGCGACACGGTCTACTATGACCGTGGGGAACGCGCCGCCGGTGAATCGAAATACCCACTTAAAAAAATGTTTAATTTTGCCATCCAGGGAATCACCTCTTTCAGCGTTAAACCCCTGCGGCTCATTTGCAGCATCGGTGGGCTGATCGTCACCATCAGCCTGTTGGCCCTGCTTTACGCCTTGGTCGCAGCGGTTGCCGGCCTGCCGGCGGCCGGGACAACGGCATTTCTGGCCTCCTTGTGGCTGCTTGGCGGGATCCAGCTGTTGGGCGTCGGTGTGTGCGGCGAATACATTGGAAAAATTTATAGCGAAGTCAAAGGGCGTCCCCGGTTTTGGGTAGAGACCTGGTTGGGCGAAGAAAAATAGTATAAACAGCGGGAAGCAAGAGGCTTTCCGCTGTTTTCAGTATTCTAAGATGAATAGCCTCTAACCTTTCCGCTTGAGGCATTGTAAAAATAGACGGGGCAAAGCCCTGCCACAACTCCACCGAGACTATCAGTGGGTGGTATTACACTAGCGAATTGAAAATCGCTGTAAATTATGGTATAATAGGCTCAAAAGCAAAGCTTTTAGAGCAAAAAGTCTTTAGCAAAGCAAAAGACTTCGGAAGAATGGTTGTCGCCGCGA
>OGYY01001938.1_pt1 | contig 16404 bp, 13 predicted proteins | sample 1576671 | NCBI WGS metagenome assembly OGYY01 (sample SAMEA3541593, study PRJEB24748) | human gut metagenome | biome: human gut; feature: human-associated habitat; material: faeces | place: China | collected 2012 | reverse complement strand
GGATGCGAGCGCTTAAAGCGAGCATTCAAACCGCAGCGACTAAAGTCACAAATATGCTTTATTTACCTTCAGGAGTTCGTCTGCTTCGCAGTCCCACAAATCAGAATTCTTAGGCTCTTCCGAATTCCGAGAGTACAAGTCCTTCATTTCTCTCCAGAGTCATTCCCACACTCCAGCTATTGATAAACAGTAACAATGGACGACCTTTCAAATCCTTAATCTTCTTCATATCCGATGTTCCACGAAGATTTTCAAGGTCAATCTCTGTATTTTCAATCCAGCGGATATATTCATATGGAAGTTTTTCAAGGCGGATTTCTACATTGTATTCATGTTGCAGGCGGTAATTTAATACATCAAACTGCAATGTTCCTACTACACCTACGATTACTTCTTCCATTCCAGTATTAAATTCCTGGAAAATCTGGATAGCACCTTCCTGTGCGATTTCGTTGATTCCCTTGATGAACTGTTTACGTTTCATCGTATTTACCTGACGCACTCTTGCGAAATGTTCTGGCGCAAAGGTAGGGATTCCTTCGTAAGCAAATTTCTTTGGTGAAGTTGTAATGGTATCTCCGATAGAGAAAATGCCTGGGTCAAAGATTCCGATAATGTCTCCGGCGTAGGCTTTATCAATCATCTTTCTCTCACTTGCCATCATCTGCTGTGGCTGAGAAAGACGTACCTTTTTGTCTCCCTGTACATGGAAAGCATCCATTCCCGCCTCAAATTCGCCGGAACAGATTCTCATAAAGGCGATTCGGTCACGGTGAGCTTTGTTCATATTTGCCTGAATCTTAAATACAAATGCAGAAAAATCTTTTTCCTCAATTGGGTCGATTGTTCCCTGATCAGAAGTTCTTGGCAGTGGGGAGGAAGTCATTTTCAGGAAGTAATTTAAGAAATTCTCTACGCCAAAGTTCATGAGGGCAGAACCAAAGAATACTGGAGAGAGTTCTCCGGCATCAACTAATTCCTGATCAAATTCTGCACTGGCCCCATCTAAAAGCTCAATTTCTTCCTCTAATACTTCTTTTGCTTCGTCTGTGACATAGTTGCTGATTTCCGGGTCATCGAGGGCGATTTCTTTCATCGTTCCCATCTTTGTACCCTTCATTGTGTCTTCAAATAAATCGATTTTCTGGCTTTTTCTGTCGTAAACGCCTGCAAACTGTTTACCGGAACCGATTGGCCAGTTTACCGGACAAGTTGGGATTCCAAGTTCTTTTTCGATTTCATCTAAGAGATCAAAAATATCCCTTGCCTCACGGTCCATTTTATTGATAAATGTAAATACTGGAATATGACGCATGGCACAAACTTTAAAAAGCTTTCTTGTCTGTGCCTCCACACCTTTCGATGCATCAATTACCATAACGGCAGAATCCGCTGCCATTAATGTACGGTAAGTATCCTCTGAGAAGTCCTGATGTCCAGGAGTATCCAGAATGTTGATGCAGCATCCGCCATACTCAAACTGTAATACGGAAGAAGTTACGGAAATACCTCTTTCTTTCTCAATATCCATCCAGTCAGATACCGCATGTTTTGCGGTTGCTTTTCCTTTAACGGAACCAGCCTGGTTGATTGCACCTCCATATAAAAGGAACTTCTCTGTTAATGTAGTCTTACCGGCATCCGGGTGCGAAATAATTGCAAAGGTACGTCGTTTTTTAATTTCATCTATTCTGCTCATTTTTCTCTCCTTGTTTTTTATGCTCCTATACGATAACTTTTATTATCCTGAAGCATTCCGCAATTGAATTACTCGGAAGCTCCATTTAATTTTCCAATTATCTATTTTCAATCTCTCTTTACTCTATGTTGCCTGATTTTTCTATTTCAGGTCAAACAGTACCTATTATCGTATAAAACCATCATTTTCGCAAGTATATCTTTTATTTTTGTTACATATTTCAGATTACATCCTTCTACGTCCCGTAATTTTTCTATTTTAAGCAAAAAAAGCGAGTATCAATACCCGCTTTAAAATCAAGCTGCTCTATCAAATTCCTTCATATACTTTATCACAACAAATATGCATAACAATGCCGCCACTACTGCTATCATGCCACCAGCAATTCCGATATAGGAAATGGACAGATGGGTACAAATACTTCCTCCAATCCATGTCCCGCTTCCGATTCCAAGATTATAGATTCCGGAATAGATTGCCATTGCTACAGAGGAAGCCGCTGCCGGTGCATAAGTAATAATTTCTGATTGAAATGTCACGTTAAATGCCATAACTGCCATACCCCAGAATGCACATAATAAAACAACCGCCATATGTGCTTTTGATATCGGATATAATAAAAGTAATGCTGCCGCCACACTGATCATTACCAGTTTTACGAAAAGATATTTATTCTTGTCATAATAATGGGAAAATAAAAAACTTCCCAAAAGACCTGCTGCACCAAATATAGTAAGTGTTGTCGTAACCCAGTTAGCAGAAAGACCAGCCACCTTCTGTAAGAATGGTTCAATATAACTATATCCCGTATAATACGATGTGGCAAATAAAAAGGTAACAAGAAAAATTCCCATCAGCGTTTTATTTTTAAAGATTTCCGGCATCTGTTTTATGGAGAAAGACTCTCCGCCCGGCACTTTCGGGAATACAAAAATCAGGTAAGCGGTTGTGATAAAAGCAATGATTCCTACACAGAAAAATGCCATATTCCAGCCCATATGAAGTCCGATAATTCTTCCTAGCGGAAGTCCAAGAATCATCGCAATTGAGGTTCCGGTTACTACCATACTAAGTGCAAGTGAACGAAACTTTTCTGACACAACACTGACTGCTGCCGGTGATGCGATCGACCAGAATACTGAATGTGTACACGCTACGCCAATACGTGATATCATTAACATTTCATATGAAGCAGAAAAAGCGGACAGCATCTGGAAGATTCCAAAAAGTGCAATCGTTCCTAACAAAAGTCTTTTAAAATCAATCTTATTCAATAGAAGCATCAACGGCAGAGACAGTAACATAACGATCCATGAATATACTGTAATCAGTACCCCCGCATGTGCCTCTGTAATATGAAAGCTGTCGGCAATATCTGTCAACAAACCAATCGGCATAAACTCTGATGTGTTAAATATGAATGCTGAGACTGTGATGCCAAGCAGTGGCAGCCATTCTTTAAGTGTCATTTTACTTTGCATAATAATTCCTTTCTAAATAGTAATCTGCCACAGCCAAGGATAGTCCTCTAAAAGATAAATAAAGCATATTTGTGGCCTCGGAGCAAGGTTTGAACGTTCGCGCATCCAAGCAAACATTCAAACCACAGCGACTAAAGTCACAAATATGCTTTATTTATCTTTCAGAGGATGTCTCCCCCTGCCTGTAGCAAATATTATTTATTCTGCAATGCCTTAGTTACCAAAGCAGCAATCTCATCTACCTTCCATGCTGGCTGTGTAGATGCAGAAATCTTATTGCCTCTCTCCCAGATTCCCTGAGCAGATGCAGATTCTTTTGGTTTATACTCTTCGCTGTCATCTTTCCATGCTGGCTGTGTGGAACTGGATACTGTTGTTGGCTTTGGCAGTGGTTTGTTATAGAACTCAAGGTTCTCTGTTAATTCTTTCTTTACCAGAGCTGTGATTGCATCAAGATTCCATACTTTCTTTGTCTCAGCAGAAAGTCCACCTGGTGTATCTGTCACATCCCATGCGCCCTGTGTACCTGCTGCCGGTTTACGAGGAGCTTCGTCTTCGTCTTTCTTCCATGCTGGCTGTGTAGAACTGGAAATTGTTGTTGGTGCAGGAATTGGCTTATTAGAAAATGCAACTTTTACGTTGCTGGCTTCTAATGCCTTTGTTACAAGTGCTGCGATTTCCTGTACATTCCATTTCTCCTTTGCTAAAGAAGAAACACCGCCCGGTGTATTTGTGCTGTCCCATGCTCCCTGTGTTGCTGCAGATGCTTTCGGAGCCATGTCTTTTGACCAGGATGCTGAAGTTGCTGTAGAAGCTTTTGTTGGCTTTGGACGTGCAACATTAGAAAATGCTAGCTGGTTCTCTTTGAGAATCTCCATTACCTGGCTATGAATCAGCTCCTGTCTCTTGTTATCTATCATGTCTTTCTACCCCTTTCCCAATATGTATACTTTGGTTTTCTGGTTATGGTGACATCCTCCCCACCTATAGAGGTCGGTTCTCGTTCGATAGCACCGTTGTGCTAAGCATAAGCGAGCTACCCCCGTGTTGTCCCACGGTTGTGTTATGTTATATAAACTGCGGCTATTCAAAGCAAAAAATAAGCATCGCAAATGCGATTCCATGAATTATTTCTGAATAGTCATATTTATTTTATTATAGCACTAATCTAAAGAGAGGATATATGAAAATTGCTGTCTTATTACTGAAATATATTGACTCTTTGCACAGCAGTTTCTTTGATAGTATTACTTATTGCGAACTTACAGTATATTTCCATTATTTGTCTTTTTCTGATAACAAATCTATGATTTCCTCTCGGATTAAATAATGTTCTGCCGTCTCCTTACCTTCTATAATATCCTCTGCCAGTTTTGCCTTCTTTCCCTGCAAATGAATAATTTTTTCTTCTATCGTATCCTTGGTAACTAATTTGAGGACATTCACTACATTTTTTGCCCGATACGATGTGTTCTGTCTGTAGCCTAATTCTGTGCTGCTACATTCCACCGAGAACAAAAGTATTTCTCATACTTTTACTCTGAACTTTTTCACTGTGATAGCAAAATTATTGTTCTTTAAAGAAATGATAATTCTTCTACAGTGGCGTCTGACTTGCCTGTGGCAAATCAGAATATATTACTGCATGATTCCCCACAATTTTCTTACTTTCATACATTGCCGCATCCGCCTCACGATATAGCGTATCAAAAGTTGCTCTATCTTTATCCGAACATAAAGAAGCTCCCAGACTCACATTAATTTTCTCTCCCTGCATTTCCGGTATGGAAATCTTATCTATTTGCGTAAATAAACGTTTGAAAAATGATTCCGCTTGTGCTTTATCTGGCATTCCTGGAAGATACATCGCAAATTCATCACCTCCAAGCCGCATGACAATATCATTCTCACGGCAGGCTCGCTGAAGGACTGCTGCAAGCTTAATGAGAACGGTATCTCCAACAGCATGTCCATATGTGTCATTGATTTTTTTGAATTTATCACAGTCTAAAAGGCAGAACAGGCCACCTTTCTTTTTTTCAAGGAATTCTGTAATCTTTCGCTCCCCGCTTCCACGGTTATTAATACCGGTCATGGAATCTGTTTCGGAAAGATACAGCAGCTTTTTCTCTCGGCGTTTCTGTTCGTCAATAACTTCCACACAGTAAAGAACGTGCCACGGACGGCCTTTTTCATCGCTATCTACTTTGATAAAGCGCTCGCGGCACCATCCGGAAACTATACCTATAAATTCATGAACGATTGTGTTTGTTTCCATTAATCGTCTGTCTAATGTTGATAAGTCCACAAACTCCAGTACACTTGATAAATACATTTCTGTACAGAAGTATTTCATAGTTGTATATATTCTTTTTGAAAAATTCTCCTGATCAAACTCTTCACATTCTTTTTCTATATGTTTTGCATTTTTTATCTGCTCATACTTTCCTGTTTTTATATCAATTAAATGCATACATAAATAAATCTCAGAAAGTGCTGAGTAGCTGCTCATACTTGCGTTATATTGCTCTTTTTGAAATGTATTTCTTATTTTTAAAAGAGAAATCAGCATGGTTCCGATTATATCTAAAAACATTGTTAATGCATTGTAATCTACAGCCGGTGGATTATCTACACCAAAAAATCCCTTTATCTGCCCTTTATGGCGTAATGGGCTGACAACTACTTTACAAACATTCTGGTACTTGAGCATATTGTAAGATACCTGATGTACTCCTTTTAATTCTTTAACATCAGAAATAATAACACTTTTTCCCTCATCAAAAGTATCATACCACCAATCAATTACTTCCATATTCACACCCTGCAAATGCTCAATCTGCGGAGTAATTCCTTCTGCACACCATTCATAAGTATTATTTGTTACATGATGCTCCTCGTCATCCTCAAAAATATAAATTCTGTCAGACCCAATATGTTTTCCAAGAAAACTGATAAATTCATTAATTTGTCCCTCAGGAGTATCGTATTCAAGTGCTGAACGCAGTGCCTCATTAATAATTGTTTCGTATTTCTTGATTGACTTCATATATTCCGCCCCTCCCATGATACTTTTGTAAATATTTTTTCTTGATCTACATATATCTTTTCTTAGGTACGCCTGCCAGAAAATCTTTTAAGAATATTCTTGTTCAATTCCTCTGTTTTATCATAAGATGTGTCTATAGCAATTAAAAATACTACTATAATTAAAAAGACAAAAAACAATATATCCTATCATAGTTTCTGGATAATTTTTCATTCTTATCTTATTTTCTCTATAAAGGTCCTAATAATATAGTATAAAAAACTATTTACCTAAAGTATATTTAAAAAATGCTTTCCAGTCTTTTTTAATGCAGACACTCTCTATTTATAGCAAAATTATTCATCTACTCTTTTCAAAGCACACACACTCTCCACATGAACCGAGTGGCTGAACTGATCTACCACAGATACCTTCTCCAAGGTATATTTTTCCTCACACAGCATCTTTAAATCTCTTGCTAATGTTGCCGGGTCGCAGCTTACATAGACAATGCGCTTCGGTGCCATATCGAGCATTGTGTTTAAGAGTATCGCATCACAGCCCTTTCTTGGTGGGTCAACAACGATGACATCTGGATGAATCCCAGTCTTTTCATACTGTGCAGGTACGACTTCTTCTGCCTTTCCAACGAAAAATTCAACATTATCCATATGATTTAATGCGGCATTTCTCTTGGCATCATCGATGGCTTCTTTAATAATTTCTACACCGTAAACCTGCTTTGCTTTCTGCGCCAAAAAGAGGGAAATAGTTCCGATTCCGCAGTATAAATCCCACACAAGTTCCTGCCCTTTCAGCTCTGCGTACTCTAATGCTTTAGAATAAAGAACCTTTGTCTGCTGTGGGTTTACCTGATAGAAAGAAAGCGGCCCAATCTGATATTTAATATTACCGATATAATCTTCAATATAATCCTGGCCCCATACAGTCTCACAGCGAAGTCCCAAAATTTTATTTGTCTTATCAGTATTCGTGTTTACGATAATACTTGTCATTCCCTCGATTGTTTTTAAGTCATCTACAAGTTTATCAATATGTTTCAACTGCTTTTTCGTACCATTTACAATAAGACATACCATAATCTCGCCAGTAGTAAATCCTATACGGGTTAAAATATGGCGCACCAAACCACTGTGATTTTTCTCATCATATGCAGAGATCTTATTTTCTTTCATATAAGTAAGAACTTTTTCAACAATCGGGTGGGTTACTTCTGCCTGAATCGCACAATTTGTATTGGCCACGATGGAGTGGGTACGGCCCGCATAAAATCCGGCAACAAGGTTCCCCTCTTTGTCATAACCGACAGGAAATTGTGCCTTATTGCGGTAATGCCACGGTTCTTCCATTCCGTATACCGGCTCCATCTTCTGCTCAATATCTTCTTTTTCAAAACCGCCGATACGCATCAGGCAGCCTTCTACAAGACTCTTTTTAAAAGAAAGCTGTTTCTCATAAGAAATCTGCTGTAACTTACAACCTCCACACTGTCTTGCGACCGGACATGGCGGGGTTACTCTGTCTTTTGATGGTGTTACGATTTCTACCAGACGGGCATAACCGTAATTCTTTTTTAATTTTGTTATGGAAACTCTCACTTCATCACCGATTACCGTGTCTTTAACAAAGAAAGGGAAGCCCTGGTACTTGCCAAGACCTTCCCCTTCCTTTGTAAAATCTTCGATTGTAAGTGAAATTTCCTGATTCTTTTTCAAATTCAACTTCTGTTCTGATTTCACTTTATTATTCAATCCTTTTCTCCTAAATGACTTGTCGCTCTGATATTGCTTTCAAATAATTTATTGTAACCTTTCCACTCACCGCTCTGACGGCTCTCTTCTGCAAGTGCTTCAATAAACGTCTCCATCTTTGCATCAGTATTATCTGCAAAATTAAGAGCTAATGCCTCAATTAATGCCGGCTTCTTAGGGGAACCGTATTCTAACTCACCGTGATGTGCTAAGATACAGTGCTTTAATTCATTCGCCAGCTTCGCTGGGAAACCATTAATATTTCTAATCTTCTCATCAATCATCATCGTTCCCATTACGATATGGCCGACCAGCTGTCCGACATCTGTATAATCGTTCTCCGGGAAATCAGAAAGCTCATCAATCTTTCCGATATCATGACAGATTGCTGCTGTAATAAGTAAATCTTTATTCAAAACCGGATACTGCGTACAATAAAAATCACACAGTTTCGTTACGCTTAATGTATGCTCTAACAGACCGCCCATAAATCCATGATGTACTCTTTTCGCTGCGGAATGTGCCTTGAACTTGGCTGCAAATTCCTTATCTCCAAAGAAAGCAACTAATAGCTGTCTTAAATAAATGTTCTGTACATGATTCACATAGGAAGATAATTCCTTAAACATTCCGTCAATACTCTTGCTGGAACATGGGATATAATCCTCCATTGCAAATTCGCCCTCTCTGGCTTTACGCAGTCTTCTGACATTGAGCTGCGGACTGCCCTGAAAGCTTGTGACATTACCCTCTACACGGATGTAGTCCATCTGTTCAAAATTCTCGATTCCATTATTCAAATCCCAGATTTTTGTGTCAATGACACCAGTCTTATCCTGCAAAATCATGGAATAATAAGTCTTTCCCGCTTTTGTCTTCGCAATATTTTTTACTTTACAAAGGTACACTTCAGAGACATTATCTCCTTCTCTGAGTTCATTAATATAACGCATATACGTTTCCTTTCTAATCCATCTCTTTAATTACTTCACATATTATAGCTTAAATTTAATAGGCTGACAACCAAGAAAATGCTCTATTTCGCAGATTTTTCCGCATTTTTAAAGGCTTTACGCCCCGTCTTCATTGACAAATGAAGTATTTCATGTCACAATTACTTTTGCATTAAATTAAGGAAAGGAATAGTCCGGCACAGTATCGGACTGTAGGTAAGCATTATGATTAGAAAACACATTATTGCACACGGCCGCGTACAGGGCGTTGGTCTTCGCTTTACAGTAACCGGTTTTGCAAAAAAGTACAATGTGACGGGTTGGGTCCGCAATCTCTATGATGGTACGGTAGAGATGGAAGTCCAGGGAATAGACCACCGTGTGGAACTCTTTTTACAGGAGTTATCCTCTGATCGGCCAGGTGGGAATCGCTTCATCCGCATTGACAAATTGGACATTACAAATATTCCTTCTGTAAATGTAGCAGATGAAAAGGGCTTTCGGGCTCGCTACTAACAAGTTAATCTAATATTATCAATATATGAAAATCTTATTCAATCATAACTTACGCAGTAAAACTATGTACAAACTATATACTATCTGGATTATTTCTCTTTACATAGCTCTGCAATACGTTTTCCTGCATAATGCATCCATCACAAATTAAGATGCATATCAAGATTGAACTTAAATTTTTGAGAGGATTTTATTTATGAATACAAAGGCACTAATCACATTAGAATATGATAAAATCATTAAAAAGCTGGAGACTTTTGCTTCTTCGACCATGGGAAAAGCACTCTGTAAAGACCTGCTTCCCTCCTCTGATTACGAAGAAATCTTGTCAGCACAGACAGAAACAAAAGATGCACTGACCCGGCTTTATAAGACGGGTTATCTTTCTTTTCAGGGACTTTCTGATATCCGTCCACATTTAAGATTATTAGAAATTGATTCCACATTAAATACAAAGGAGCTTCTCGATATTGCCCGTCTTCTTTCTATTACAGCACAGGCTGTAGAATACGGCGATACGGAAGATGACATAATGGCATATGACTCCTTAAACAGCTATTTTGGAGAACTTGATTCATTAGAATTCCTTTACCAGAGAATTACACAGTGTATTTTATCTGAGGATGAGATCAGTGATGATGCCTCTTCCGCATTAAAAGACATTCGCCGCGAAATCAAACAGACAAATATCTCCATCCACAATAAGCTGACTTCTGTTATCAACTCACAAAATAACAAGACAATGCTTCAGGATGCGCTGATTACCGTCCGTAATGGCCGTTACTGTGTTCCTGTAAAAACAGAATATCGTAACGCCTTTCCGGGTATGATTCACGATCAGTCTTCTTCCGGTTCTACACTTTTCATCGAGCCGATGGCCGTTGTCCAGTTAAACAACCATTTGAAAGAATTAGATATTAAAGAAAAAATGGAAATCGAAAAGATTCTCCAGTCTTTAAGCGCACAGGCCGCTTCCTGCAGCCGTGAATTAGAGGAAAATCAGAAGATTCTGACAAAGCTTGATTTCATTTTCGCAAAGGCAAAATATGCAAAAGAATATCAGGGAACCGAACCGATTTTCAACACAGACGGAATTGTAGATATCAAGCAGGGCCGTCATCCATTACTTGACCCGAAAAAAGTCGTTCCAATCCATATTTATATTGGCGAGGACTTTAATATGCTTCTGCTCACCGGACCAAATACTGGTGGTAAGACCGTTTCCTTAAAAACAGTCGGTCTCTTCCAGCTTATGGGACAGGCAGGACTCCACATTCCTGCATTTCAGGGTTCCCGCCTTGCTGTATTTTCTGATATTTTTGCGGATATCGGAGATGAGCAGAGTATTGAGATGAACTTATCCACATTTTCATCTCATATGACGAACCTTGTCCACATTTTAGACGAAGCTGACCCCAATTCTCTCGTTTTACTCGATGAGTTATGTGGAGGAACTGACCCGACAGAAGGTGCGGCGCTTGCCATTGCCATCTTAGATGACCTGCATACAGGAAAGATTCGTACAGTTGCAACAACACATTACGCTGAGCTAAAAATGTACGCAATGGACACACCTGGCGTAGAGAATGCCTGCTGTGAATTCGACCTTGAGACTCTTTCTCCAACTTACCGCCTTTTAATCGGTATTCCTGGAAAAAGTAATGCCTTCTCCATCAGTGAACGTCTTGGCCTGCCAGACTACATTATCGAACAGGCACGCTCCCAGATTGATGCGACTGCCATTGACTTTGAAAACATGCTCTCTGAATTAGAGAAAAACAAAGCTGAAATTGAAAAAGAACAGTCTGAACTTTACAAGACAAAACAGGAAATCGAGAACTTAAAGAACAGCCTGAAAGAAAAACAGGATGACATTAAAGAAAAACGAGACAAGATGCTCCGTGATGCCCGCGAGGAAGCACGAAACATTCTCGAAGAAGCCAAGGAAGTTGCTGATGAATCCATTCGTAAATATCACGCATGGGGACAGCATCCAAAGCAGAACAACATGAAAAAAATGGAAGCACAGAGAAGTGATCTCCGAGGCCGCATGAGTAAGCTTGACAAAAAGCTCGCCTATAAGGCAAAGAAGTCTTCCACTATCTCCGATCCTTCTGACTTCAAAGTAGGCGATTCTGTATTTGTAACTACACTTTCTCTAAACGGAACTGTAAAAGAAGCTGCCAACAAGGATGGAGACCTTGTAATCCAGATGGGCTTCTTAAGTTCTGTAGTAAACTACAAAAACTTAGAACTTCTCGCTCCAGAAAAAGCACCGAAACCACAGCATCAGCCAAAAGACCGCTACAGTATCAATAAGGCTGCAACAATCAATCCGGAAATCAACCTTCTCGGAAATACTGTGGATGAGGCAATCGCCCGCCTTGAAAAATACCTTGACGATGCTATGATCGCCGGACTTACTTCTGTCCGGGTTGTTCATGGAAAGGGAACTGGCGCCTTACGAAAGGGAATCCACGAGTATCTCCGTAAACTGAAGTTTGTGAAGTCCTATAAGCTTGCAGAATTCGGCGAAGGGGATGCCGGGGTAACAATCGTAACTTTTAAGTAAATACTAGTTTTTAGAACTAAACAGACGCCGCTACAAAGAAAATTGCAGGCAGTTGCTCAAAAAAACAAAGAGAAGGAGTATTCTAAGCTTGATTTTGTTCCGTTGCGCTAAACGTTCCATCCTGCCTGATAAAACAACCTTGCTCGAAAACGAGCTCGCAAGGTTACAGTCAGGATTCCACAGCGCAAAGTCACAAAATTCAAGCTTAGAATACTCCTTCTCTTTGCTTTCTTTTGAGCAATCCGATAAAGGATATATATGTAGCGGCTGGCTACTTCAAGTCCTACTAGTCAGTTGAAAGACAGCTCCCCAAAAAAGCCCATAGCCTATATTTGTGGTCTTAGCGAAGATTGAATGCGAACCTTTAAGGAATATTTAAACCGCAGCGATAGAGTCACAAATATAGGCTATGGGCTCTTGGGGGGGGAGCGTCTCCCTTGCCTGCGGCAACTCAGATTTACCATTCGTATTTGTGGAGTTGTCCTTCAAGCTTTAATTCTTTGAACCCCTGCTGTCTCAGTGTTTCATACAAAACAATTGCTACAGAGTTTCCAAGATTCAGTGAACGGATATGATCGAGCATTGGGATACGAACAGCGGTTTCTTTATGTTCAAGAAGAATTTCTTCCGGGATTCCGGCGCTTTCTTTTCCGAACATGATGTAGCAGCCGTCTTCGTATTCTACATCTGTGTAAGTTTGTTTTGACTTTGTGGTTGCCATATAGATTTTTGCTCCTGGATTCTTTGCAAGGAAGTCCTCGAAGTTCACATATGTACGGACATCTAATTTATCCCAGTAGTCAAGTCCGGCACGTTTGAGCATTTTGTCGTTGATTTTGAAGCCAAGTGGCTCGATTAAATGAAGAACACTCCCTGTTGCTACGCAGGTTCTTCCAATATTTCCAGTGTTGGCCGGCATTTCCGGCTCATGTAATACGATGTTTACCATAATTTATTCCTCGATATTTCTTATTTACTACTATTACAGATTTTTCTCTTTACGTAATCTTTCCACAAAGTTAGCCAGACGACCTAATGCCTCTTTTAATTCTTCGATAGAATAAGCATAGGATACCCGAAGGAATCCTTCTCCGCAGTCTCCAAATGCTGTTCCCGGAATGATGGCTACTTTTTCTTCGCGTAAGAAGCGGTTTGCAAATTCATCGGAGGTCATGCCAAATTCTTTGATGCATGGGAATATGTAAAATGCGCCTTCTGGCTCGAAACATTTCAATCCCATTTCGGAGAAGAGTTCTAAAACAAATCGACGGCGCTGATTATATGCATTTCGCATAATCTGAACGTCTTCCTCCCCGTTTGTCATTGCTTCGATTGCTGCGTACTGGCTTGTTGTCGGTGCTGCCATAATCGCAAACTGATGAATCTTTAATATTTGCTGCATGATAAGTTCCGGACCCGTGGCAAATCCCATTCTCCATCCGGTCATGGCAAAGGATTTACTGAATCCATTGATGATAATCGTTCTGTCTCTCATTCCTGGAAGAGAAGCGATAGAACAGTGATTCTGTCCATAAGTAAGTTCTGCATAAATTTCATCAGAAATGACATACAGATCTTTTTCTTTTACGATTTCGGCGATCGGCTCTAAGTCTTCACGGGTCATAATCGCACCTGTCGGATTGTTTGGATAGGATAAAATCAGAATCTTTGTCTTATCGGTAATTGCTGCAAGTAATTCTTCTGGCTTTAACTTAAAGTGATTCTCTTCTTTTAAGTCAATTGTTACAGGCACACCGTCCGCTAACTTCACACATGGGAGATAAGAGACGAAAGCTGGCTCTGGCAAAATAACTTCGTCTCCCGGATTCAGCATCGCACGAAGAGCAAGATCAATTCCCTCACTTCCACCAACAGTCACAACGATTTCGTGGGCAGGATTGTAAGTAAGTTCATATTTACGATACATGTAGTGTGCGATTGCTTTTCGAAGTTCTAACAATCCGGCATTGGATGTATAGAAAGTACGTCCTTTTTCTAAGGAATAGATACCTTCCTCACGGATATGCCACGGAGTATCAAAGTCCGGCTCACCTACACCAAGGGAAATAGCATCTGGCATTTCCTGTACTAAATCAAAAAATTTACGGATTCCTGAAGGTTTCATCTGTACTACTTTATCGGATAAAGGGTTTCTCATGGTGTCACCTTCATTCTGTTTGCCGGCTCTTTATCTATAAGAATCATACCGTGATCTTTATATTTTTTCAGGACGAAATGTGTTGCTGTACCGGCAACTGCTTCTAATGTAGAAAGCTTTGTGGAGACAAACATGGAGACTTCTTTTAAAGTTTTACCCTCTAAAAAGATAGCAAAATCAAAAGCTCCAGACATCAGATAAATGGACTTTACTTCCGGGTAGTTTGTGATTCTCTCTGCCAGCTTTTCAAATCCCTGTCCTCTCTGTGGGGTAACACGCACTTCGATAAATGCTGTTACTTTCTCTGTGTCTGTTTTATCCCAGTTAATAAGGGTAGGATATCCGCAGATGATTCCCTCATTCTCCATTTTTTCGATTTCTTCTAATACAACACTTTCGTCTGTTCCGAGCATGATAGCCAGATCGTGCAGGTCGATTCTGCTGTTATTTTCCAGCATTCTTAAAATTTCGTGACGCATTGTTCTCTCCTTTATATATTTTCTTTTCATTTATACTACCGCTGTTTTATATTGTCGGTCTTATATTTAAAAATAAAAAACTGATATCTAGATTATTTATAACTTCCAGAAACATAAATCCATCTGATGCTTGTATTATTTACAAATTTCAGAAATATCTACCTGAACTTTATAATATTCGTCCATTTTCGGTGGTTCCAGAAAACGTGCTTCATCATCATAACGAATCAGTCGGTCATTCCCAGAAGTCGTCTGTCCGATTACTGCCGCTGCTACTCCTGCCTTCTGGAGCTGCTCTACAATTCTGGCTCCATTTGCACAGGCAAGAAGCAATGTTCCGCCGGACCGAAGCATATATGGATTTAAATTAAAATATTCGCATACTTCTTTCCATTCTTCCAGATTCCGGGGAACTTCCTGCTTATGCTCTTTCAAAAGATCCAGGTTGCAGTATAATCCGAATGCAGAGACAATGGTCGGCACACCATAGATTCCGCCTTCATCCTGCATCTGGCTGAGCATCTGGTCTGTATATTCCTCTATCGTATCAAGATCGGACAGATCCTCCACCTGGCCTTGGGCTTCCAGATCAAGCAGTATATCATGATTCACCATGAACACATCATCACCTTTCCCTGAAGCCATGCGCTTTGCAAGGGCATCGTAATAGCCATTTCCCTTCAGGCTCTCATAAGAGACCCGGATATCCGGATTCCGCTTCATGAACGATGAGATGATCTCTTCGATGACCTTCACATTCTCCGGCTCGTATTTATATCCGAAAAAGGTAATGGTCGTGACCTCTTCCTCCTGCGCGTCGTAGCTTACGACCTCGCCGCTCCGACCGCATCCGGCGGCTATCAGTGCGCAAGCCAGGACTCCTGCCGCAATTGCCATTATTTTCTTCTTCATGACGTATTCTCCTCTAATTTCCCATCCAAGGACTGACCCCAAACTCTGTCCACATATATTTCAGTATTATATCATAATCAAGTTCAAAACTCAATATGTCCCTATATATCCCTCCTTTTGTCTATGTTTTCCCTCTGGAATCTGATATACTTTATACAGATAAAGCGCTTATGCATAGATACCGGATGAAAAGGGGGAATTCGTTATGAAATTGCAAGTTCTGGTAGACAATAACACCTACATTGACCATTATTACCTGGGAGAGCCAGGCGTCAGCTATTATGTGGAGATTGATGATAAGAAGATCCTATTCGATGCCGGATACTCCGATATTATGATTCGAAACGCGCACTCGTTGGGAGTGGATTTGAAAAAGATCACGCATATTGTACTGTCCCATGGCCACGATGACCACAGCAAAGGGCTGAAATACCTGTTTAGCCAGTTCAGCCTGCCAAACGCGACGCTGGTCGCGCACCCGGGCTGCTTTGCGCCCAGGTGGGAGCAGGGCCGCTACATCGGCTCGCCCTTCTCCGAAGAAGAGATTGCCAAACTCTGCCTGTATCAGCCTTCCCGGACGCCTTGCTACATATCTGAAAACTGCTGCTTTTTAGGCGAGATTCCAGCTTCGAACCCGTTTGAAGAACGTCCCGGCACCGGAACCGTTCTCCTGGACGGGAAAGAAGTGCCGGATCGCGTCCTGGATGACTCTGCCGTCGTATGCCGGACCGGGAAAGGGCTTTTCATCATCACCGGATGCTCTCACAGCGGCATCTGCAACATCGTAGAATATGCGAGGCAAGTATTTGGCTGCAGCCGGATCGCCGGCATTAT
>OGYY01001936.1_pt1 | contig 16439 bp, 11 predicted proteins | sample 1576671 | NCBI WGS metagenome assembly OGYY01 (sample SAMEA3541593, study PRJEB24748) | human gut metagenome | biome: human gut; feature: human-associated habitat; material: faeces | place: China | collected 2012 | reverse complement strand
CGGGACGCCCGTTTATTTTATCCTATTCAATAATAAAATCCTCTGAATGAAAATGGCTGTAAAACCGGCCCTGCCGCACCGTAAATTTCAGCACGCAATAGTCGGGATCGGTAACGCCGCCGGGATAATACAGGGTATCCCCCTCCTGCCAGATCATCTCTTTGTGCCGGCCGTCTTCCAACACCTCCATCTCCCCGGTCAGCATCACGCCCCGGAAAAAACGCTTATCGCAAAAATAAACGCAGGCTTTCGGACAGCTCCGGTATTGCGCCACCCGCATGGAGGAGGTGTTGGTGGTAAAATAGAATTCCCGAATGCCCTCCCGCTTTCGCGGGGGCAGCATGGCCTTGGTATTGGGATAACCGTTTTCATCGACCGAGCTGATAAAGGCCACGCCCTGCCTGTCGATCAGATGACCGATGGTCTGTACCGGATCTTTCATAGCCAACCTCCTAGTCCCACCGTATGGGGCCTTTATTTTTTGGCCGTCGTCGTGGTGGCCGTCTTGTCGTTGTCGTTGAAGGGGATATCCTCCCGGGCGGCATACGCGGCGGCCTCGCTGTCCGGCTGCCCATAAAGGCGGAGGTTTTCACAGCCTCCGAACGCGGTAATGCCGATGCTCGTTACCCCGGAAGGGATGGTGATGGTCTCGAGCGCGTCGCAGTAACTGAAAGCCTCGCCGCCGATGGCGGTCAGCCCTTCCGGCAGCTTCACCGTTTTCAGCGTGTCGCAGTTATTGAACGCCCCCTCGCCGATCGTCTTCAGAGTGGAGGGCAAACGCAGCGTTTTCAGGGCCTTGCAGGTGCCGAAGACTTTATCTCCAATGGAGGCAATCCCCTCCCCGACCGTCACTTTTTCCAGGCCGGTGCACTGATAAAAGGCGGATTCCGGCACGGTTTTCAGCCGGCCGGGCAGGTCGATGCTTTTCAGCAGCGTATTGTAGCTGAATGCCTCCTCCGCCAGTACTGTCACAGTGGCGGGCAATGTATACGCGTCGCCCTTTTTCCCGGCAGGATACCGGATCAGGCGGGTGCGGTCCCTGGACAGCAGCACTCCGTCCTCCGCCATATAGGTTGGGTTATCGTTCGTTTTGAAAGCGGACAGGGCCGTACAGTTCCAAAATACCGCCTGCCCCATAGTCGTCAGGCCGTCCGGAATGGTCAGGCTTTCGAGAGCGGTACAGTCGGAAAACAAGCCGGTTTCAAATGTTGTCAGCCCTTTTGGCAGGGTTATGGATTTGAGGGCGGCGCAGCGGCAGAAAGCGGTAGCGCCGATGCTTTCGACCGAATCCGGTATCGTTAAAGTAGTGAGTTTGGTACAATCGTAGAAGGCCGCGGCGCCTATGGCGGTTATCCCTTCCGGCAGGGTGATGCTCGTCAGTTTCAGACAGCGGCTGAAGGCCTGGTCTGCGATGGTTTTAACGCCGGAGGGCACCGTGTACTCGCCGGCTGTTCCCTCCGGGCAGGCGACCAGGACGGTGCCGTCCCTGGAATACAGCACGCCGTCCTTCGCTGTATAAGCGGTATTCTCCTCCGGCACTTGAAACGCGGTCAGCGACGGGCAGAGGGCGAACGCCTCCTGCCCAATAGACGTGACGCTTTCCGGCAGGGTAACGGTTTTCAGGTTGGTGGAATTATACAGTGCCCGCGCGCCGATCGAGGTCACCGGGCTGCCTTCAAAGGAGGCGGGAATTTCCACCTCCCCGGCCGAGCCGGTATAACGGGTGAGTTCCGCCTTACCGTCCGTCACGGTAAACTGGAACGGACTGTCTTTCTCGGAGTGGGAGCAGCCGGCCAGCCAGGCCAGCAGCAGGAACGCCGCCATCAGTGCTGTGAAACGTCGCATCGGTAAATCTCCTTTTATCAGATAGTAGAAAACAGCCTTTTAAGTCGTCCGGTTTAGAAGAATGGCGCTGCCGCACTACGGCAGAAGGGACCTTGTCCCGACAGACATTCTTCCGATGTTTTTTGCTTAGCAAAAGACATTTGGCTCCAAACCATTCAGGTTTGAGACTATTATACCATGCCCCGGCGGAAAAGTCACCGGCTCCTGCCAAATTTGGGAAAACGCCTAAGGATTCCGCTCGGTATGTTGCAAATAGCCGAAAAACTCATTATAATGCAATAGAACTGAAATAAGGGGGATGTTATGATGGAATCCATGTTTTTGACCGATACCCGTGTGCGGCTGTCCGGCCGTACCTATACCCGTCCGGAGGAGCCGGACCATGTTTTTATTCCCTGGACCTGCGGCGGATTTACCGTGACCTTTACCGGCACATCGCTTGAGGCGGAGATGAAAAGCGACGCCTGGCACAACGAAAATGCCTGTCCGTATATTGCTGTGATTATCGATGGGGACGACGCGCGGCGGCGGACCATCGCCGTCAACCGGGAGGGGATTTACCACTATGTCTTAGCAGATCACCTGCCGGAAGGCGTGCATACCGTGACGGTACTGAAACTCAGCGAGGCGCTGCAATCGAATTGGGAGACCAGCGCGGTCTTTACCGACGGCAGCTTCCTGGCTGCGCCGCAGGATGACTCGCGGTATAAAATTGAATTTATCGGCGATTCCATCACCGCCGGGTTCGGTAACCGCTGTCCCACAAAGGACGGGCCGTTTTGCACCCGGGAACAGGATGGATACGACAGCTATGCGGCCATCGCGGCCCGAAGCTTAGACGCCGCCTATCAGATTTTTGCCGTTTCTGGCTATGGCGTTTATCGCAGCCCGTTTGGAAAGGACGTTCCCCCACTCTACCCCTACGCCGATGGCCTGCACGGTCAGCAGGCATCCTGGGATTTTTCCGCTTTTTCCCCGGATGCAGTGGTTGTCAATCTCGGCACCAACGACGGCGGTTGGATCAATTTGGAGCCTTCCCTGTCTACGGAGGAAAAAATCCGGCTGGTGATTGGGCGCTATGTGGAATTTCTGCATACCATCCGCGACGCGCATCCCGGCGCGTATATCCTCTGCACCATCGGCCTGCTGGAAAGCAATGCCACCCCCTATGTGGAGCAGGCGGTGGCTCGTGCTCAGGCGGAAGGCATGGAACGGCTGTCTTTCCTCAAGCTGCCGGCGGCCGAGAGTTTCGGTGCCGGGCATCCCTCGCTGGAGGCCCATAAGGCGGGCGCCGAGGCACTGGTACAGGCGCTGACCCCAATTCTGAAAATCAGCTAAAGCCTTTCTAATCGTTTTCTAATCTTTCTCTCACGCGGCTTTTATCTGCCCGCCGTATGCTAATGACATCAAATAAACAGGAGGTCACTGATGATGGATCATATGGAAATGGTAGAAAAACTAAGAGAAAAAGCCCAGGTAAGCTATGAGGAAGCCAAAGCCGCGCTGGAGCAAACCAATTGGGACATGCTGGACGCGATCATTCTGCTGGAAAAGCAGGGCCGGGCCGGCGGGCCGGCGGTGGCACAGGTCAACACCCAGCCGCAGCCGGAACCGGCTCCCGCCCCTGCCGCCGCGGAAACCGCCAGCTTCAGCGAAATGCTGGGACGGTTTTTCCGCTGGGTGGGACGGGTGATACAAAAAGGCAACCAGAACCACCTCGATGTCCGCAAAGATGCGGAAACCATTATGAGCATTCCCCTGACCGTGCTGGTGCTGCTGCTGATCTTTACCTTCTGGTTCACGATTCCCCTGATGGTTATCGGGCTGTTCTGCGGCTACCACTACTCTTTTCGTGGCCCGGAAATCGGCCGGGACGACCTGAATTCCGTCATGGATAAGGCCGCGGGAGCGGTAGACAACATGAAGCAGGACTTTAAACAGGGAATGGACAATTCCCATCATTCCTGACAGGAGGCGGCTTATGGGCGCGACGATTTTGCTGGTGGAAGACGACGAACGGATGGCCCGGTTTGTAGAGCTGGAGCTGGCGCATGAAGGCTATACCGTTTTAAAAGCGGCCGATGGGCGCACCGGGCTTACCATGGCGTTGAACGACCGGCCGGACCTTGTGCTGCTGGATATCCTGCTGCCTGGCCTGAACGGCCTTGAGGTGCTGCGCCGCATTCGCCGGGAATCGCCGCTGCCTATCCTGCTGCTCACCGCCCGCGACGCGGTGTCCGATAAGGTATCGGGGTTGGACATGGGCGCGAACGATTATATCACCAAGCCCTTTTCCATTGAGGAGCTTCTGGCGCGCATCCGGGTGATTTTGCGCCAAAAGCCCGCCGCCGCTCCGTCATCCGTACTGGCAGCGGGAGATGTGACGCTGGATCCCGCCCGCCATGCCGTTGCCTGCAAGGGGCAGCCGGTGGAACTGACCGCGCGGGAGTTTTCCCTGCTGCAGGTGCTGCTGGAAAACCGGTCCATCGTGATGAGCCGGGATACGCTGCTACAAAAGGTATGGGGGTATGACTACGTCGGCGAAACCAACATCGTCGATGTATACGTGCGTTATCTGCGCAGCAAGATTGACGACGTGTTCGGTATCCCTCTGATCCAGACCGTCCGCGGCGTGGGCTATGTGATAAAGGATGACGCCCATGAATGAGACCAAAAAGACTACGTCCATCGCCTGGAAAATCAACCGCGGCTTTTTATGGCAGCGGCTGGGAATATTCCTAACGTTGGACATCATCCTGCTGCTGATGCTGATCGCCGGATGGTGCTATCTGGCGGAAGCGGAACACGGCCTGTCATTCTCTTTGTCGCGCAGCCGGGAGTTCCTGCTGCCCGCTGCCGATTCCCTGTTCGCCCGGCTGGATGGGGCGTCCTACGTCTTTGAGGCTGCCGGCAAACAGGTCACGGTGTTTGCGGGGCACTATTTCCATGTGTTGCGGCAGGGCATGTATATCTTCCTGGCGCTGGAGCTGCTGCTGTGGCTGGGCAGCATTCGTCCCGGCATTAAACGCATCCGGCGGGGGCTGCGTCCTCTCGACGAAATGGCGCTGACCGCCCGGCGGCTGATGCAGTTCGACGACAGCAAGTTCCGGGATCTGGAGGCGGCTATCAGCCGGATCAGCCCTGACCAGCCGGATGAACGCCTATCCGTAGGCGACCGCGACCTGATGGGACTGGAAGCCGCGGTCAACTCCCTGCTCGACCGGATGCGGGAATCCTACCAGCAGCAGTCACGGTTCGTCTCGGACGCGTCGCATGAGCTGCGTACCCCGCTGGCGGTGATCCAGGGCTATGCCGATATGCTGGCCCGTTGGGGCAAGGAAGATGAAAAGGTGCTGGAGGAATCCATCACCGCGATCCAGAGTGAGACCGCCCACATGAAAAAGCTGATGGAACAGCTGCTGTTTTTGGCACGGGGAGACGGCGGGCGCACATCGCTCACCTTTCAGATGTTCAGCCTGACCGATATGATGGGCGAGGTCTATGAAGAATCCCGCATGATTGACGAGCAGCATACCTATCGGCTGGAAAAGGTGGAGGGTATTCGGGCTTACGGTGACACGTCCATGCTCAAGCAGACTGCCCGTATCCTGATTGATAACGCGGCCAAATATACCCCGCCTGGACAGGAAATTTTGCTGCGGGTATCCCGCACGGACGCGGGGGAGCCCTGCTTTACTGTGCAGGATGCGGGAATTGGCATGAACGAGACCGACGCCGCCCACATGTTCGACCGCTTTTTCCGCTCCGACATGGCCCGGAACCGGCAGTCGGGCGGCACCGGGCTAGGGCTGTCCATAGCCAAGTGGATTGTGGACCGCCATGGTGGCTATTTCACCGTCATCAGCCGGGAAGAGATCGGCACCCGCGTGTCGGTGGTGCTTCCCCGCTCCCCCGGAATTTTTACACAGCCGCCGGAATAATTACAAGCGCCGGGCAAACGCCCGACGCTTTTCTTGTGTATTCGCGCGCTACCTGCTATAATAGCTTATACGATTTAAAGCATGCGTCAGGGAGGAAACGAACATGCCCTTTTTACCGATTACCCGTAAAGAAATGGCTGAACGCGGCTGGGAGCAGCCGGATATCGTTGTGGTGACCGGGGATGCGTATGTCGATCACCCCAGCTTTGGCATTGCCATCGTTTCCCGGGTGCTGGAAGATGCCGGATTTCGGGTATGCATTCTTCCCCAGCCGCGCTCCCCGCAGGATTTCACCCGGTTTGGAAGGCCGCGGCTGGCCTTTTTTGTCAGCGGCGGCAATATTGATTCCATGGTGGCGCATTATACCGCCGCCAAACGCCGTCGCCACGACGACGCCTACACGGCCGGCGGCAAGTCCGGCAGCCGGCCCGACCGCGCTACCATCGTTTACTGCCGCCAGATACGGGAGGCATACGGGGATATCCCTCTCGCCATCGGCGGGCTGGAAGCCTCGCTGCGCCGGTTTGCCCACTACGATTACTGGGACGACGCGGTGCGTCCCTCTATCCTGGTCGACAGCGGGGCCGATCTGCTGATGTTCGGCATGGGCGAGCATCAGGTGGTCGAGATCGCCCGGCGTCTGGACAGCGGGGAACCGGTAAAAAACATCACCGATATTCGCGGAACCGTCTGGTCGGCGCCGGTCAAAGAGTATACGCCGCGTCCCTGTGCGGAATGCCCCTCCTTTGAATTGGTGCGCGATCCCTCCCCCTCCGGCAAGAAACAGTATGCCATATCCTGCCGCATTCAGCAGGACGAGCACGACGCCGCACGCGGAAAAACCATCATTCAGCGGCACGGCAGCCGGATAGTGGTGCAGAATCCGCCAGCCCTGCCCCTCACAAGCGAGGAACTGGATCATGTATATGAATTGCCCTACATGCGGGACTACCATCCCTCTTATGAGGCGCTGGGCGGCGTGCCCGGCATTGAGGAGGTCAAGTTTTCGCTCACGCACAACAGGGGATGCTTCGGCGCCTGCAACTTCTGTTCGCTGGCTTACCATCAAGGGCGGTTCATCTCCTGCCGCAGCGAGGATTCGGTAGTGCGGGAGGCGAAGGCTCTGACCCGGATGCCGGATTTCAAGGGCTATATCCACGACGTGGGGGGGCCCACCGCCAACTTCCGGCATCCGTCCTGCCGCAAGCAGAGTAAAAGCGGCTTGTGCAAGGGAAAAAAATGTCTGGCCCCTACGCCCTGCCCGGCGCTGGAAGTCGACCACAGCGAATACCTGCACCTGCTGCGCCGGCTGCGGGCGCTGCCCGGCGTCAAGAAGGTGTTTATCCGTTCTGGTATCCGCTTTGATTATCTGATAGAGGACAAGGACGAAACCTTTTTTAAAGAGCTGGTGGAACACCATATCAGCGGGCAGCTCAAAGTGGCGCCGGAGCATTGCTCCGGGCCGGTGCTGTTAAAAATGGGCAAGCCAGCCATCCAAACGTACAAACGGTTTCAAAAGCGATTCTATGAACTGACCAAAAGCATGGGAAAAAAGCAGTATCTGGTCCCTTACCTGATGTCCTCACATCCTGGAAGCACCATAAAAGACGCCATTGAACTGGCGGTGTTCCTGAAAAAGGAGGGACTGCACCCGGAACAGGTACAGGATTTTTATCCTACACCCGGCACCATTTCCACCTGCATGTTTTATACCGGACTTGATCCCTATACCATGGAACCGGTATACGTGCCCCGCACGCCCAAAGAAAAAGCGGAGCAACGGGCGCTGCTGCAGTATTTCCGCCCCGAAAACCGGAAAACAGTGCTGTCCGCCCTGAAAGCGGCCGGACGGCAGGACCTGATCGGCAACGGGCCAAACTGTCTTGTAGCGCCCGATCCCCGCGAACGGACGCCTGCCGAACCGCACAGGGTACGCGGGCAACGCGGACGGGCACCGAAACCCCGGAAAGATACCGCGCGGGCAAGCGCGAAAAAACGAAGCCGATAACCCTATATAGTAAAGGAGTACCGCCTTTCTTGGCGGTACTCCTTTTGTTTTAAGGCACTGCATACGATGTATCCGAGAATTACCGGAGGCGTCACCGCGCCCTATTTTCGGTTGGATTGACCTTTATGAAAAGGGGCTGGGAGAACGCGCTCTCCCAGCCCTTTTTACATATACCAACCTATCCGATTACGGATTAAGTTCATTTTCGAGGGCATTGGCATCGTTCCAGGGACCGGTGCCCGGGTCGGTGCTGGAATCTCCTCCACCGATACCCGATTCTGTCAATATATCCGTAAACGCGAACCGTTCAATTCCCAGTTCCGGCTTTGCATAGGCTTTTTTCATCATTGACTCTCCTTTTTTGCTTATGCGGCACGGCCGCACTATAATCATGACTACGCTGCCGGCACCGCAGCGGGGGTGGTGATGCTTTTTACGGTGCTATAGAGTGTCTCTACGCTTCCGTCCGCATGTTTTACCGTCACATAAGCCATACCATACCGCGTCCGGTTCGGTTTCACGTTCGTCAGGTGGATGATATACTGCCGGTTCGCCATCCGCGACGACGATACAATCCTCAGGTAATCCCGGCCCGCTTCATAGCTTCCCAGATCCCCTATAATCGTCTCGTTCGGCGCATAAACCAGGCCGTACTCCAGCACCGTATCTCCGGCCGGTATATACGTCTGCCCAATCATCGAGATTGTGTAGGTGCCGCTTGCGGTATTTTCCATCATCAGCGTTTGTTTGATTCCCACCGCCAATACCGGCTTTGCCGCTTCGCCGCTCGTATATACTGCCGTTACCGCGTTGTTTCCGCTCACGTAGAAGCTGTACGTCTCTTCATAACCTACCGCCATGCCGTCCAGCTCCCAGTGCGAGAACTGCTGGCCTTCCACCGGCATTGCTTTTACTTCGATACGCGTATCAAACATCAGGTTTTCCGTTTCGCTTCCGTTGATGCGCTGCGCGTTGGTCAGCGTGATCGTATAGAGCGTCTGGTCCGCGTCTGCTTCGTACACCGCCGTTACCGCCGCCGTGCCACCGCGGCCGCTTTCCACCAACGCCTCCATGCCTTCTGCCGGCGTATCCCATCCCGCCGCCTTGTAACCATAGATGTCCGGGATGGCCGGCGCCGTCAACTCTCCTGCCGTTTTGACCACCTGCACACCCAGCACTTTATTATACTTGCCGTAGTAAATGACCGCGGTCTCATCCGCGTTTACGTAATACGCCGAAACCTGTTCGCTTCCGCTTACCGGCAGCGACACGCTGTTGTCCCGATTGAAAGACGCATTCACGTTCCAGCCGACAAACGTGCTGTTTGCCGAGGTCGTCGCCGCTGTCAGCGTATCCGTGCCTCCGTATACCAGGTCACCCGTGATTGCCACGGCCCCGTTCCCGGTCACGTTCACGCGTCCCAGCTTCTCTTCCGCCGTCACGTCCACGATCCGCGCGTTGTCGATAACCGCGCGATATTTGCCGTTTAAATCACCCGGATTCTCGGTGGTGGAATCCACCAGCTCATCCAGCTGGAAAATCCAAATAAGATCTCTAACCGCAGACCAGTCCATATTACTAGCACAGGTAGACAACGGTACTTCGATAGAGTTATTGCCGTCCCATTTGATGTTCTGGTTACCCAGTGTCAGGTTACGCTCAACATTTTGGCCGTCCACTACTGAGCGCAATCCCAAGCGGGTGGTTTTCAAGGTCATGGTTTCCGGCTGTACATCCGCTGTCTGCCCGTCATTTGTCATGAAAGACACGTTCATACGCAGAACCAGCTTGCTAAGATCATGCCGGGACAAATTCGTTATCCCCTGATCGGCGTTTTTCCAGTCTGCATAGAAGGTTTTCGCATTGCCATACATCCAGTTATTCACACCGTTAAACTTGCTGAATGTCATAACGGTATGACCCATGACCATCAGGGATGCTTTGGCATCGTCAATTGCTTTATGGGCATCGGCCAGCTGCACATAGGTCGGACTCTCCGCTTTCAGGAGTTCCAGGGCCGCCGCCTGCGCCGCTTTATAATTTTCAGCACCGGTGTCGCTGTAAACCACACCATCCTGCCGGCCGAGGTCTTCCAACGAGATGGTGGCCGCCGCTCTCAGAGCTTCTGCCATATTGTCTTTGGTAACGTCCACCACGCGGGCATTGGATATGGTCATAGAATAGGTAGCATTTTCCATATCCGCAATTTCATTAATATGCATCCACATCAGGATATCACGGATCTGACCGTCTTCATTGTTGCCGCCTACTCCCACAAACGGAAGATCAATGCTGTTGGTTTTGGAGGGATCCAAGGTTTTAATCGCGTTGCCCCACTCCAAGGAATACTCCGGATTACCCGCTTGCTTGCGGATAGCCAGGCGCATACTCCCCACCGTCAGCGTCTCCGGCAAAGGCGTTTCACCGAGCGCCGCAAAGGTGAGATCGAACCGCAAGCGAAGATTATCCCGGTTCCGTATACTGATATCGGTGACCCCCTGATCGGCGCCCGACCAGTCCGCATACAGATTGGCTTCACTCGATTTGGTATTATTGATCGTTTTTTCCCAGCCGCTGAACGTCATTACCATGGGGTCCACGCATACCAGTTGTTTGAGCGCATCGGCCATCGCCGCAATGGCTGCGTCCGCCTGCGTCAGATCCACGTTCTTATACACCGGATACCACTGGTCATAAACCGCCTGATAGGTCGCCAGCGATGAGGGGGTATACTCTTTTGTTCCGCCGTCGGTTACATCGTCGAATGCCGCTTTCAGTTTGGCCAGCAGATCGCTGTTAGTACCGTCGATAATCGCCGCGTTGCGCACCGACACGGTGATTCCCGGATTTGAAGTGGAACCGCGCAGATCGTTATAACCGAACAGCGCCAGCCGGGTAATAGAGGACAGCTTGTCGATGCTGCAATCGTTGAAATCGCTCAGATTTATATAAATGGTATTCCATTTGCCGGCGGTAGCGTTACCAAGCAAACTCCCGGTACCGCTGCCAAACGTCTTTTTCATCTCGGGCGAACCGCCGAGATTCACATTACCATTCACAATGGCGTTGGTGACATTCGCCTCACCATCGTCGCGGGTAACCATAATTTCCATTCGCAGCTGCAGCTTGGAGAAGTCCTCGCTGCCTGTTATGTCGTTCCTGGTTACCGCGAAAGATTTGCTTTGCATATGCTGGTTTTCGATACCGGTATTGGTCCAGGTCGTCACGGTCTCCGGCGCGCCGAACTGTACATACTCTTTCAGTACCGCTTCCAGTTTGGATTTGGCCTCAGCGGCCGCTTTCAGCACGGCATTTTTTTCCTGAAGCGTTGCGCTGTCACTGGCCATCAGGGCTTTGGCATCCGCCTGGCAGGCCAGGTAATCAGCCATGGACACAGCCGTATATTTCCCATCCGGAAATGTTGCACCGGCCAGTTCCTCTATGGCGGCATCAATGGCTTGTGCGGTCTTGTTGACCAGTTTAAGCTGGTCAACAGACATCTTTATATTGGTCTGAGAGTTATTGGCCTTTGCGGCAATTTCCGATTCAAACGTCCAGGTTCCCCAAATCCTATTCACCCGGCTCCAGTCCAGACGCCGGTCATAGGTGGAGTTATTGGTCCAAATGTTCTTGCTGTCATCCAGCAGCAGTTCCATCGTATAGGTCACGGAACCGTCCGCGTTCTTCACGGAGCTGACCGGATACATGGTATAGGTATCGGTACGCCGCTCCGTAGTGGTGTCCATCGTCTTATCGGCGCTGTCCGGAGAACGCAGGCGGAAGTCCAGTTTCGAGAGTTTAGGCAGCTCCGCCCCTTCCGCCAGCGCCAGGTCACCGGTATACGCTTCGTTGCGGGACAGGGTGACGGTAGCCGTCAGGTACCGATTGGCGCCAATGGCACCCCGCACAGCCGGATCGGTTCCCGCCACGGCCGTATAGGTCTCCCCATCCGTTATATCCGCCGGCTGGCTGGTACCTTTCCAGTCCATAAAAATGCCTTTACCGCTGCTGTTGTTCATGCTGCTGGTCCAGACCTGCTCGGCCGTGGGGAAATTAGCCACGTCGTAGGTGACCTCGCGGAACCCGTTCAGGTTGCCCTTGAGGGCCGCCAAAGAGGAAATGGCATCGGTAAAATCGGTATAGATCGTGGTGGGGTCGGTGAACAAAGTACGCGCGTCGGCTATCGCCGCCTCATAGGCCGCGGCGGCATCATCCACTTCATACACGTAATTCCGGGCCTTATCGAATTCCGCCTGCAAGTCGGCCACATCGGAATGGACGATGCGGACATTGCGGATACGCAGGGTCATTTCGGCTTTAGGCGGATGGTTATTGTTGCCGTCGTTATCGTTATAGATCCAAAAGCGTACTTGGCCGATGTTGGTGAAATCCAGGTTCGTACTAAAACCGCTCATGGCGCTGAGATCCTTGGAATAACTGTACCATGTATCGGTTTTTGAAAGCACCCCGGACGGCCAGGTGGATTTTATTTCCGTGTCTCCCACCTTTATCCCAAAGTCCGAGTTATGTACATAGGTCGGATCCCCGTCTCCGGAAACCGAAACTTCATACTCCAGGCGCAGCTTGCTCGGATCCAAGGTTCCAACCAGATCCGCCTTGCCGGCTACATTCATTAAGAGGGGCGAATAAGCCATCGTCATTAGACCGCCGCTGTTGGTGGTACAGGACGAATCCTGCGTAACCATGGCGACCATACCGTTCTTTTCGCCGCTGCCGTCACGGGACAGATCGACAATGCGGGCGTTCTCAATTTTCACATCCAGTCCATACGCATCGTCATACAGGCCGTTTTTATCGATATCCTGCTTGTACGAGTCGTTATAAACAGCCCAGTACAGGCTGGTAACCGTCGTATCGTCCCGTTTGCGAATGGGACTGCCGTTGTGCTGATAATCCCACGGGATGACATAGCGGATCGTATCGCCGGCCCGGTTGCCGTAGTTGGTGGTAAACTTGGTCAAGTAGGGCGTTGCCACGGCTTCGATGACATTCGCATTGCCGTTGCGAACCGTAAACCGCTGGTTTCCCGTTGCGGTTAAAGAGCCGGCGCCGGTAACGCCGTCCTGCCGGGACGTGGTGACATCCATCATGACCGCCAGAGTACTGGTATCCCAGCCGGTCAAATCGATGGCCTGCTTGGCTGTGATATAAACATCCCCGCCGGAACACTTGTTGGGATAGGTCGCGGCATCGCTGCCGGTATTTTCCGTAACATTGGATTGCGTTGTTGTCACATCTCCCTTATCCTGGAAACGGCCAACCACGTAATAGGGCTCGTCCGGATCGGCGTTTGGATACGCCCCCGCCGGGTCCGTTCCCTCCGCCGTCACACCGTACGGCAATGCGAAAGAAGAGGCCAGTATGAGTAAACTGGTCGTTACGGAAAGCAAACGTTTGCACTTTCTCATTTGTAAAAACTCCTTCCCCTGCCCGAATACTCGCGTTTTGCACAAATACAACCCCATCGGGCAATACTCCTTATTCATAATACCGTAACAATCTTTTACCTGTCAAATGCTTTTCTACGTTCAACCCGCCAAAGATATTCCGTCTGGTTTAGACAGTGTGTCGGCTATTTTTAGACTTATGTCAATTTTTCGCTTTTGCCTCTTAAATACCCAATATTCTATGTTAAAACGCTGCCTGTATCAGACAAAGTTTTCATACACACTTGAAAAAGCTGGCTGCTGCTCTTCCCTGCGGCATGAGAATGTGCTACTATAATACTGCTTAAAAGGAGGCGCTCCCATGAAACTGATGAGCTATCGGTATAAAGGATGCGAATTTATAGGCGTACTGAAAGGCACAGACGTATACCCGATCCCGGGATTTTCCTCAATGAACGACTGGATCCGCGACGGGTGCCGCGCCGCGCCCGGCCAATCCAGCCTTCCCCTGTCGGAGGTAACGCTGTTGGCACCCATCCCCCGCCCCCGGCAGGATGTGATCTGCCTGGGACTAAATTATGCCGGCCACGCGGAGGAATCCGCCCGTGCCGCCATGCCCGCCTGCGACGGCACACAGGATTATGCCGCCTATTTTTCCAAACGGGTGGATGAGGCGGTGGCGCCCGGCGGTGTGATCGACGGGCACTTCGATCTCGTGTCCGATCTCGACTATGAGGTGGAACTGGCGGTTGTCCTTTCGCGCGACGCTTACCGCGTCCGGCGGGAAGAGGCGTTTTCGTATGTGCTGGGATATACCATCCTCAACGATGTCAGCGCCCGCACTTTGCAGAGGCGGCATCATCAGTGGTTTTTCGGTAAAAGCCTGAAGGGCTTTACTCCCATGGGACCGTGGATTGTCACCGCCGACGCGTTTGACAACCCGCCGAAGCTTGATATTTCCTGCCGGGTAAACGGCGAACTAAGGCAGCACAGCAATACCGGCCGGCTGATCTTCGGCATTGCGGAGGTTATAGAGGAACTGTCTTCCGGGATGGTGCTGAAAGCCGGCACCATCCTGTCCATGGGAACGCCCGAAGGCGTAGCCATGGGGATGGAATCGCCCCGATATCTTAAGGCGGGCGATGTGGTGGAATGCGAAATTGAGGGAATCGGCCGCCTGATCAATACGGTAGGATAAACCAAAATCCCGCCCGTGCGGCCCGGGAGCGCCTGTTCCCATCCGGTTAATGGGCCGGTACCATCTGCGCAGCTTAGACAGTAAAATAGCGCCTCTCGCGCCAAATGCGCGCGGGGGCGTTTTTTATTTAAAATGGGATTGACCTGTCTATATAAAATGGTATAATCAGGATAAAAATGCGGCTTAAAGGAGATTTCTTATGAATACATTCGCTGTCAAACCATCCCCGCAGACGGAGCAAAACCATCTGCTCGGCAAAACCTTTGCCGGCTATCAGGCCTGGTTCCACGCTTCGGAGGACCTCGACCACGGCTGGGGGCACTGGAGCCACAAAACAGCGCCAGAAACCGGCCACGCCCATATCGAAATGTTCCCGGATCTGACGGAGTATCCCTCCTCCGTACTATATCCCTCCCGGTTTGAAACCTATCCGGACGGACGGACGGTGCGGTTTTATCAGGCCCATGATCCGGCGGCGATTGACGTTCACTTCCGCTGGATGCGGGAATATGGGATAGACGGGGTCGGCGTGCAGCGTTTTTATGGTGCCACCCGTGCCGAAAGCCAGCCGGAACCCACCCACCTGACCGCTGTCCGGGACGCGGCCGAGCGGCATGGCCGGCTGTTTTACATCATGTACGATACGTCCGGCTGCGGCCGTGACGGCGCGCAGGCTATCGACCGTTTCAAGGCCGACCTGCTGCACAATGTCGAGGAGAAAAACCTGATTGCCTCCCACTCTTACGCCCACGCCGACGGCAAACCTGTGATCTGTATCTGGGGACTGGCCGGAACCGAACCGGGACGTTATCCTGCCGCTGACGATGCTTTGGAACTGGTCCGCTGGTTGAAAGAACGCGGCTATTTTGTAATCGGCGGCCTGCCCGATAACCGCTGGACGGATGTGACGGACGAGTACGCGGCGGTGTACGCCATGCTGGATATGGCCTCCCCCTGGACGCCGGGCCGCTTCCGCCAGGAAACGCTAGACCAGTGGATCGGTCGCCATCTTGAAAAGGATTTGGCCTATTGCCGGGCCCACGGCATCCGTTATCAGCCGGTGATGTTCGCCGGATTCGCCTGGAGCAATTTTGGTACAGGAGGGAATCCGGACGCCACCCCGCGCGACGCGGGCCGTTTTCTCTGGGAGCAGGCGAAGCGGTATGCGCGGGCGGGCGTAGACGCCGGATATGTCGCCATGTTCGACGAATACGACGAGGGTACGGCCATCGCCAAGGCGGCGTCCGATTCCTTTGACCTGCCGCAGGGGCGGCAGTATTTCCAGACGTTGTCGACAGACGGAACCTGGCTGTCCTCCGATTTTTATCTGCGTCTTGCCGGCGCGGTGACCAAGTTGCTGCGCCGGGAACTGCCCCACAACGAGGCGGTTCCGGTCGCCCACTCCGAAGGTCCGGTTTATTGGCGCAACGGCTTTGAACAGCGTCCCGCCACCATGACCCTGGCCCGCGGACAGGCGCGCGGCACGGTCCTGCGCAATGTCGACGTGTGTGACGCGCACGCTAAAGTGTTGTATCAGGAAGCCGTCCAGTTGGAAACCGCGGCTGTGATCACCGGGCAAAGGGGCGACGTCTGCTATACCGGTTCCTGCGGATTTGCCTTCAGCGGCATCGCTATGACCGACGGCCTCTGTGAGGTGCGATATCGTCTGGCCAAAACGGAAATCCCGGTCGTGAAGGGCCTGACTCTGTCCTATCGGATGCGCCCTGTCAGCGAGGCCGGACGCATGGTCGGCGTAGACCTTTTGTTTGACGACGGCAGCTTTCTGAGTGACCTTTGCCCCGCGGTTTTGCAGGAGAAGCGCGATCCGGCCACCGGGCATGTTTCCTCCGGCATTCCGCTCCACGACTGGCAGACAGTGGTACAGCCGCTGCCGGAGGCAACCGTCGGCAAAACGGTCCAAGCGGTGACGGTGGTCTACTCCGCCGGCGGTGAAGCCCGGTTTGCCGCCTATCTCGACGATATCCTGCTGGCTCTCGATGTCTGAGAAAAAGATACGGCGTTCTGCGAAAAAGGCTGTG
>OGYY01001927.1_pt1 | contig 16475 bp, 13 predicted proteins | sample 1576671 | NCBI WGS metagenome assembly OGYY01 (sample SAMEA3541593, study PRJEB24748) | human gut metagenome | biome: human gut; feature: human-associated habitat; material: faeces | place: China | collected 2012 | reverse complement strand
AGCTGCTCCGGATGGAAGGGGGGCACGATATCTGCCACTATAGAAACTATGTCCGGACTGTTCTCATAACTGGCTTCTGCCAGCCGTTCCAGCTGCCGCAGAAATTTCTCCGTATCGAACGGAATCGGTTTGCCGATGTGGATCAGCTCGTTATCAGTCTTTTTGATTCCCTCTTCTGCCATAAGTTTTTCTTCGTAAAGTTTTTCACCCGGACGAAGTCCTGTATATTCGAGCTGAATATCCACATCCGGTTCAAATCCGGAGAGACGGATCAGGTTGCGGGCAAGTGTATCGATTTTGACTGCTTCACCCATATCCAGTACGAAGATTTCACCGCCCCAGGCATAAGTTCCTGCCTGAAGGACGAGGCTGACTGCCTCCGGGATCGTCATAAAGTAACGAACAATGTCAGGATGTGTGACGGTCACCGGACCGCCTGCTTCGATCTGTTTACGAAACAGCGGAATTACGGAGCCGTTGCTTCCCAGTACATTTCCGAAACGTACTGCTACATACTGGGTTCCTTTATGATCTTTATTTCGAATACTTTCGATATTGATGACGCTGTCTTTCGTACTCATACCATCTGCTGCCATATGATCCAGCGGATCTCCTGCAAGCTGACCATCAATTATCTTATCCATGTGGGCATGTAAGAACGGAAGCAGATCAATTCTGCCTGCTTTGCTGATGGCATCCATGCTCTGTACGACCATCTCACAGAGACGTTTGCTTGCACCCATGATGTTTGTCGGATTAACTGCTTTGTCCGTACTGATCAGTACAAAGCGCTGTACACCGTATTTCATTGCAGCATATGCTGTTTTGTATGTACCAATGACATTGTTTTTGATTGCCTCATTCGGGCTTGTTTCCATAAGCGGTACATGCTTGTGGGCTGCTGCATGATAAACGATATCCGGATGATACTGCTCGAACACCATATTAATGCGACGACTGTCACGTACAGAACCGATCAGAACTTTCAGATTCAAGTCTTTGTATTTTCGTTTCAGTTCCTGTTCAATGTCGTATGCATTATTTTCGTAAATATCAAAAATGATGAGCTGCTTCGGGTTGTGGGATGCAATCTGCCGGCACAGTTCACTTCCGATAGAGCCGCCGCCACCGGTAACAAGAATCGTTTTGCCCTTCAGGTACTGAAAGATTTCATCCATATTTACTTTGATCGGTTCACGTCCAAGAAGGTCTTCTACCGCTACCGGTTTCATCTTGCTGAGCGATACATCACCATTTACCAGCTGATAAGTACCGGGAAGACTTCTCAGCTCACATTGCGTCTCTTTGCAGATATTCAGGATATCTCTCTTCTCTTTTGCATGTGCAGAAGGAATCGCAAAAAGGATCTGATCGATGTTGTATTTCTCGACATTTTCCAGAATGTTCTCGCGTCCGCCTACGACAGGGACATCTTCCATGATTCTGCCCCATTTGTTTGGGTTGTCATCTATAACACAGCATGGTCTTGCTGTTGATTCTGTAGATGTTTTCAGTTCTCGCAGAATCATCTGTCCTGCTGCACCGGCACCGATGACCATTGCATTGTGAATTGCTTTTTCATTCTGGGTACGGCGCACTCTCTCCAGTGATACATAGCGGAAGCTGAAACGCACCGCTGTCACCAGACAGAACTGCACGATACATCCGATGATGTAATAGGACATCGGCATCTGTCCAAACAGAAATGTAATGCCGAAAATCTGAAATAATGTCGTAATTACTGTAGCAGCAGAGATTCTGTTTAGTTCACTGATACTGGCAAAACGCCACAAGCTGTTGTACAAATGGAATATATAGAATATCAGCACGCAGAATGCTGTATAAAATGGAGCGAATTTAATAAATGCATTAAAGTAATTCTGTGGAATGCTGGAAAAGCGCATGTCAAAGCGCAATAATAGACCAAGAAACCATGAAAAATTAACAGCCACTATATCATAGATGATCAGATAAAATGCTATGATCACCCAGTGCTGTAAGTGTCTCCGGCTCCCTGTGTAAGAATCTTCGGTAGTCGTTTTATTTGTTTTTTTGCTCAAAATATTTTTCTTCCTTCCATTTTCTGTATTTCTATTTATCTTATCTGTTTTTATATCCAGCGAAATTATAGCACAAGTATCTATGTATTGGAAGTAATATGGTAAAATTGAATCGAATAATTTTGATTCGTGGAGAAATTTGTCAATTTATGGTAAATGCAAGCGGCGAAGCCGCCTGCGGAAGCATACCCCTTTCACTCAGCCCATTTTAAAATCTGTAGTATGTATATACTAACTATTTTTTCTTCTCTGAAAATGCAGACCATGAAAAATACTACCTATCACTTTACTACTAATCTTATTATTACGTGGTGCATCAGAGTATAATCTGAGCATACAAACATCTCGAAAGCCGGTTGGATCCTGCTCTAATATTCTTTTAAAGCTCCCTTCATCGATTTCATAATATTCCTGCATTGTTCGATGTTTTTCAAAACACTTAATAAATTCTTTTCCCGGATGTTCTTTATTACACATCTCTTTAAAGCGCTCTTCTGAAATATGTATGCGATCCTTATTAAGCAACAATTGTCCTTGAATTTCCCGTTCTTCTTCCATAGTTAGCTTATTGCGTACCATAAAAATACGATGTGCTGTCGGCATGCGATTATTTGCCCCAGCCGAAATAGTAGTTGCAACTCCCATATTACACTTTAACTTTCTATCCTCATCCTGAATATTAAGAAGCGGACATACTATTTGGCACATCTCACCAAGTTTTTCGCTCTTCAAATTAATAAATACTGCCTTCTGTAACGGTGAAATATACACATCCCCTTTGTATATTTTATCCTTTGCCGAAAATTCAAAACCACTATCACTCGAGACATTATTGCCAATTCTCAATTCTGCTGTACATCTTCCTGATTCTTCAACTATATTCAAAAGTCCCCTCACAATCTGTTTTTCATACTTGTCCGTTGCACAAAAATATATGAAAAATGTTCCCTTTTGTCCTATAAAGACCGGATCATCTGGATTATTAATAAGCGTACCTCCTAATGCTGTCTCTGCCTGAACTGTCTTAGCCAAATTTGTAACAGCATGTCTAATCTCTTCCAACGGATTTGAACCCAATGCTTCAAATGCTAAGAACAAATTTTTCATTGAGCTATCTGTTTTTCCATTTATAAGATTAGACACTGTAGCCTGACTCTGGCCTATTCTTTTTGCAAGCTCTTTTTGTCCAATGTTCTGAAGCATCATTCTGCTAGCAAGCTGACGTCCTAAACGTATTACCATTTCTTCATACTTCTCAGATTTATCTCTTTTCATTCTTCTATCCCCCCATATTTCATTGGTAGTGTCAAGTCAACTACCTTTTTTATTTTTATAAACCTTATATTTTCAAGGAATTCTCACATTTTTACACAAAAAAGTGATTACCCCCTAATTAACCAGTATAATTGAATCACCACAAAACAATTATCCGTATAGAAAGGTAATCACCTATGGACATTATAATGTATTTGATCCAACTTATTCAATACCAACATAAACAAATCTGCTGGCTTTTAAATTTTATCTGCAGATATATTCCCCTCAAGCAATGGGCTTTCGATGATTCCCACTCCCCTAAGTACCAAAAGTTTAAAATTGATAAACTCCCGCTAATCACGGACTTCCGTCAGGACTGGACTTACAAAGAACTCATTCCTTACTACGAAAAACGTTATGGTAAGAAGATCCGTCCGATCAGTCGACGCTCAGAGTGTGACATCCCTGACTCCTGCACCTGCCCGCGTTGTGATGCACCAAAACCGTTCCTCTACAAAAATAACGGTTCCAAAGGACAGCTCCTGTGCAAGATCTGCGATGCCAGGTTTTCACCAGATGAAAGCAGGTTCTCTTCTGTGAAGCTGCGCTGCCCCCACTGTGGCAACACCCTGGTTCCTAAAAAGGATAGAAAACACTTCATCGTCCATAAGTGCATTAATCTGAAATGCCCTTACTACCTTCACAACCTCAAAAAGGTTGATAAAGCAGATCTCACAGAGGATTATGGCAAAAGTAAATATAAGCTCCACTACATCTACCGTGAGTTCACGATGGATTTTTTCAGCATGGACTTAAATACCCTGCCTAAAAATGCCTCTTCCCTTAAATTCAATAAGCACAATGCCCGTGTCATGTCCTTATGCCTGACGCTACACATCAATCTGGGACTTTCCCTGCGAAAGACATCACAGGCTTTAAAAGACCTGTATAATATCAGCATTTCCCATCAGCAGATTGCCAACTACTGCAAAACCGCTGCGATCTGTATCAAGCCATTCGTTGACCAGTATCCTTACGAAAAAAATGACGTCTTCACTGCTGACGAAACTTACATAAAGATCCGTGGTATCAAAACTTACGTCTGGCTGATCATGAATGCAGCCACACGTTCCATTCTTGGCTATCAGGTCTCCGACAACCGTGGCGTTGGTCCCTGCATCCTCGCCATGCGTATGGCTTCCATGGGCTTGCAAAACTCCCGGAAAACTTTAAATTCATTGCGGATGGTTACAGTGCTTATCCTCTTGCTGCAATGGAATTCACAAAGAAGTTTGGCAGAGACTTTACATTCACAGTTACCCAGGTCCTTGGACTTACCAACGACGATGCTGTTTCTAAAGAACACCGCCCATTCAAACAGATGATCGAACGGCTAAGCCGCACATACAAGGCTTCTTACCGCAGTACGAACGGATTTGATAACATCGACGGTGTCAACTATGACCTGGCTCTCTGGGTAGCCTACTATAACTTTCTGCGTCCACATAAGCATGCAGGATATAATGTACTTAACGAAGCAGAAATGCTCCAGGGAGCCGATAACATGCCCGGCAAATGGCAGCTCCTGATCTTCCTTGGGCAACAGACTATTCTGAGTATGCAGAAAAACAGCACTGCTGCACCGGAGCGGAACTGTTGTCAATAGAACCGTGGAATACCGAAGCAGACGACTTCGCCGGCTGTGAGGATATGCCGCGAAAGTCTATTGACATAAAGTTCACTGATTATCCTGTCCAGCAGAAAAGGGGCAACTGCACCCTTTTCCTGCCTTCCGGCGAGGATGGGTTCGGGCAACGCCCTGAGCCCTCGGAGAGCTTATTGGAATAAATGTCTACAATTTTCAAGGTTTATTTGAGCCTTTTTCTTTGGCTCTGTTTTTTCATAACTTATTTGACACTACCATTTCATTTTGCAAATTAGTATATTTGATATCCTTCATTATTTTTAATATCGTATCAAAATATTTAATGCGTTTGTGCATTTTGCACATTCTTTTCTTTGTTACAATGCATTTTTTCGTATACATGCACAGTTTCACTTGTGTTTAACTCAAACTTCATCTATACTTAACATACACCAATACAAAGGAGGAACCACACATGTGCGCACAGGAATCTGTATCTAAGCTGGAGAATGAATTAGATAATTACTTTATCATCAATCCCCAAAAGTCTTGCACTCTTTCTTTCAATAATAAATTACCGGTCATGAAACCCCTTGATAGTTTTTACGCTCTTCAGCTAATCAAACCAGCTTCTAGTATTAACCCATCCCACCAAACCTATTGTGCTTCGACTTCTTTATCAAAGCGCATCGTTTATTATGGGAAAAATCCTGTCATATTAAAAGCCTCAAAAACACCTCGAAAGAACTACGAATATACAGAAGAATATTACTGTCCTTTGGCAATGATTTTCGACATTAATAAACTGCTTGAAAATGAACTTGTTGAAGCAATTTATCCATTTGATCCCACCAAATTCAAAAATTCCGCTGGATTAACTCTAGACGACTTGCGCCTCAAAAGTAAGCTTTTTAGCATAAACAAATATATTGTTTGTTTCTTCGGTGATATTATCAATTACCAACACGGATATTATTGTAACGAGTTTCTTGAATGCATCAATGATAATCCGCCCCAAACATTCAATCGAATATTCGCATTTCAAAACCAAAAAGAGATCACGGAAAAAAAATTAACCATTTCTCTCGTGGTAAGACAATCTTTTGATTTTCTAAGTAATGCAGAATGTATCATACTACCTAAAAAGCTTATGGCTCTTGATGAGTTCAATCAATTATCAAAGGATGACTCAAACATTTGTGTTAAAACTTATGAAATTTACCGCGGTCGTCATCCTGCGTCATATAACATTGTAATAGAACAACTTTGTGCTGAATTTATCCAACATCAAATACAAATTCCCCTTTAAACGGAAAACACATCTTAAATGCAAAAGAAAGGAGCATACTATATGGCTGACTATTACAACTTATATGGATATCTGAACCTTTTTCCTGGTTTATCCGGTTTTCTATATCCTGTTTTCCAAAAAAATGGCACATTATATCTTGCAGATGGAGACATACACCATATTTTTAGTTTTCATCCACTCAAACCAGATTATACTACTTCAATTAATCCTCTGGCATCCTACACTAATACACTTTATTGTGCCGGATGCCATTATCCTCATATTTATCAAAAAGAAAATGGTCAACTATATATTGGTTCAGAAAAACAATTATTCCATCAATTGAGGGGATATCAGCTCACCAATCCTGTATTACAAGAAGAATTGGATGATTTTCTATCGGAACTTAATATTCTGTGCGCCCCCCTAACTCCTTACTATGGTACTGGTCGACGAAAGAAGGCTGTTGCACGTGTATTTTTATATGAAGGTACAGGTAAAATCACAATTAATCATAGAAAAGCAACTGAATATTTTACCAATATACAGCACGCTCAAACAATTCAGCATCCCTTTCTCATCACCAGCACTTCTCAACTATTTGATGCTTATATCACAGTCAAAGGTGGAGGTATTGCCGGACAGGCCGGAGCAATCCGGCACGGTATTTCCAGAGCTTTACTGAAATATGATCTAGAATACCGTACAATATTAAAAGCAGAAGGTTTTCTAACAAGAGACTCTCGCATGAAAGAACGCAAAAAACCAGGCATGAAAGGCGCGCGCAAATCCCCTCAATTTTCCAAAAGATAATGCATAAAAGGAGGACAATTATAATGATTGATTATTTACAAAGGAAGCAAAATATTGAAAATATCACCACTGTAATTGATAACTTATCAAGATTAAAAACTAGTTCTACTTTCGCTATAGATGGACAATGGGGATGTGGAAAAACTTTCCTTCTCGATCTTCTCGAAGAAGAACTCTCCTCTGTGAAAAAAAATTCTTCCAACGATTCTCGCTATTTTATTATCCGTTATGACTGCTGGAAGAATAATTTTTACTCTGAACCTGTTATTCCTATGATATCTTCTATTATGGAGGCAGCAGATTGTACCTCCGCAGCTACTACTAACGGAATTTTTGAGGCTCTAAAAGAATCTGCTGTTAATTGTATTGGCAACATGTTAAAAAACACTATGGGCATAAATCCGATTGAAATACTTAGTAATTTTGATGAGCATATTAAAGAACAGGAAATTTCCACGTTCGCATTTGATAACCTTATTTCTTTAAAAAAAGCTTTAGATGCCGTCCGCGATTCAATAAAAGAAGTTGCAAAACAGAAAACTATTCTTTTTTTTGTTGATGAGCTAGATCGCTGTCTCCCCGAATACAGCATTCACGTTCTTGAAAATATACATCACATTTTTTCCGATATCGACAATTTCATCACTCTTCTTGCAATCGACCAAACAGAATTAAATCAGGTCATTCGAACAGCCTATGGACCAGATATTAATGTAGCCGCCTACTTAAAAAAAATTATTGATTTTTATATACGACTCGACTTTGGTAAACTCAATTCCAATTACATAAACAAATATGCACATTTTACTGCACATTTCACCGGTTCAGAAGCAACTATAAGTTGGTGTCATTCCACTATACTCACATTAATGAATAGTCTGGATATACGCACCCAAGAAAAGATCTGGAAAAAAGCAGAACTTCTACATTGCATGATTACCACCCAACAAGTGGATTATTCATGTCTTGTTTATGAATTACTAGTTTTAATTCAAGATTACTACTTTCGTAATGCCAATAATCTAACAATTAAAAATTTTCAAAAAACTGTGGACCACCTACTTAGTCAGTCCTCCACATCTACACAAAATCGTTCCTATTGCGCCAAGCGTTATATCGAACTGACAGATCATCCATCCGCACGAATCATCTGGTATCAAGAGGGTCTAGAATTCACACAAAATCCCATTAACCAACCTAAAGATTCGCACTTTCGCCGTCATGCCTGTCCATATGCAGATTCAATCAAACACGATGACGCCTTAATGCAAAAGTTTACACAATTATCGCAAATAATTGAATAAACCCTCACAATTGACATTTTACGATACACTCAATAACAAAATAATATTACACTAAGTTCTTTTTATAGAATATCACATTTTAATTATATATTCTAATTCATTATAACGAATTAGACCATCTATATTACGAATCTTTTCAAGTCAAACCTTTCTATGCCTTGAATATAGTCCATTTTTTCAAGGCACAGAGAGATTTTTCTACCTTCCCAGAAACATTTCCTTAAAATCCTGAACAGCGTAAACTTTTACTTTTTCATAGAAAACATTCTTTCGTAGAAATTATCCTGATTATGTATGTTTCCCAGATCATCCAGCATCCATTCCATTGCATCTAATAGATTATCTTTACTTAATAATATACTACGCAGTACGTTCATGTTTTGATTTTCCTCAAGATTTCCAGTTTCATTTACGCTTGAATACAAAGCTCGTCCAATTGTCGTTTTTCTCGAATTATTGCTTCATGTCAGCATCTTTTAAATTGATTTTTTTTATTTCTCTGTATTATTCATATTACCATATCTGTAGAATTATTGTCATTTTTTATGCTGCTCCTGCTATTTTCATCTTGTTTCTCGGATGCAGCTCTCGCAGGATTTCTGCCTGTTTTTTCGCTGCGATATGGATGTATATCTGCGTCGTTCTTATGGAACTGTGTCCCAATATCTGCTGCACGCAGCTGATATCCACGCCTTCTTCTATCAGGTATGTGGCAAAAGAATGTCTGAACATATGTGGTGTGATATTTCTTTTGATTCCTGCCTGTTTTGTATATTTTTTCAGCATCAGTCGAACTGATTGCTCTGTAAATCTGCTTCCACGGTTATTTATAAAGAAAAATCCACTTTTCTGGATTTCCCCTTTATTTTCTTCAAAATATTGTTTCAGTATGCGCAATACTGAGGTGGATACTGTGACTGCGAAGATTCAGCTTGTCATGGAGGCAAAAGAAGCCGGAGTTCCGATCATCAGCAGCATGGGTGCGGGAAACAAGCTGGATCCGACTGCTTTTGAAGTGGCTGACATTTATAAAACATCTGTCTGCCCGTTGGCAAAAGTCATGCGGCGTGAATTAAAGAAACGTGGAGTGAAAAAACTCAAAGTAGTCTATTCAAAAGAACAGCCGACCAGACCGATTGAAGATATGTCAATCAGCTGTCGTACTAACTGCATCTGTCCTCCGGGAGCTGCACATAAGTGTACGGAGCGTCGTGATATCCCGGGATCCACTGCATTTGTACCGTCTGTAGTCGGTCTTATTATAGCAGGAGAAGTCATCAAAGATCTTGCGGCAAAGTAAATATGGCGGCTGTCAAAACTAAATAAGATATCCCTGTTTCGGGCTGTTATTTTGCGATATATCGAATGAAATTGCGGATAATGGCCCGTTTTGGACTTGCTTTATATAGTTAAAACGAATTAATGATAAGATGAAAGTATCGTTTTGACTCGTAACTGTGAGGGTACTGAACAGTTACCGTATTTCTATACAAAGGAGAAAATTCGTATGAGAAGAAATAAAAAGAGTAGAATTCTTGCAATTTTGCTTGTTGTGTCGATGATCGGAAGTTCTGCGGTTTATGTTCAGGCGGCAGAGGTAAGTATTACTCCGGCAGCAGAAGCCGAAGATCCGGATACGGATATCGAGATATGTGGGGAAGAACATGAGATGAAAGAAGTGCAGGTAGTGGAACCTACCTGTACAGAAGCAGGATATGTACTCTGGAAATGTCCGAGCTGTGGCTACGAGGAAAAACGTGATCTCAAAAAGGCACTTGGTCATGAGCTTGAGGTGGTTTCTACAGAAGAAGCTGCGGAAAATACTCCGGGAAAAGTTGTTTATAAATGCAAAAGAAAAAACTGTGATTATACAGAGACCATACCGATTCCTGTCAAAGAACCGGGTACAGAGGGAAAAGAAGACAACAAGGATAACGACAAAGACAATAACCCGGGAAACAATGAAAAGTCAGATGTGCCAGCTGATCCGAACGAAAATGATAAGACTGATAACAATGGTGAGACAAAGCCGGATACCGGAAATGAATCCGGCGAAGATTCTGATAAGACAGAGGAACCCGCGGTTGACGAAGAAGAACTCCCGGATGTGGATGAAGAATATGCGTCCTATGCTTCTTCTACATCTACGGAGGTTGTAGCAGAATATGATCCGACAACGGCTTCCCATACAATCAAAGTAGTGAAAGACGCGAAGCACCCGGAGGAAGTTGAGGAGATTGAGGGCAAAACTGTTGCAGATAATACAGCCAGAATCAGCAGAGATGAACAGGGAAACCTTACGGATCTGGCGATATCTACGGAAATTGAAAAGATTAAAAACGGATTTTCTCTGACCAGTGAATCAAAAACATTGAAATCTATTTCCATTATAAATGCGAAAGATCTGTCAAATGACTGGTTTACTTTAAATGCAGGCAAAACGGCAGGTGAACTTGGAATTCATGTAGAGTATACAAAAGATGAAATAGTTCTGACTCTGACGGAAAACAAGAAGATACTGAATATTGTAAACGTTACAAAGGATGAGACAACGATTACAATGAAGACTTCAACCGGCGGAAGCTTTGGGATTCGAAAAAATCTTCAGAAGTTTTCAACAAAACTTGAGGGCGTGGTAAAAGGCACAAAGAACCGGATCGTACTGAAAGGTACAGAAGGTGCGAAACCATCTGTGGAGCTGTCTTATGTGAAAGAGAAGAGAGAGGACGACACGGCAGTTAAAGAAACAGCAGAAAAAGATAATGAAACTGAAAATAAAGAAAACGATGAAGACTCTGCAAATGCAGAGGAAGAAAGAAATGAAGAACATTACTGGATCAGAGCCTATGACGACGAGGTGGAGGATCCAATTGTGATCACTGTTTATAAGAAATAAAAATTAACGGGGCATATCAAAACGATATGCCCCGTGATTTTAGTATTCGCCTACAACTGTAGCTTTAAGCAGGTTGGTGTTTCCGGAACGTCCAAGCGGAACTCCGACAGTCAGAACAACGACATCGCCTTTTTTTACATAGCCGTTTTCTTCGGCGGCTTCTGTAGCGTGAAGGAGAAGGATCTCCATGCTGTATTCTTCTTTTGTCAGGATCGGAGCAACACCCCATACCATGTTTAACTGACGCCATGTACGTTCATCCGGAGTACATGCGATGATCTGGCATCCTGGACGATATTTGGAAACCATGCGTGCAGTGTTTCCGGAACGGGTAACTGCGATGATGGCTTTTGCATTCAGGTCGATGGCTGTCATGCAGGTAGCATGAGAAATCGCAGTTGTTACGTTGGTAGTGTCATCTTTTGTACGAACACTGAACTGTTGGTTGTATTCAACATCAGCTTCTGTACGGCGGGCAATCTTGACCATCGTCTTGAGTGCTTCAATCGGATATTTACCGGCAGCAGTTTCACCGGAAAGCATGATCGCACTCGTTCCCTGATAGATAGCATTGGCAACGTCTGTAGTCTCTGCACGTGTCGGACGCGGATTCTTGATCATGGAATCCAGCATCTGAGTTGCTGTGATAACCTGTTTGCCGGCACTGTATACTTGGGAAATGATATCTTTCTGAATAACCGGAACGTCTTCAAGCGGAATTTCAACACCCATATCACCACGGGCAATCATGATACCGTCTGCGGCTTCAATGATGCTGTCGATGTTGTCAACACCCTGCTGGTTCTCGATCTTTGCGATGATCTTGATGTCGTGGCCGCCGTTTTTCTCGAGGATATCGCGGATCTCTTTGACATCGGCTGCTGTTCTGGTGAAAGAAGCAGCGATTCCAGGGATTCCCGGATGGCTGCATGCAAGAGTAGTACAGGAAATACCAACAAATGCAAGCTGGGAAGCAATTGAAATATCAATGCCGCCTGTAAGAATAACCATCATCTCAGCAATCGCAAGAAGTGCATAGATTGTGTTATTCTGAAGCATACTTACCAAAGATGTGGCAGTAAACATACCCGGTGTAAGGAAACGGGCGATCACCAGCAAAATGATCAATACTGCAATCAATCCGGTATTTCTGGATTTTAATAAATTTTTCATTATTTATGCCCCTCTCTTTCTTTCAGAGATGCTTCAAGCAGCATTTCCTGGGTTACAGTATCCATATCGCAAAACTCACCTGTCACACGACCGCTCTTCATTACAACGACTCTGTCTGCAACACCAAGAACCTCAGGCATTTCAGAAGAAACCATAATGATTCCGTATCCTTTGCATGCCAGACTGTTCATAATCTCATAAATAGAATATTTTGCACCAACGTCGATACCCTTTGTAGGCTCGTCCATGATCAGAACCTTCTGATCAGAACTCAGCATCTTGGCAACAACGACTTTCTGCTGGTTACCACCTGACAGAGAGGACGGCGGTGCAGTGATATCGTTTGCTTTCAGCTGGATCTTCTTACACAGAGCAATCGCATTTTCCATTTCTTTATCAACATCCATCTGCCCACTCTTTACAAACTGCTTCATAGAAGCGGAAGATACGTTCTGATAAATCGGAAGTTCATTTACAAGCCCCTGTGTCTGTCTGTTCTCCGGAAGAAGTCCGATTCCAAGATTAAGAGCATCGATCGGACTCTTGATATCTACTTTCTTTCCTTCCAGACGGATCTCACCACTGTCCGGATGCATGATACCATAAATTGTCTGACATACCTCAGTACGTCCTGCTCCTACCAGACCTGTCAGCGCAAGAATCTCACCTTTACGTACATTAAAGGAAATATTTTTGAAATATCCTTCCTTGCTGATATTATCAACTTCAAGCACCACATCACCAATCTTGGCTGTTTTCTCAGGATACATGGAATTCAGTTCACGACCAACCATTGCCTTTACAAGATCTGCGTTTGTGATCTTGTCAACGTCCCAGGAACCAACATATGTAGAATCACGGAATACGGTAACGCGGGTAGCCAGCTCATACATATCTTCAAATCTGTGAGTAATAAAGATAATGGAAACTCCCCTGTCTCTCAGATCTTTCGCAATACGATATAACTGAAGACATTCATTTCTTGTAAGAGAAGCTGTCGGCTCATCCATGATCAGGATTCTTGCATCACAGGAAAGTGCTTTTGCGATCTCAACCAGCTGCTGCTCTGCAACAGATAAGTTCCCCATCGGTTTGTTTACATCGATTTCGGCACTTAAAGGCTGGATCAGTTCTTTTGCACGCTGTCTCATTGCCTTCCAGTCATAGAAGCCAAATTTGTTCTTGATTTCCCGCCCCATAAAAATATTCTCTGTAACTGTCAGATCCGGGAATGCTGTTACATGCTGATAAATAGCAGCAATTCCAAGTTTGGCTGAGTCTGTAGTGTTTCTTAATGTTACCTGCTCACCATCCAGCAGCATAATTCCGCTGTCCGGCTGATGTACACCGGTAATGACCTTAATGAAAGTTGATTTACCTGCTCCGTTTTCTCCCATCAGAGCATGAATCTCGCCTCTTTTTAACTGAAAGTGAACTCCATTCAGAGCCTTAACTCCACCAAATGTTTTTACGACGTCTTTCAGTTCCAAGATATACTCACTCATTTCGTGTCTTACTCCTCCCTTTCTTTCGTTGTGTTCGAACCGCGTTGCGTTCTTTATGTATCTGAGTTTATACAAATCACAGAGTTTTTCAATATATAAAATTACTTTACAGGTATCAAAAATTGCGTTTTTAGCACTTTTTTATATTTTATAGCAAAAAGCGTCTTATCTTTCAACAATCTTTACATCAGTTACATATATCTGTCAGATTTTCTTTATCTATATTGCCAATGACAGTTTTTACATAATTTTCTTCCTTTATTTTGGTTCTTTGTGCACTTTTTTTTCTTCTATATTATTGGTATAATAAAATGTATTACCAGTTACGCTTCCCTTGTGTACAGTAACTGACTATCATTTCTTGAGGAGGTTTTTATGCGACTGCCAAAACATCTTATGCCCACCGACTATTTTTCGGTAATACCCAAAACAGATGTCCAGATTACAGCCCTTCCCTTCTATATAAAGGAAGTCGGATACTGTAATGACCGTAAATTTATCCGTGGTGCCTGCAACAATTATTCAGACTACTTATTCGTCTATTCCCTGTGTACCATGAAGTTCAAAAAAAACAATGAGAAACATCCCGTTCATTCCCACGATATCATTGTATCTGCCTGCAACACGCCCCTGACATTCTCCCTTCCTCTCTCTTATGGAAAGACACAACGTGAATACCTGTATTTTATCATCGGTGGATCACACGCACAGCAGTTTTACAATTACATCAGACGGCATGACTGTACGTTTCATTTCAACAAACTTCACCACATGCTGGATCTCTTTCTTGAGATTCTTGATATTGACTATAAATCAGCCCCTATGTTGGCACAGATGCATGCCAGTTCTGTAGTGCATCAGATTTACCTGGAGCTGTACATTCTCTCCCAGAATATTCTGAATGCCCAAAAACAGACTCCTGTTCAGGACAGTGCCATAAACACAGCACTTAAGTATATCCAGACGCATTATCAGAATGATCTGAGTATCGATGCAGTCTGCAACAGCGTCAGCTTCTCAAAATATTACTTCTGCAAGCTGTTTAAGGAACATATGGGAATCTCGATCCATCAGTATGTCACGGAATTCCGTATTAACAAGTCGAAGGAACTTCTGAGTTATTCCAAGCTCTCGATCTCTGCGATCGCAGCTTCTGTCGGGTTCAAGAGTCCTCTTACTTACACGCGAAACTTCGAGAAACTGGAGCATATGACACCTTCGGAATACAGGGAATTATACTAACTCTTTCATCATGGTACTTTTCCCAGAAAAAATCCGACAGATTTACAGAAAAAAGACATAAAAAAAGCACTCCAAGGAGCATGAACTCCTCAAAGTGCCCTGATCATAATTATATTTCTAATATTGGTTTTTACGCAATAAAGAAGTCATTGATTACTCAATAACTACGGTTGTCCAACCGTGCTTGTCCTCTACAGTACCATACTGGATTCCGCGGAGCGTATCATACAGGTGCTTAGAGATAGGACCTGGCTTCTCACCGAAGTTGTAGCGCTTGCCTGTATCCAAATCGTCGATGTAGCTGATAGGACTGATTACGGCAGCAGTACCGCATGCACCAGCCTCCTCGAAAGTATCCAGCTCATCCTCAGGAATCTGACGGCGCTCCACCTTCAAACCGAGATCCTCAGCCAACTGCATCAGACTCTTGTTGGTGATAGAAGGGAGGATAGATGTACTCTTAGGAGTAACGTATGTATTATTCTTGATTCCATAAAAGGAGCTGGAGTCCCATATTTTGAACAGTTGGATGCAAATCACTCCGTAAAATTTAATAATGATACGATTAAAAAAGCTACTAAGGATGCAATCAAAGAGTTAGATGAGTTCATTAAGGGAGGTGCCAGGTAAAATGTTTCAATTAGCAGAAAACAGACAGGAAGCAGGAAGAGAATTAAGAGATTGCGTTGTTGAGACATTGCAGGAACTTATGAAGGATGATGACAAAATAACAGCTCTTGAAGCTGATTTGGGTGGAGCAAGTGGATTTACCAAAATTAAAAAGACAAATCCAGAGCGTTTTATTCAGTGTGGAATTGCAGAAGCTAATATGATGGGAGTTGCAGCTGGATTATCTTTGACAGGGTTTAAACCATTTACGCATACATTTGCACCATTTGCGACAAGAAGAGTATTTGATCAGTTATTTTTATCCGGTGCATATGCAGGAAATACAATCAATGTTTATGGCTCAGATCCAGGATTTAGTGTGGCATCCAATGGTGGAACTCATACAGCGTGGGAAGATGTAGCATTGATAAGAGAAATCCCAGGAGCAGTTATCTGCGATCCAGCAGATGATGTACAAATGGAATGGATCATCAAAGAGTTTTTGAAAATGGAAGGAATCCATTATGTAAGGAGTAATCGAAAGGCTGTACGAAATGTATATAAAAAAGGTTCCTCTTTTAAAATTGGACAGGGAAATATTTTAAAAGAAGGAAAAGATATACTTCACATTGCGTTTTCCAGCGCGTTAAGCGGAAGCTGCGGAAATGTACAGATAGCCG
>OGYY01001922.1_pt1 | contig 16517 bp, 19 predicted proteins | sample 1576671 | NCBI WGS metagenome assembly OGYY01 (sample SAMEA3541593, study PRJEB24748) | human gut metagenome | biome: human gut; feature: human-associated habitat; material: faeces | place: China | collected 2012 | reverse complement strand
GGCAAAAAGATGCTGCCGCACCTATGATTTCCTAATCATTGATGCGACAGCACCACTTACTTATCACTTTTAGGTAATAGTTTGTCAATTATATTTATGTATGCGTTATCCTTCGTTTTTACGTCATTTATTTTTTCAATTAACTCAATGGCTGTAAGTAAATCCTCAGTTTTTTCAAGCTGTTTACTGTTGTCTTTGACCTCTTGCATTGTTCGGTTTACAAGCCAAAAATAGACGCCTGCAACGAGTTCAATAATAGCACCAGAAGAGGTTGTAATCCATCCGACTTCCTTTTCTGTAAAAAGGCTAATTAGTATGCCTACAAACAGTATTATAGTTCCAATTACGCTCATAGTGATAGCAAGAGTGAAAGATATTTTCTTGAGAAATTTATCAGTAGTTCTTTTTTCGTACAACTCACTCAAAGTAGTTTTTTTGGATGAATATGTCACATGAAAATCAAATTTAGGAGATTGGAGATAGGGAGATGTAGATTCAGAAGTATTTTCTTCCCCATCTTTATTTATATTTATTGCAGAGTTTATTATAGAATCTAACTTATCTTTGCTTACTGTTAGTTCCATGAGTTTTTTTTCGGCATCTTTTATTTCTATTTTAGTTTTATTGATTTCATTAAATCTTTTTAATATATCTTTTACAATAATCGGAATTGGTATAACTGTAGCTAAAATAGAAACAAGTATAGTCATAATTTCACTTGAGTTTTTCATTAAAAAATCAAACATATATCGCTATCACCTCATTATTATGCTACTCTATTTCTCGTGAAAATTCAATATAATTACATAAGCTCCTGAACGGCGAGTCGACACCGTTAGGGGCTTTTTATATATAAAAAATTATTTAGGAGGTGATCAAATGTCTGATAACTGGGTCGTACAAAATCTTGAAAATGCCCTGAACACATGGAATGAAAAGTTAGCCGAGATATGGCAGCTTATTACCCAGTCACCGGAGCAGTTCAAAGGCGGTACGATATGGTCTGTTATCCTGAATATCCACGGCGTACTGCAGGCAATCGGGCTTGCCCTGCTGGTGCTGTTCTTTGTCTTTGGTGTCATGCGTACCTGCGGCAATTTTGCAGAAGTCAAAAAGCCGGAACACGCTTTGAAGCTGTTTATTCGTTTTGCCCTTGCAAAAGGAGTCGTCACCTATGGCTTAGAGCTGATGATGGCTCTCTTTAACATCGTTCAGGGTGTGGTTTCCACGATTATGAATGCCGCTGGATTTGGCTCTGCCACACAAACGGTACTGCCGCAGGAAATCGTCACAGCCGTTGAGGACTGTGGCTTTTTTGAGAGTATCCCCCTCTGGGCAGTCACATTGATCGGCGGTCTGTTCATTACGATACTGTCGTTCATTATGATTATGTCTGTCTATGGCAGATTTTTTAAACTGTATCTCTATACGGCGATTGCTCCCATCCCTCTTTCCACTTTTGCAGGGGAACCGAGTCAGAGCGTTGGCAAGAGCTTTATCAAAAGCTATGCCGCTGTTTGTCTGGAAGGTGCGATCATTGTGCTTGCCTGCATTATCTTTTCCCTGTTTGCAGCGGCTCCACCGGCAGTCAACCCGGATGCGGCAGCGGTATCTATGGTATGGAGCTACATCGGGGAACTGGTATTCAATATGCTCGTCTTAGTCGGTGCGGTCAAAATGGCTGACCGTGTTGTACGGGAAATGATGGGCTTATAAAGGAGGTATCCATTTTGGAAGTAAAGATCAATAAAGAAATCCGTAACTATACGGAAAGTATGTTTTTCGGACTGTCATTAAGGCAGTTCATTTTTTCTGTTCTTGCCTGCGGTGTTGCAGTAGGCTTGTATTTTCTTCTCCGCCCATACTTTGGCATGGAAACCCTTAGCTGGGTATGTATTTTAGGGGCGTTCCCCTTTGCGGCGATGGGCTTTATCAAATATAACGGCATGACCGCAGAACAGTTTGTCTGGGCGTGGTTTAAATCCGAATTTCTGATGCCCAAGAAACTGATGTTCCGGCCAGACAATCTTTATTACGAAGCCATGAAGTCCAGCATCGAGGCCAGAGAGAAAGGACTTCCCGTTGTTTCCAAAAAACAGAGACGGAAAGAGCGAAAAGAGCAAAAACAGAATAAGAAGAAAGCGAAAAAGAATAAAGGAGGTGCAGCATGATCAAGACCCTGAGAACCCTGTTCAAGCAGGATAAGGAAAAATTTGTCGTGCCAAAGTCAGTACAGAATGTCATTCCCATTTATACCATCTGGGAAGATGGCATTTTCCTTGTCGGCAGGAACAAATATGCAAAGACCTTTAAATTTGAGGACATCAATTATGCCGTGGCCAGCCGTGAGGACAAGGAAGCCATGTTTCTGGAATACTCCGAACTGCTCAATGCTTTTGACAGCGGCGCTACCACAAAGCTTACCATCAACAACCGCCGTCTGAACCGGGTGGATTTTGAGCAGACTATCCTGATCCCCATGGCAGAGGATGGTCTGGATAAGTACCGTAAGGAATACAACAAGATGCTGCTGGAGAAGGCAACAGGAGCAAACTCTATCGTGCAGGACAAATATGTGACCATTTCTGTGTGTAAGAAGAATATCGAAGAAGCACGGAACTATTTTGCCCGTGTGGGTGCGGATTTGGTCACTCATTTTTCCCGCCTGGGCGCACGCTGCGTAGAACTGGAAGCGGAAGAAAAACTCCGTATCTTCCACGACTTCTACCGCACCGGAGAAGAAACTGCCTTTACCTTTGATATGGTACAGAGTATGCGCAAAGGCCATGATTTTAAGGACTTCATCTGCCCGGACACCTTTGAGTTTGAAAGTGACTACTTCCGTATGGGCAACCGATACGGGCGTGTGATCTTCCTTAGAGAATACGCTGCTTATATCAAAGACAGCATGGTAGCGGAGCTTTGTGAGCTGAACCGCAACATGATGCTGTCCATTGATGTTGTCCCGGTTCCCACGGATGAAGCGGTGCGGGAAGTGGAAAACCGACTGCTCGGTGTCGAAACCAATATTACGAACTGGCAGAGAAAACAGAATCAGAATAATAACTTCTCCGCAGTTGTTCCTTATGACCTTGAGCAGCAGCGCAAGGAAAGCAAGGAATTTCTGGACGACCTGACAACCCGTGACCAGCGGATGATGTTTGCGGTGCTGACAATGGTGCATACCGCTGAAACCAAAGAGCAGCTGGACAGCGACACGGAAGCCCTGCTGACCACTGCAAGAAAGCATTTGTGTCAGTTTGCGGTGCTGAAATATCAGCAGATGGACGGACTGAATACAGCGCTGCCGTTTGGTGTGCGTAAGATCGATGCCCTGCGCACGCTGACAACGGAGAGCCTTGCCGTATTTATCCCGTTCCGGGTGCAGGAGATCTACCACAAGGACGGTGTATATTACGGGCAGAATGTGATCAGCAAGAACATGATTATTGCCAACCGCCGCCACCTGCTCAACGGAAACTCCTTTATTCTCGGTGTGTCTGGTGCCGGTAAATCCTTTACGGCAAAAGAAGAAATGACCAATATCATCCTCACAGACCCCAATGCGGATGTTATTATTATCGACCCTGAACGGGAATATTCCCCGCTGGTCAAAGCTATGCGGGGCGAAGTGATCCACATTTCTGCGACCAGTGAAAACCACATCAATGCAATGGATATGAACTCCGATTACGGTGACGGCGCAAACCCGGTCATTCTGAAATCGGAGTTTATTTTGTCTCTCTGTGAACAGCTCATTGGCGGTACAAGTCTGGGAGCAAAACAGAAATCCATTATTGACCGCTGTACGGCCAGTGTTTACCGCCACTATCAGCAGGGCAATTATCAGGGTGTCCCGCCCACTTTGCAGGACTTCCGTGAAGAACTGCTCAAACAGAATGAGCCGGAGGCGCAGGAAATCGCCCTTGCCATTGAGCTGTTTACTGATGGCAGCCTTAACACCTTTGCCAAGAACACCAATGTGGATACCCACAGCCGTCTGATCTGTTATGACATTCTGGATCTGGGCAAACAGTTACAGCCGATTGGTATGCTGGTTGTCCTTGACAGTATCTTAAACCGCATTACGCAGAACAGAGCCAAGGGCAGGAACACGTTCATTTTCATTGATGAAATCTATCTGCTGTTCCAGCATGAATACTCGGCAAACTTCCTCTTTACCCTCTGGAAGCGTGTGCGTAAATATGGTGCGTACTGTACCGGTATCACACAGAATGTGGATGACCTTTTGCAGAGCCATACCGCAAGGACGATGCTTGCCAACTCTGAATTTATCATCATGCTCAATCAGGCGTCTACGGACAAGATTGAGCTTGCCAAGCTTTTGAACATCTCTGATCTTCAGATGGGCTATATCACCAATGTCGGTGCAGGCCAGGGACTTTTGAAGGTAGGCAGTTCCCTTGTGCCGTTTGTCAACAAATTCCCGCATAACACCGAACTGTATAAACTGATGACGACCAAGTTTGGAGAGGTATAAGGAAGTGAGAAAGGAGACAGAGTGTTTAGATCTGCGCAATCAAATTTACTGTATGGATTGTATGGAGCTGATGGCGCATATCCCGGATAACTTTGTGTCACTGATCCTGACCGATTCGCCCTATGGCATCGCATACCAGAACCATTTTGCCAGACAGCCCCATGAAGTATTGGATGGGGATCAAGGGATTGATTACGAACGCTTTGCGTGGGAAAGTTACCGTATTTTGCGGGACAATTCCCACGCTTATTTTTTTACCCGGTTTGACTGCTATTCTTTTCATTACGACTGTTTGCGAAAAGCAGGATTTACGGTAAAAAACTGTCTGGTGGTGGAGAAAGGAACACTGGGCGGCATCGGTGATCTGAAAGGCAGCTATGCCAATAATTCGGAGTGGATCATTTTTGTCAGAAAGGACGGCGATTGTTTCAGCAGACACAATTACTGGAGAACCGTAAAAAAGAAGGCACACAGTTCCATAAAGGCAGAGAACCAAGTAAGAAATACAAGACGAGGTTCCCTGCCTGCTGGTTTGGCGAGGAATACCCCAAGGCAACCTACAATGCCACATGGCAGAAGAAACATGGCATTTACCATCCAACCGTAAAAAATGTGGAGTTTTTGTCGTGGCTGATCCAGATTTCCAGTACCAGAAAGGAACTGGTCTTTGACGGTTTTATGGGGACTGGAAGCACTGCTTTGGCTGCCTTGGCAAACGGCAGGAATTATTTAGGTGCAGAGATCAATGAGGTTTATTTTAAGATTGCGCAAAAACGGATAAAGGAGGTATTTTCAAATGTCTAATATTCAATTTCGCTCCGCAGAGCATAGAGATTTCTTTCTGGAAAACATGAATAAGTGCAGAGTCAACGACAGCTATCACCGGGCATTTTTCTATGTCATGGGGATTGCTTCGGAAACAAGGGCAAATATCAGCCAGATGTTTGACTTTAAGAATGACTGTATCAACCCGGATGGGATGCACGGCGGATGGCAGACCAGCGGAACTGTTAGGGTCTGCCGCCTTGCCTTTAACCTCTGGAATGGGTACATCGACATGGACAGCCCCCAGTCTTTTACACCGGAAGATCTGTTCTGTTGTGAGTTTGCCCCCTACTTCATGGAGGGCATCAAGGTCAGGTATCCCGAATATTGCAGGGAGCTTCCCGCACCCAGAAAACAAAACGAATTGTCACGCTAAGAAAGGAGAAAGCCATGAAAAAATATCAATCTATGATCTGTCTGATTGCCGCTGTGTGCTTTTTAGGTACGGCGGCATTTTCTGTTTATCACATCTATGATCATTACGCACAGCTGGACGAGCAGACCGAAGTATTTGATGAGATTGCGGAAGTGGTGGCACAGGCTCCCGATGAAGAACCGGTTCCTGATGATGTTCCCGTCAGCGAGGGTGAAGATGTCCTGTCCAAATATAAGGAGCTGTATTTGCAGAATGAAGATATGGTGGGCTGGATTTCCATTTCCGGCACGTCTATTAACTACCCTGTTATGCAGACGAAGGATGAACCGAATTACTATCTTAAACACAACTTTGAGAAGCAGTACAGTGATTTAGGTACTCCGTATATTCAAGAAAACTGTGATCTGCTTACCAGTGACAATCTGATCATTTACGGGCATCACATCAGTGGTAACCGCATGTTTGGAGCTTTGGATGATTATAAATCCAAGAGTTTTTATGAGGAACACAAAACCATTCAGTTTGATACCCTGACAGAGCAGGCAGAGTATGAGATCGTTGCTGTATTTAAGACTGTCGCTTACAGCTCCAGCGGCTACCGCTATTATGATTTTGTAAATGCGGAAAATGAGGAAGAATTTAATGCCTATATCGAAACGTGTAAAGAGCTTACCCTGTATGATACGGGTGTTACGGCAGACTATGGCGACAGGCTGATTACCCTTTCTACCTGTGAATATTCGGCCACAAATGGAAGGCTTGTTGTAGTAGCAAAAAAGACGGCATGAGGAAAGTACAGCTTCTAAGAAAGGAGGGCTTCTATGGCTGATATTAAAACCAGGGATGCAGTCAAAGGCACGATTAAGACCATAGATAAAGCCGCCGTTGCTTCAGAGCGTATGAAAGCTGCCTATGCAAAGACAAAGGAGAAAGCGGAAGAAGGGTATTATGCCAACGAAGGCTCTGCTACGGAATATGCTGCGGATAAGATCTCCCATGCTTCTGACCGGGTAAAAGATGAGGGTATCCACCAGTTCAATAAGCAAGGGCAAAAAGGCGTTAAGACCACCAAAGACAATATCGTTAAGGCAAAGGACAAAATGGCTGATTTTAAGCAGAAGCGGGCTGCCAAAGCTGCTGAGCAGAGGTCAGCAAGGAGTGTGTCTGAACAGTACGGCCTGCAGATTCATCGTGGAACTGCAGGCCGTTCGCCTGTTTCGGATGCTTCTGTCCATACCATAAAAACGTCAGCAGATACCAAAAGAACGATTAAGCAGTCTGACAGAAGTGCAGGAAAAACCGTCAAGGCAGCGGCAAAAGGCTCTGTAAAAACAACCGAAAGAAGCGTAAAAACAGCACAGGTGACTTCAAAAGCTGCCATTAAGACCACACAGCAGGCTACCAAAACAGCACAGACGGCGGCAAAGGCTTCAGCAAAAACCGCACAGAAAGCAGCACAGGCGGCAAGAGTCTCCGCAAAGGCATCTGCTGTTGCGGCTAAAACAACCGTGAAAGCTACCATAGCGGCTGTAAAAGCGATTATTGCAGGGACAAAAGCATTGATAGCGGCGATTGTTGCAGGCGGCTGGATTGCAATAGTGATCATTTTAATCGTGGTACTGCTTGGTTGTGCAATCTCTCTGTTTGGCGGTGGCAGTGAAAGTAATTCCTATACCCCTGTCAGTGCAGAAGTAGAAGTCTACGATTCGCTGATCCAGGAATATGCAAGGCAGCATGGGATTCCTGAATATGTGGAACTTATCAAGGCTGTCATGATGCAGGAATCTGGAGGACAAGGAAACGACCCCATGCAGGCGTCGGAATGTGGGTATAACACACAGTACCCAAATACACCGAATGGCATTACAGACCCGGAATATTCCATCAATGTCGGTATCCAGAATTTAGCGGCCTGTCTGAATGCCGCAGCAGTAGAAAATCCCGTTGACATGGATCGGATTAAACTGGCCCTGCAGGGATATAACTTTGGAAATGGCTATATTTCATGGGCGCAGACCAATTACGGCGGCTACACTTATGCCAATGCGGTTGAGTTTTCCACGATACAGGCAGAACGACTGGGATGGGACAGCTATGGCGATACCCAGTATGTTTCTCATGTACTGCGCTATTATCCCTTCGGACGGGCATTTACCGGCGGTGGTAATCAGGCAATCGTGGAAGTTGCCCTGACGCAGCTTGGCAATGAGGGCGGACAGCCCTACTGGTCATGGTATGGTTTCAGCAGTCGGGAGGAATGGTGCGCCTGCTTTGTCTCATGGTGTGCGGAACAGTGTGGTTATATCGAAGGCGGATTTATCCCGAAATTTGCAGGATGTGTCAGCGGTGCAAACTGGTTTAAAGAACGGAACCAATGGCAGGACAGAAATTATGAGCCTACTGCGGGAGATATTATTTTCTTTGACTGGGAAGGTGACGGCATAATCGATCATGTAGGTATTGTAGAGAAATATGAAAATGGAGTTGTCTACACCGTAGAAGGAAATTCCGGCGATGCGGTAAAACAAAGACAATATACGGTTGGAAGCAGCTCCATCTATGGATACGGTGTTCCAGCCTACTAAAAATCAGCAAAAGAAAACCAGAGGATTTTTTATTCCTCTGGCTCTTTTGCCATACATAACCCGTTCGCAGTTGCTTCTATGACGGACAGTTCTCTATCATTGAGTTTGTCGAGCTGTGCGTCTAAGCGTCTGCGGACAGAACTTTTCTTCACTTCTTTTTTTGGAAATATGTATTCATCAACAGACACATCGAACATGGTAATCAACTGAATAAACAGCTCAATACTGGGATGCTGTCCCTCATTCTCAATGGACTGAATGTGTCGTGGAGCATAGCCAATAATCCCGGCAAGCTGCTCCCTGGTCATTCCTTTGGCTTCACGTGCTTTTTTGATCGCCTGTCCAATGGGCATAAAATCAAAGTCAAAATCGTTGTTTCTTTCGTCCATAAGCTCACCACCTTGTAGCAATATAATGTTACTTTTCTATTGTACAGAGGTCAGAGTTCTTATGAAACGATGTCATATTTCTGATGATAGGAGATTTTATATCCTATACATAGAGGTGTGGATTCATATTCTCTATTTGATACAGAAAACCTTCCAGCAGCTTCAAAATAAAATGTTGCTACACTTTATAATGTCTATTTGATACTGTGTTAGGTTGACAAAACTTCCATCATAATATTATAATTAAGTTGACAAAATCAACACTTATTGCGGTGTGAAATATTATGGAGGGAAGTATGGCAATAGAATTAGTGGCCGGGTATGATTTTCCAAAAGAAGTAGGAGTGCTTTTTACAGAATATACAACAATGCTTACAAACAGCGATCCTGCTTTCAAAAAATATCTCGACATACAAAACTATGATGACGAATTAGATAATTTAAGCCATAAATACGGTTTACCAGATGGGCGGTTATACTTGGCTTATTACAATCACGATTTGGCTGGATGCATCGCCTTAAAAAAGATTGACAATGTTAAATGTGAAATGAAACGATTATATGTGCGCCCAGCATATCGTAAATTGCATATAGGAAGCGCCCTTGTTCATCAAATTATAAGCGACGCCAAATCAATCGGTTATAAATATATGTTTTTAGACACACTCCCATTTTTACAGGAAGCAATAAATATGTATAAAAAAGTAGGGTTCAAAGAAACTTCAAGCTATAATAATAGCCCTATGGAAACATCAATCTTTATGAGTTTAGATTTAAGCGAAAGGATATAACGCAGAGATTTGGGAGGGACGCATTTTGGATCATGAACTTGTAAAAAAAATACGAGAATTTAACCGATACTATACTGTATGGTTGAATGTGTTCACTAAGGGGTATTTAGGAACTGATTTTTCGTGGCCAGAGTCACGAACCTTGTTCGAAATATGGCTTTTTCCAGGAATTAACGCTACGGAACTATGCGAACATCTTAATATGGACAAAAGTTACATCAGCAGAATTATTGCAAAATTGGAAAAAAACGGATTTATAACAAGAGAACTTGTTTTAGGAAGTAAAGGGATTAAAAAGCTATGGTTAACTGATATTGGAGTAGAAAAAGCAAGACAAATAGATACCAATGGTGATAATCAAATAATTGATAAGCTCAAAACGATGGATGTTGAAAAATGTCAAAAGCTTTGTGAGGCAATGCTATTTATCGAAAACACCTTGCGGGAGCATGAAAAATGTAAAAATTGAATTATGCAGAAAGTACGATGGACTATGTCATCCCATCGACCATGCAGGGAAAAGTCTTGATTTCCACGGGCTTTTGCACCCTAAATGTGTAGGCAGGAGAGAATTGACTTATTATTATCTTCGCTCCTAAAAGCAATATCTTGACAGGTTGCTTTCAAACAGCTAAAATGAAAGTGACTACTTGCATAAATGGAGAGATAGAAATGGATGATACCAGCCAAAAAATAATTGATGCTGCTATGTCCCTTGTAAGAGATAAAGGGTATGTAGCAACGACAACCAAAGATATTGCCAAATTAGCCGGTGTGAATGAATGTACTCTTTTCCGTAAGTTTCAGTCAAAAAAAGATATTGTGTTAAGTGGAATTGAACAGGAAAAATGGCGCGGAAATATAACAACGGATGTTTTCAAAAATCTTAAATGGGAACTAGCTCCTGATTTAGAGATGTTTATGACAGAGTACATGAAAAGAATTACACCTGATTTTGTTAAATTATCTATTGGACTTAGAGCGCCACAGCTTTATGAAGATTCAGCACCGCTCATTATGAAAGTTCCGAAAGATTTTCTATCTGCTTTGGTAGAGTATTTTAATGGAATGGAACAACGAGGGAAACTTCCACATTTGAATTATGAGTGCTTAGCTATGGCATTCTTTTCAAGCACATTTGGTTATACGTTTTTAACCGCTTCTTTTGACAATGAACTATTACCTATCACACAGGAGCAGTTTATCAATCAAACGGTTAAGACATTCATTGACGGAATCATGCATCAAAAATAAAGAATACGGCACCATTTCATTGGTGCCGTATAAAAAACAATTATATGCAAGCAAGTACACGCATTCATCAAGGAGGCCCAACTAATGCAAATTACAGGAGCAGAATTATTTGTAAAAGCATTGCTGGCTGAACAGGTTGACACCATATTTGCCTATCCTGGCGGCCAAGCAATCGATTTGTTTAATGCCCTCTATGGCGTAGAAGAGATTGAAGTTATTCTCCCACGTCACGAACAGGGACTTGTCCATGCTGCCGATGGATATGCACGTTCTACTGGTAAAGTGGGAGTTTGTCTTGTTACAAGCGGCCCCGGTGCAACCAATCTTGTAACAGGAATTGCAACAGCAAATTATGACAGCGTACCCCTTGTGTGTTTTACCGGGCAGGTTCCCACACATTTAATTGGGAACGAAGCTTTCCAAGAAGTTGATATAGTGGGAATTACAAGGAGTATTTGTAAATACGCAATTACAGTTCGTAAAAGAGAAGATTTGGCGTCAATCATTAAAAAGGCTTTTTTTATTGCCCGTTCAGGTAAGCCGGGAGTTGTTGTTGTTGATCTGCCAAAGGATATTCAGCAGGCATTAGGAAGTGACTGTTATCCAGATCAAGTAGAGGTTCGAGGATATAAGCCCAATGTCAATGTGCATATAGGACAGATAAAAAAGGCTCTCGCTCTCTTAAAAACTGCAAGGCAGCCTGTGTTTCTCATTGGCGGGGGCGTAAATATTGCTCACGCTCAACAAGAAATGACACAGCTTGCAGAAAAAACCGGCATCCCGGTGATTACTACTATTATGGGGAAAGGTGCCCTGCCAACGAATCATCCTTTATATGTTGGAAATTTGGGAATACACGGAAGTTACGCAGCGAATACGGCAATTAGTGAGTGCGATGTGCTATTCTCGATAGGTGTACGATTTAATGACCGTATTACTGGTAAGGTTACTGAATTTGCAAAAAAAGCTGCCATCATCCATGTAGATATTGATCCGGCTTCTATTTCAAGAAATATTGTTGTAGATATACCTATTGTTGCGGACGCTAAAAATACGATTGTTGCATTGCTGGAAAAAACCCCGAATTATGATTTTGCGGATTGGAAAAAGCAAATTGATAATTGGAAAACAAAATATCCGCTTGGGAATATTTATGGGGCCAAATCAAAAGTTACGCCATTTTCCATCGTTCGGGAAATAAATCGTGTATTTGAAGATGCAGTTATTACTACTGATGTAGGTCAAAATCAGTTATGGACGACGCAATTCCTTGAACTGACAGAGAAAAAGCAGATGCTAACTTCCGGTGGGCTTGGCACAATGGGATATGGTTTGCCAGCTGCCATTGGTGCAAAAATAGGAAACCCGGATAGAGATGTGATAGCCATTTGTGGTGATGGCGGCATTCAGATGAACATTCAGGAGATGGCTACGGCGATTGTATATGAATTGCCGATTATCATTTGTATCTTAAACAATGGATATTTAGGGAATGTACGTCAATGGCAAGAGATGTTTTACAAAAAACGATATTCCTGTACTTGTTTAAGGTATAGAAAGAGTTGTGCCACTTTCTGCAATACGCCATCCGCATCTTGCCCGGAATACATTCCAGATTTTGTTCGGTTGGCAGAGAGTTATGGTGCAAAAGCTTTTCGAGTTCAAAGACCAGAGGACATAAAAACGACATTGGAAAAAGCCAAAGGTACGAAAAAAGTTCCTACAGTGATTGAATTTATTATTGACCCGGAAGAAAATGTACTTCCTATTGTCCCACCAGGTAATTCATTGAGCGATATGATTATGGGAGGTGCAGGAAATGACTAAAAAGAGATGGATCAGTTTATTGGTAGAAAATGAAATTGGTGTACTTTCCCGCATTTCAGGATTGTTTTCTGGAAAATCATATAATCTAAATAGCTTAACTGTTGGTACTACGGAGGATACAACCATTTCGCGCATGACAATTAGTTTGACAAGCGACGATCAAACATTTGAGCAAATTAAAAAGCAACTGAACCGTAGCGTAGAAGTTATTAAGGTTATTGATTTTACTGATACGGCAATTCATATGAAAGAGCTGATGTTCGTTAGGGTTAATAATTGTTCAAACGAAGATATGGCTACGTTGACATATATGCGAGATGTTTTTAGCGCCAAGATGATTGATTATGATACCACAGCAGTTTTGTTTGAATGTGTTCAGACGGAAGATCGGAATAATGACTTTATTAGGTTAATGCAAAGCACTTTCCCCAATCGTATAGAAATCGTTCGTGGCGGTAGTGTGGCAATCGAGGCCATAAGTATATCAAATAGATAATATAACGTGTAAATACTTAACTGCCATCCTTCTATGAATGTGATGATCAAATTTTGCTCTACTTAGGGCAGCTCTACATCAATGATGAACGCTTTTCCAATTATATAAATGGGTTTAGTAACGGAAATTTGGCGTCTTTCTTCAGCGAAGCAATCAATATTTTTTGCGTAAAGAACAAAGAGTAAAGGAAACGGGGGGATGATATGAATGCAGAATGGATATTGTGTCCTCTTTGTGGAGGTAAAACCCGTGATAAAATAAGAGAGGACACAGTTTTGGTTAATTATCCACTCTACTGCCCGAAATGTAAACATGAATGTTTAATCAAAGTAGAACATTTACGCACTACTGTCATCAAAGAGCCAGCCGCAAAGACGCAGAGCCGATGAACTTGTGAGCAATCACAGTCATCGGCTCTGTTTTGTATTATTACTACTTTGAATAATCCCAACTCTCCATATCGGATTTGCATAATTGCTTGACAAAGCGACACGAGTGTCGTATAATTTTATTAGCGACACATATGTCGCAAAACGGAGATGAAGATATGGGAAAAAAAGGTGAAGATACGAAAAAGTTTATACGGGAAAAAGCTGCTTGTCTTTTTGCTCAAAAAGGGTACAAAAATGTAACAATGAAAGATATATGTGCTATTACAGGTCTAAGCAGAGGGGGATTATATAGGCATTATGATAGTACACAGCAGATTTTTTCTGAAATCGTGGATATGCTTATGAACGCACAGGATAACGAATTGTCGGAGAAAATGGCTGCAGGACTTCCTGCCCGACAAATACTTGAGGAAATCTTAGAACGCTATCGCATGGAAATGTTGGATAGCAGCGCATCATTAAGCGTAGCGATTTATGAGTTCTTTAGCGAGAACTTTTCAGACGGACAAGATAATTTGCTTTTGAGGCAATACCAATATTCTGTGGATATGTGGAGTGAATTTTTAGCCTATGGAATAAAACGAGGTGAATTTAAGCAAGTAGAGTGTAAAGAGATAATTGATATTATTATCTTTTCGTATCAGGGAGTGCGTATGTACAGCACGATTATTCCATTGGATGAAGAAATACCATTGAGGATTATCAATCATATTAAGAAAACATTATTGGTTTAGGAGGTGCATTATGGGAACTGTTTTTCAAAAATATCCGAAAGAAAAAAGAGCATTTATTAACCCAGAGGATTTCACAAAACAAAATCCCCATTTTCCTGAACTTTGCGTTTCTACTTTTTCAAATGGAATCATTGATAAATTTGCTTCTTTAAATAATGTGAAAGTAATCGACCATTTATACACTGCAAATGGAAGTGTGCCAATTTATCAAATTATTTATAAAAACACGCCGATTGCATTCTATTTATCACGAGTAGGTGCGCCTGCCTGTGTCGCAGGGATAGAAGAAGTCATTGCTTTAGGTGCGAAAAAAATAGTGTTGTTTGGGAGCTGCGGTATTTTAGAAGCCTCTGCCGATAATAAAATTATTGTTCCGACATCTGCTGTTCGTGATGAAGGTACAAGTTATCATTATCTAAAAGCGGCTGATGAAATATCTGTAGACGAAAATATTATCCATAAAATTACGAAGTGTCTTGATAAGTGCGGATATTCATACATAACAGGAAAAACTTGGACAACAGATGCAATATATCGGGAAACAGAGTCAGTGATCGCAGAGAGAAAAGAAGCAGGATGTCTTTGCGTAGAGATGGAATGTGCTGCCGCCTTAGCTGTAACAAAATTTCGTGGTATACCATTTGCGCAGTTTTTATATGGAGCAGATAATTTAGATAGCCTTGAATGGGAGCCTCGAGATCTCATAGAATATGGATTATCAAATGCTGAAAAATATTTAGCACTGGCATTTGAATGTGTATTTGAACTGTAATAAAGTGAGGAAGGTAAGAAATGGGTAAAGAATGGATATTATGTCCTATATGCGGGAATAAGACTCGTTTGAAAATCAGGAATGATACAATTTTAAGATATTTTCCTTTATACTGCCCAAAATGTAAGCAGGAAACCTTAATCAATGTTTGTAAACTAAAAATCACAATTATCAAAGAGCCAGACGCACAGACGCAGAGCCGATAATGCAGCTATAGTTGTTGTTATCGGTTTTTTTATTATTTATATTACTTTCATGTGTTCATGACAATTAGATTATGGAGGTATCTATCAAAATGAAACTACGGATAGTTGGAAGTGGAGGAATGTTTCAAATTCCTAATCCTTTTTGCAGGTGTCCAATTTGTGAGGAGGCCCGTTTAAAAAGAGGAAGATATGAACGATTGGGGCCGAGCATTTACATTGAAGATATACAAATGCTTATTGACACCCCGGAGGATATTGGTGTGGCGTGCGATAGACAAGGTGTTTCCGAAATTAAATATCTTTCTATATCACATAAAGACCCAGACCATACGCGAGGCATGAGAATCGTGGAACCTTTAGGCTATGATTGCATAGCTAATAAAGGCACCCCCATACAGTTTATAGCGTTGCCGGAGGTGGTAGACGATATTAATGCATGGAACGGAGATGGTTTGTATTACTATCAGGATATTCTTCACTGTATTTCGATCAACAGAACAGACTACATTAAAATTGGAAATATCCAAATTCATTTAGTCAATAATAAAACACAACGTGGCAATATGACTTTTTACGTCATATCAGATAAGGATAAAAAAGTTATATATGCTTGTTGTGACGTGAAGCCATTTGTTCATAATAAATTATATTTTGATGCAGATATTTTAATTGTTGGTCTTGTTTCTGATGATGGAGTTTTAAAAGGTGGAAATCTTCTCATAGATGCCCCTTTCAAAGATGATATGTTTACTATAGATGAGATAATGATAATTAAGCATAAATATAGGATAAAGCAAATCATTGTTACACATATTGATGAATATTGGGGGAAATCTTATGCTGACTATCAAAAGATAGAGAAAAAATTTGATAATATCTCTTTTGCCTATGATGGTATGGAGATTATTTTATAGTAACATACTCTATAATCAAAGAGCCAGACGCACAGACGCAGAGCCGATGAATTTGTGATACATCTCACAGATCATCGGTTCTTTATTTTTTTTGATGGACAAGCTCACCGAATAAAAAAACGGTGTTTCAGTGGGCGGCTTCATCATGCCCGATTACAGGCCTTCCCTCTGAACCCGTTTGGGGTTTGGAGGGATATTTTTATGTGCTGGTCTACTTCGAATGCTATGCTGCTTATCCGAAGCAGCGACTATTTACACCTTCCTACATAGGTATGAAGATAATCTGTTAAAAAAAGCTCCTGCTATTGGTGGCACACTTACGCTCTGAATATAGAAGCGTTATCTCTACAATATAGTTTTTATTTTTCTTATTGCCGCAAAGGTTTGAGTGCCTTTGCGGTTTTGTTTGCCCAGCATGGGCGTATTCTAATGGGTGAAAGTCCCAAGTGCGCGTA
>OGYY01001910.1_pt1 | contig 16589 bp, 15 predicted proteins | sample 1576671 | NCBI WGS metagenome assembly OGYY01 (sample SAMEA3541593, study PRJEB24748) | human gut metagenome | biome: human gut; feature: human-associated habitat; material: faeces | place: China | collected 2012 | reverse complement strand
TAGCATGGTACCGATTACACCGCTACGCTTGGTACCGATACAGCGCTATCGTCAAAAAATGAGATTCCACCTAGTAATAGTGCGATATTTTATAATGTACAAAACTACTTTTACAAGTGGTATAGTAATTATTTACTTCACTATATTCTTCACAGTTTCTTCCAATCTATCAGCCCTCTACTTTGCCTGTCAAACTCGAGGGCTAAAGAGATAACAGGCTTAGAAGATGCAGCATAGGCATCAGCATAATGACGAGAAGAGATTTGATATGAGGCAGAAACTACACCACCATTATCAGACATCTTAAGTTCTAAAATGTAGATATTTTCTGAAGTTTCAACCACCAAATCTATTCTACCTGCAGACATCTGCTGTTCCTCTGAGACCTTAAAGCCACAGAGATAGAAAATGTTCTTCAGAATAAAACGTAAATGCTCCTCAAAAACAAAGATTTCTTTCTTTTGAGTGCTATAAGGAGTACCAGCTACCAACTGCTTAAGACAAAGCATACTCCTATCGATATTAGCAGCTAGCATCGAAATCTTTAATTCTTGAATAGCATTGCTTACTTGCGAAGACTCCTTATGCAAGATTATCGGAAGAATCATACCAAACATCGCATTTCGGACTTCTCGGTTAGGATAACCTAACATATAACTGCTACCTACTACCTTTTTGATTGTAAGATAACCGGACTGATAAAGGAAGAGTTTTGGATCATTCATATTGACATCACTCATTTCCAAATAGTCAGAATCAATCAAACAATTGTCCAGCTCAGGAATCTCGTTGATGAATTTACGCAAGACCTTGAGCAACATTTCGTTGGAACCAGAAGCTATCCAATAAGAATTTAGGCGCAGATTAGCCAAGGCATTACATACACTAAAAGGATTGTAAACACCAACGAGACTACGAGAGAAATGATAGCCATCATAGATAGAACTCATTGTATCCATAAGGGCACTCTTCGTGATAGCATAGTTATCTGCCAATTCAGATAGCTGTTCTGAAAAATAGAACTGAATTTCATCTTTAGTCAAACCGCATATTGTTGCATACTCATTCCTAAAACTGACATTAGTTAATGTATTAAGCATACTAAACAAACTTATCTGAGTAAACTTAGTAATGCCAGTAATAAAGACGCACTTGATGCAGTAACCATAGTCTTTTAACCCTGTAAAGAAGTTACGATATATCTCACGGCATGCATCATGATGATTGGTTTCATAGGTATGCTGCAAAGGAACATCATACTCATCTACTATAATGGCTATCTGTACTCCCGCCTGTTCGTATGCTCTCTGAATGATACCATTTAAACGATTACCTAAAGACTGCTCATCCGGATTTCTACCATACATCTTCTCGTATGAAGACAATACATTGTTCAAATATTCTGTAAGCGTCTGTGCAGAAGAACCACCCAAACTCATACTGAAATAGATTACAGGACGTTTTACCCACTCCGATTCAAGTTCCATAATTTTGAGACCTTCAAAGAGTTCCTTTCTACCCTCAAAATAACACTTAAGGGTAGAGCACAAAAGAGACTTACCGAAACGGCGTGGACGGCTCAGGTAATTGTATTTAGTACCATTAGCCAGTTTCCAAACCATATCAGTCTTATCAGCATAGATATAATGATCTCTACGCATCTCTTCAAAATCCTGTATGCCTAAAGGCAATTTTCTATTCAGTTGCGTCATATTGTCTCATTTTTCTGCAAATATACTCCTTTTATATGAAACAGCCAAACATTTTTTATGTTTTATACAATATTCACGCACCTTTTCAGTTTATATAATAAAATGAAGATATAAATATGTTTACAGAAATATTACCAATCATAGGAGCATTCATACTGAGCATGACATGTGGTATGTTTTTCATTCCAACGGTGCTGAAATTTTGTAAGAAGAAAAAGTTGTATGATATTCCAACCCTAAGAAAAGTGCATAGCGCTCCCATACCACGCTTGGGGGGTATTGCATTCATTCCAAGCATGGTGATATCAGCAATCGCAGTATTGCTTATCATATCTACAAACCATATTGACGAGAAAGTCCCTCTAAACTTGTGGAGTGTAGGATTTATCTTGAGTTTATCCATTATCTATGCAGTAGGAATTATTGACGATTTAATTGGTCTTAATGCTAAAGTGAAATTTGTCGCTCAAATTCTCGCTGCCAGCATCATGCCTATATGTGGGCTCCAGATTAATGACCTCTATGGTTTGTTTGGTATTTACGAGATACCTTCGGTTGTTGGTATTCCTCTAACCATCCTTGTATTTGTGTTCATTGACAATGCACTTAATCTGATAGATGGCATAGATGGATTGGCAACAAGTCTCTCCATCATAGCTCTGCTGGGTTTCTTTTATTGCTTCATACCATACGACCTGATTGCTTATGAAGTGATGATTGCAGGTTTGGTTGGCGTACTGACAGTATACCTATATTATAATATGTGGGGGAAAGTAGAAAAAGGAACCAAGATATTTATGGGAGATTCAGGCAGTTTAACATTGGGATTCTTCTTGGCATTCCTATTTGTCAAAGCAATTGCTGTAAATCCCAATATTATGCCAATGTCTCCAAGACGCGTACTGATAGCATACAGTCTGCTCATCATACCTACTTTTGATGTCGTACGAGTAGTGCTACATCGCATCAGAAATAGGAAACCAATCTTTGATGCAGACAAAAGCCACATACATCACAAGATATTGGCTATGGGATATAACCAGCACTATACATTATTCATTATTATCCTACTAACCCTAGCATTCATTGGAACCAACGTAATACTAGGTAATATGAGTGTAGGATTAACAGGAATATTACTTATCGATATAGCCCTCTATACGATGCTACACATCGGTATCAATCAAAAAATCAAACTAAAGAAAGAAGTAGAGAAATGACCATACAAAACAAAACAGAAATCAAGAATAGAAACAACAGAATGGAGCGTTTCGTAAAACGTTCCACAGATATTCTTGTTTCTGTACCTTGTCTCGTTCTATCTTCTCCCCTATTTGTCATTATCTCTCTAGCTATCAAATGGGAAGACGGATTACCAATCATCTACAAGCAAGAACGTATAGGTTTGCACGGGAAACCTTTCAACATCTATAAGTTCAGATCTATGAAGGCTGATGCAGAAAAAGATGGTCCAAATCTACTAGAGATTGAAGGCGACACTCGACTCACACGTGTAGGAAAATTCATAAGAACACACCATTTAGATGAACTTCCACAGTTATGGAATATTCTAAAGGGAGACATGTCGTTGGTCGGTCCCCGCCCGGAACGGAAATACTACATCGACCAAATCATCAAGCATGACCCTCGATATACTTATCTGTATCAGATCCGACCGGGTGCTACTTCTTATGCCACCCTGTATAACGGATATACGGATACAATGCCGAAGATGTTGAGAAGACTAAGTCTTGACCTCTTCTACCTGGAGCACAGATCCTGGTGGTTCGATGCCAAGATTCTGTTCAAAACTATGATGAACATCCTGTTTGGCAAAATATTTTAATGAGTAGCTACTTATACATCGTAAGCTACTGACTTTTGCATCATAAGTCCCTGACTTTCATATCGCAAGTAACTGACTTTTGCATCGTAAGTCTTTGATTTCCGTCTCGGAAACAACCGACTTCCGGGTGACAGAGGTGACAGGGAATTCTGAAGATTTACTCTCGCGCGGGCAGGCAGGAACTTTCGGCCTGATTTTTCCTGCCTGCCCGCGTGCGAGGCGAAATGTTGAAAAACTCGTGTCATCGTGTCACCCTGTCACCGTGAACACTGAGCTGAGAATGCTCTGTATAGCTCTCTTGCTATGGGCATAAACTCTCCTTTCTCCGCCTCCGTTGGCTTTCGGAAGTAGAGATCCACAAATTACTGTTTTTGTCGCGACGCCTCCAAAGTAAGTAATAAGGTTCTAATCTGTGTCACACGGTGCAAAGATACATAAAATAAAATAAATGAGAGTTCCCACAGTGGGAACTCGTAAACGATAATTACTGCTTTTTAAAATCTTTTAAATGATAAGGACTGAAAAATATATCCGATTCTCGCAAGTTGCAGAAGAATTTGGAGTTGGAAGACACCTTATCTAACTGTTGGGAAGAATCATACCCAACATAGCATATTGACTATATATTGATGGTAACCATTTGTATAGAGAGCAAATCGAATCAAAACAATGATGAACATCCTGTTTGGCAAAAGATTTTAGACATCGAACGCTGTGAAAGGGAAAAAGACGGTTTCGTGACAGTTTTTCCATTTCACAGCTTTTTATTTGGCATTATTTATATAAAAATCTGTTTTCTCGTACAAATAGAAAAGACTCCGCAAAAGGTTTTTAAAACTTTTTTTTAAGTTGATGGTAATTTTGTTGCCATTTTATTTTTTTGTTTCAGTTTTTTTTAGTACCTTTGCAAACGTTATCCTGAATACAATCTTTTTACCTTAAAGAAAACTAATACCTATTGAATGTAGAGCAGTTGTCTGAGAAGATAGCTGCTCTTGTCTTTTTTATAGCTCCCCATATAATAAATACCGCAAAACATCCGTTTTTATTTATAGAAACAAGTATTATCACTTGGTATAAATCATCACATAAGAAACAATGGAAACAGAAGTAAAGAAGATATCTTATCTCGACCTGAAGGCTATCAATAAACCATACGAGAAGGAGATAAAGGATGCTATCAACAAGGTGGTCAACAGCGGATGGTATCTGCAAGGTGAAGCCGTAAAAAGGTTTGAGAAATCGTATGCACAGTTTATCGGTACTGAATACTGCATCAGCTGCGCTAATGGGACGGATGCGCTCAAACTGATGCTGATGGGCGAACTGGCTATCGGAAAGATGCAGAAAGGTGATGAAGTGATTGTGCCTGCCAACACTTATTTCGCTACCGTACTTGCCATCAGCAGCGTAGGACTGACACCTGTATTGGTGGATGCCAATATCGATACATTACAGATAGATGACCAACTGATAGAAGCCCGAATCACACCGAAGACCAAAGCCATCATGATTGTTCATCTTTATGGTAAACTGGCATGGACTCCAAAGATTGCAGAAATCTGCAAGAAGCATCATCTCTTGCTTTTTGAAGACAATGCACAGGGATTCGGATGCTCCACTACTCTATCTGATTCTTCTGAAAAACCATCGAAAAGAAGATATACCGGAAATCTTTCGGATGCTGCCGCCCACAGTTTTTATCCTAGCAAGAATCTGGGAGCATTGGGAGATGCGGGAGCTGTAACTACCAATAACAGGGAATTGGCGGAAGCCATCATGTCACTACACGAATATGGAAAGATAGAAGACGGCATCTTCAGATACCAGGGCGTCAACTCGCGCATGGATGAGATTCAGGCTGCGGTACTGAATGTGAAACTGCAATATCCTGAGAACGAACAGAAAGCGAGATACAGACAGATACAGCTATACCTGGAGCATCTGGATGACGATATCAAGGACAGATGCATCGCTGCGAAACTTCTCTCTCCTGCTCATGAAAATGTTTTCCACGTCTTCCCTTTCCTTACCCAGAAACGAGACCAACTGAAAGCTTTCCTGGCAGAGAATGGGGTCGGCACAAAGATTCATTACTTCCGCCCACCCTATCTACAGCCATGTTATCCGGAAATGAATCATCTGGAATTTCCGGTAGCCAAGAGAATAGCTGACGAAGAACTGAGTCTGCCTTGCAACTCATCGCTCAACGATGAAGATATCATCAGAGTAAGCAAACTCATCAACAAGTTCTTGTTTTAAAGGTACTGCACCTTGGCACCGATAGAGAGGCCGAAGACATCCCAGAAACCGGCATTGCCATTACGGTAGAAACGCATAAAGTAGATATCTGTTGTACCCAACTCATAGAAAAACGTGATACTCTTGATACGCTTACGTTTATTGTGCGGAATATCATACTTAAACCGCTCACCCAAGGCTATATTAGGACGGATGCGGGTAGAAAACGGATAGTAGTCGCTTTCATACTTGGTAGGCTGCTTAGTCCAGAAATCATGTCCGAACACCGTATTGAAATACAGGCTGCACTCCAGCGGTTCAAACCACCAGCCCTTACCAATATTGCGACGCCATGGAATGAAATTTTCCTTGAGCGTCATGGTATACTTTTCATCGTTAGAACTAAACTTTGGGACGTAGCCAAACAAGAGCTGCGTTTCCCATTGGCGATGCTTACCATATTCCCATCCGATACCCAGCGAAACAATACCCATATTACCACAGGTCTGAATGATGCCACTAGTAGGTATCAGCAAATCCCAATGCTTACGGTAACGCATAATGCGGCGGTCATATCGGGTCAGTTTGCCATCCGCCAACACCAGAGTATCATGAACGATACTATCCTTCAGTTCCAACTCCTCACTTTTCCCGGTAACCTCATCGGCAGCATGAACCTGTACAGAACCTGCAGCAAGCAAAGCTCCCAGAATGAATATATGCTTAAAACTCAATAATTTCATAACGATAATCTGTTGGAGTAATGGTGAATATATAGTATTGATGCTTAGCGGCATCAGCCACCTGATAATAGATGATGCCATCGCCATAAATATCTTCTTGCTTGGTATGATGACCATGACCGTAAAGACAGCACATCAAACCTGGGAACTGATGCGTATAAAAATTGAAGACCTTAGCCACATTATTATTAAACTGCTCTGAATAAGGGGCAGCATGCATACAGACAATGGTACGCGAAAAGTCATCCGCATCTGCCTTAACCTGCTCTTCCATGAAATCGAAATTAGGTACAGGGCGGGAATAGTCAAACTCTATGGCATTGGTATTGAGACAGACAAACTTTACCTTACCGGCGATGAAACTGAAATCCGGATTACCAAAGATTTTCTCATAAGCCTGGTTACCTGTTCCCAAACAGTCATGATTACCCAGCAGAGCCACGTATGGAATCTTCAGTTTCTGAAGATGGTCACGGGTCCACTGAAACTCACGGGTAGCACCAAAGTCGGTAAGGTCTCCACAATGAATCACGAAATCGAGGGAATCACTGCGGCGATTGATATCATTAACCTCACTCTTCAAATCATCCAACCACTGGTGTGAATCGCTGATCATAGCTAAACGGATGGTATCTTTCGACTTTACAGCAGCCTCAATCTTCTGAATATTGGTAACATTCAGATTTCTTGCCCCATCGATTTGCACATCATACGGATGAACATCGAAGACGGTATCGCAGGATGCCACCATAAAGAGACAACAGGCAGCCAGGATATAGGGAATAATTTTATGCATTCTTGTCTTATTATCTTTAAAAACTCTTTTTTATAACTCTTAAATACTACTTTTTCTTCTTTTTCAACCTTGCATAGAAACCTTGCAACCTGCCAGGCTGACAACCGGCATCGAGCAGTTTCTTCAAATCACGATAGGCTTCGTCTTTTCTTCCTAGCTGAATCAGAATGTCAACATGATTGAAAGCAAAATCCTCATTACCTGCATCCAGTTCCATTGCCTTAGCGTAATCAAACTCAGCCAATTCAAGCATTCCCCTCTCCTTCTCCATGCCACCTCTTGCAGCATAAGCCATCGCACTATCAGGGTATTGCTCTATCAAGCTATTGATGCCGTCGTATGCCTCGGTATAATGCTTATCTTTCTCATTGAGCAAAGCCAGACCGAGTTGCGCCTGGAAATTGCCAGGAACAAGTACCAGAAGATTCTGATAATCGAGACGTGCAAAGTTATAACGGAGCAACTTCTCATTGACAAAGGCACGATAGAACAAACCGGCGATACTGGTATTGTTCAGAAAGAGTACCTTATCAAGATCATCCTTGGCATATTGCCACTGCTCCAGCTGTATATTCCAAGCAGCCTTTTTCAGTCGCAGATCGATGCTGTCGGGATGATATGCAAGCACTTCTGTAGCCTTGGAGAGTGAATCGCGCAAGGCTTTATTCTGAGCAGCACGTGCTTTGTCGGCATCTACGTTCTGCGCAGATACAGACAAAGAAACGATCGATGCCAATAATAATGTATAAAAACTTTTCATGGTGCAAAGTTAAGAAGACTTTTGCAAACTGCCAAATAAAAAACTATAAAACTTATTTGAGTTTACAAAAAGAACTAAATTTCAGAAAGACAGGACAATAAACAAGAAAAGCCTTAAGAGAAAGAAACACTCCTCTTAAGGCTTTTATCTATAAAGCATCTGGATAGAAAATTCACCCAGCGCCGAAAAATCCATTTACAGATTAAGCATTCTTAATCCAGTTAACAATCCATGCGCCAACCTCAGTTGTGCCATAGTGAGCACCACCCTCAACCTGAATTTCAGGTGTGCGGACATTGGCATCGAGAGAAGCATCTACTGCCTTGCGGATCAAGGCACCCTCCTCGTTCAAGCCGAAGTGCTCCAACAACATAGCTGCAGAAAGAATCTGAGCTACTGGGTTAGCCAGGTTCTTGCCAGCTGCCTGTGGCCATGAACCATGAACAGGCTCGAACAATGGTGTGTGCTCACCGAGAGAGCTAGATGGCTGCAAGCCCATAGAACCGGTGATGCAAGAAGTCTCATCGGTCAGGATATCGCCGAAGGTATTCTCTGTAACGATAACATCGAAGAATGTAGGCTCAGTCAATACGCGCATAGAAGCGTTGTCGATGAACATATAATCGGTGTTTACCTCAGGATACTGTGGCTCCATCTCCTTGGCAATCTGACGCCAGAGACGAGAAGATGCCAATACGTTTGCCTTATCTACTACTGTCAAGTGCTTGTTGCGCTTCATGGCAAACTCCAGCCGGTTCGACTGCGCGTTCATGCGGTAGAGCACGGCGAAATCGCCGTAATTCCGGCCGTGGGAATCCGTCAGGATGCGGTTTGCGACGTAGTTGGCCTCCTCCACGCCGTCAGAGGCCTCATAGATGCGCACACGGTCCCCCTGCCCGTTCTCCGTCCATAGCTTCTTGCCCTTGCGGCTGTGGTTGTTGGCAATGACGGCGTTGGCCGCATCCAGAATGGACTGCGTCGAGCGGTAGTTCTGCTCCAGCCGGATGAGGCGCGCGCCCTGATACTCGTTTTCAAAATTCAGGATGTTCTCGATCGTCGCGCCGCGGAAGCGATAGATGCTCTGGTCATCGTCACCGACGACGCAGATATTCTCGTGCCGGCCGGCCAGCAGCGAGGCCAGCAGATACTGCAGGTGGTTCGTATCCTGATACTCGTCGATGAGGACATAGCGGAACTTGCGCTGATAGTAGTCGCGCACATCCTCATATTCCTGCAGCAGGCGGACCGTCAGCAGGATAATATCGTCAAAGTCGACCGCATTGGCCTCCTGCAGCCGTCTCTGGTAGGACGCGTAGAGCTGGCCGATGCACTTCAGGCGGTAATCCGAGCTGACGGAGGCCAGAAACTCCTCCGGCGTCTGCATTTTATCCTTCAGGCGGGAGATCTGCGCGAGGACGGCGCGCGGCGGGAATGTCTTTTCGTCCAGCCCGCGTTCGCGAAGAAGATCCTTCATCACGCGCTCGGAGTCCGCCGTGTCGTAGATCGTAAAGCTGCGGTCATACCCGAGGCGCTCGATCTCGCGCCGCAGGATGCGGCAGCAGGCCGAGTGGAACGTCATGGCCCAGATGTCGTTCGCCTCCGGGCCGAGCAGGTCCGTCAGGCGCTCGCGCAGCTCATTTGCCGCCTTGTTCGTGAAGGTGATGGCCAGAATGCTCCACGGCGCTGCCGGGCGCAGGGCACAGAGGGCATCCGCCCGCTGCACGCCCTCCTCCGTTGGGTATTTTGCCTGCTCCTCCAGAAAATCGATGTCCTCCGGCACGGCATCCGGCGGAACCTCCGTGCTGTCCGAGGCGCAGCCATAACGGATCAGATTGGCGATGCGGTGGATGAGAACGGTCGTCTTGCCGCTGCCGGCGCCGGCCAGCAGCAGAAGCGGCCCCTCCGTGGTCAGAACGGCCTCGAGCTGACGCGGATTCATGCGCGAAAAGCGCGAGGCGATATAATCTCTGCGTGCGGCGCAAAAGCGCTGCTCCAGTTCCTGTGTCATAATTACTCCCTGTCGAGAAGCCCCCGCCGGATCGGCTGTAGGGCGAAATGGTTTATCCTTGTTTTTACCCTTATATTTTAGTACATCCGCGCGAAAAAAGAAAGCCCGATTTTGCTGCCCGGCCACAGCAGCACACCCGCAAAATAAAAATGCCCTGCCGAGAGGCGCACTCTGGAAGGAAGTGCGCCTCAGTTATATTCGCCTGACAGCGAGTGAAATTGTCCTTCGGACAGTGATAGGATACTTCGCATCGTGATATTGCCTGCGGCAGTTTAACGGGCGAATATAATATCACAAAAACCGAGAGGCTTTTATATCACTTTCCGAATAGGAAAATATCACTCCGGGCAAAGCCCGGAATATCACTTGCTCTTTCCGGGCGGCCTGACATTTGACGTCGATTGTACCTTTTCTTTCCGGCAATTCTCTGCTATAATGAGGAAAACCGATTTCAGGAGGCAAGCCTATGCCGATCTCTGCAGAAGCACCGTGGCTGAATTATTACGGTGCGATCCCACGCACGCTGAATTATCCGCGCCTGACCATCTACCAGCTCGTCGCGCAGACCGCGCGGGAATGCCCGGATCTGCCCGCCTATGAGTTCATGGGCCGCAGAACGAGCTACCGCGATTTTCTGGCGCGCATCGACCGCGCCGCCCTTGCGCTCTACACCGCAGGCATCCGCGCGGGTGACCGCGTGACGATCTGCATGCCGAATACGCCGCAGGCGCTCGACTGCTTTTACGCGCTCAACCGCATCGGGGCCGTCTCCAATATGATCCATCCCCTGTCCGCCGAGGAGGAGATCCGCTTCTACCTCGATATCTCGGGCAGTCAGGCCATTTTAACGCTCGACCGCTTCTACGGCAAGGTGGCCGCGGCCGCCGCACGGGCCAAGCGCAAGCCGAAGCTCTGGATCGCCCGCCTGCAGCCGGAGCTGAAGCCGCTCATGCGCCTCGGCTACAACCTGACGCAGGGCCGCAAAACGCCGAAGCTCCCACAGGAGGGCTATACGCTCTGGACGGACCTGCTGCGCAAAGCCGCAGGTACGCTTCCGCCGGACGACGGCCAGTGCGATGCCTGCGCCAGCATCCTCTATTCCGGCGGCACGACCGGCACGACGAAGGGCATCTGCCTTTCCAGCTACAATTTCAACGCTCTTGCACTACAGACCATCGCAGCCAGCGGCTATGAAAGCATCCGCGGCTGCACGATGCTCTCCGTCATGCCCGTGTTCCACGGCTTCGGCCTCGGCATCGGCATCCACACGGCGCTCGTCGGCGGAGCCTGCTGCATCCTCGTGCCGAATTTCAACATCCGGACCTATGCCGACCTGCTGCGCAAAAAGCACCCGAACTTCATCCCCGGCGTGCCGACGCTGTTCGAGGCTCTGCTGCGCACGACCGGGTTGGAAAAGCTCGACATGTCGTTCCTCATGGGCGTATTCTCCGGCGGCGACTCCCTGTCCGTGGAGCTGAAGCACAAGGTCGACGCCTTCCTGCGCGCGCACAATGCCAAGGTGCAGATCCGCGAGGGCTACGGCACGACGGAATGCGTAACGGCCAGCTGCCTGACCCCGGTCGATACCGCGCGCGACGGCTCCATCGGCATTCCCTTCCCCGACACCTTCTATAAGATCGTCCGCCCCGGCACAACGGAGGAGGTCGCCCCCGGCGAGGAGGGCGAGATCTGCCTGTCCGGCCCGACGGTCATGCTCGGCTATCTCGACAATCCGAAGGAGACGGCGCTCGTTCTGCAGCGGCACAACGACGGCCGCATCTGGCTGCACACCGGCGACCTCGGCTGCATGGATACAGACGGCTTCGTCTATTTCCGCCAGCGCATCAAGCGCATGATCATCACCTCGGGCTACAACGTCTATCCAAGCCAACTGGAGAATATCATCGACGGCAACGACAACGTTCTGCTGTCGTGCGTCATCGGCGTGAAGGATCCCTATAAAATGCAGAAGGTCAAGGCCTTCGTCGTGCTGAAGCCGGGCGTCGCCCCGACGGAGGCAGTCCGGCAGGACCTGATGGCCTACTGCCGCAAGCGCATCGCCAAATATGCAATGCCCTATGAGATCGAATTCCGGGAGGAGCTTCCCAAGACGCTCGTCGGCAAGGTCGCCTACCGCGTGCTGGAGGAGGAAGCGGAAAAGGAGCAGCACGCATGACGAAAGAGACTTCCCTTCCCGCAAAGCAGCGTATCTGGGAGCTGGATGCCCTGCGCGGGCTGTGCATCCTGTGCATGGTCGCCATCCACGCCTTCTGGGACCTGAGCGCCTTCGGCGGCTTTACATTTGATCTGCCGGGCTGGTTCCTGTTCTGCCGGCAGTACGGCCACATTCTGTTCATCCTGCTCTCCGGTCTGTGCGCTACGCTGGCCTCGCGCAGCTTTCAGCGCGGCGTGTATGTGTTCGGCGCGGCTCTCGTGATCTCGTATGTCACGTTCTTCATGGTCAACGTTCTGAACTTCCCGAGCGACATGCTCATCTGGTTCGGCATCCTGCATATGCTCGGCGTGTGCATGATGCTCTTCCCACTGTTCAAGCGGCTGCCGGTGTGGGCGCTGGCCGTGCTGGGCGTTGGCTTCGTGGCGCTCGGCGTCTGGTTCGAGTCATTCCGTATCCCCGTGAATTTCCTGTTCCCGCTCGGTCTGCGCGCACAGGGCTTCTACTGCGGCGGCGACTATTTCCCGCTGCTGCCGGGCTTCGGCTGGTTCCTGCTCGGCGCGGTCATCGGCCGCACCGCCTACCGCAAAAAGCAGAGCCTGCTGCCGCGCGTGAACGCCGCAAATCCCGTTATCCGCTTTTTCTCGTTCTGCGGGCGGCATTCGCTGCTCATCTACATGCTGCATCAGCCCGTGCTGACCATCGGCACGATCCTGATCTTCGGCTGAACCATATTCCCGATTTGACGCGGGTCTGTTCGACGCGGAAGTGTTGACAGGCCCGCGCCGTTTTGTTATAATCTGTCACAGATAGATAGTAGCACTATCAGAAAGCTGGGATGCCTTATGACCCAAAAGGAGCTGCGCGAGCAGAACCGCGCCGCCGTCATTCGGGCGGCACAGGGGCGCTTCCTCGCCCAGAGCATTGACAAGACCACCATCGCCGAGATCGCCGAGGACGCCGATCTGACGCCGATGTCCGTCTACCGCTATTTCGGCAGCAAGCAGACGATCGCGGTCGCCGTCGCCAATCATCTGCTCGACGCATATCTCGCCGAGCACAGTGCGCGCTGCGAGGCCGCCCGGAGCGGCGCGCCGGAGAACGGTTATGAGACGTTTTCCCGCATATTGGGCGCATATATCGATACCTACGAGGCCCATCCGGAATACATCCGCTTTCTGCAGGACATGGCGTTCTACGCCCTGCGCGAGCAGCTGACGGAATCCGTGCGCTACATGTGCTTCAGCCGCCCCGTGGCGACCGGGCTGGACAAACCGGGGCGCGAGGCGCTCGTGCGCGGCATGGAGGACGGCTCCGTCCGCCGCGATCTCGATCTTGAGATGGTCTACCTCAATCTCGTGAACCTGCTCACGGGCGGCGTCAATTTCCGCATTCTGATCGACGAAGCAACACAAATGAAGATTATCCGCTCGTCTGCGGAGATCCTTCTGTATTATGTAAAGAACTCCGGGAGGTAAGAACGATGGAAAAGAATTATGTTGTGATGACCGACTCCTCTGCTGACCTGAATCCGGCACTGGAGCAGGAGCTGGGCGTGGATATCATCCCGCTGAGTGTCAACTGCGGCGACCGGACCTTCCTGGACTATCCGGATGAGCGCGAGATCAAAACCAGCGAGTTTTACGGCATGCTGCGCAGCGGCGCAAACGCCAAGACCGCAGCCGCGAACGTCGAAACGTTCCTCACGGCAATGTCCCGCCATCTGGAGCATGGCAAGGACGTGCTGTATCTCGGCTTCTCATCCGGTCTGAGCAGCACCTACAGCGCCTCCGAGATCGCCGCGCAGGAGCTGCGCGAGCGCTATCCCGAGCGGAAGGTTCTGACGGTCGACACGCTGTGCGCCTCCATGGGCCAGGGCCTGCTGGTCTGGCTGACCGTGCAGGAGCTGAAGCACGGCGCAACGCTGGAGGAAGCCGCAAGGTACGCTGAGGACAACCGCCTGCACCTGTGCCACTGGTTCACGGTCGACGATCTGTTCTTCCTGAAGCGCGGCGGCCGCGTCTCGGCGGCGACGGCCCTCGTCGGCAGCGCGCTCGGCATCAAGCCCGTGCTTCATGTGGACAACGAAGGCCACCTCATCAACGTCTCGAAGGCCCGCGGCCGCAAAAACTCCATCCTCGCACTGGTCGACCGCATGGAGAGAAGCGCCATTGAGCCGGAAAAGCAGACCGTCTTCATCAGCCACGGCGACTGCCTTGCAGACGCGGAATTCCTGGCGCAGGAGGTCCGCCGCCGCCTGCACGTCCCGCGCATCGAGATCAACTACGTCGGCCCGGTCATCGGTGCGCACTCCGGCCCCGGCACACTGGCCCTGTTCTTCCTCGGAACAGCGCGCTGAGCCACATAGAATTCATAGAATTACAGAAAAACCGCTGCGGTCCATTGCTCGGATCGCAGCGGTTTTTCAGATATCTCTTCTGCCCTCGAGCGCGCGCAGCAGCGTGACCTCGTCGGCATATTCCAGCTGACTGCCGACGGGAATGCCGTAGGCAAGGCGCGTCACGCGCACCTCCAGCGGGCGCAGCAGGCGGGAAAGGTACATGGCGGTCGCCTCGCCCTCCGTGTCCGGGTTCGTGGCCATGATGACCTCGCGCACGCCGCCCTTGCCGACACGCTCAAGCAGCTCGCGGATGCGCAGATCGTCCGGGCCGACCTGATTCAGCGGGGAGATCACGCCGTGCAGCACATGGTACACGCCGTGGTATTCCCGGGCGCGCTCCATGGCGACAACATCCTTTGGCTCCGCCACGACGCAGACGAGACCGTGGTCACGCTCCTCATCCTCGCAGATGGGGCAGATGTCACGGTCCGTCAGGTTCTGGCACACGGGGCACAGGTGGACAGACTTCCGCGCCTCGAGCAGGGCGTCGGCGAATTCCTCCGCCTCCTCCTGCGGCTGGGAGAGTAAGTAGAACGCCAGCCGCTGCGCCGTCTTGCCGCCAATGCCCGGCAGCTTGGCAAACTGTTCTGTCAGCCGCTCCAATGCGGCGGGAAAAACGCGCATCAGAACAGGCCGCCGAGATTCAGGCCGCCGGTCAGGCGGGACATATTCTGCGACGCCTCGGCCTCGGCCTTGCGCATGGCCTCGTTCACCGCGGCGACGACCATATCCTGCAGCATTTCGACGTCCTCGGGGTCCACGGCCTCCGGGTCGATCGTCAGGGAGACGACCTCGTGCTTGCCGTTCACGACGGCCTTGACCACGCCGCCGCCCGCAGCAGCCTCATACTGCTTGACCTCAAGCTCCTCCTGCATCTTCAGCATGTCCTGCTGCATTTTCTGGGCCTGCTTGATCATGTTCATGTTCATGCCGCCGCCCATCGGGCCGCGGAAACCGCCTTTTGCCATAGTGACATTCTCCTTTTTCAAGTTGGAATTTATTCTTAGGCAGCACCGCACAATTCAGCAAGAGCATTCGGCGAGAGATTTTTAGTCGAGACAAGGTTTGAAAAGTGCAGGAATACTTTGTGTATTTCAAACTTTTCGAACCGATGAATCGGCGAAAAATGTCCGGCGAAAGCCGAAGGTGAATTATGCGGTGTAGCCTTTATTTCAGTTCGACCAGTTCCGGGTGCTCCTCCCCGAAGCTCACGAGCCGTGCAAAGCCCTCGTTCGGCTTTTCTGCCTTTCCGGAAGCAATGCGCACCCGCACATTCGTTCTGCGGGAAGTTTGGCTTATATTTTAGCAGGTGTAATTATATCGCTAATTGTACCTACTGTTGTATATGCATTTGGACAAAAGTTTTTGACGGAAGGAATATCAATTGCAGGTTTAAAAAGCTGAAAGGAGACAGATATGTTAAAAGGAATTTATTTTATGGGATGGCAAAGAGATATGTGGAATTATCATCCGAGTTTGCCGATGAAGAATATGCAGATGGTGGAAGATATTGTTGATATGCATGGAAACATGCTGATTTGGTCGTGTCTTGGGAGTGGTGCAATAGGACTTCCCTATATGGATAAGGAGGCAAATGAAAATATACCGCCCAGAATGCGTTTGTATGGCTATATGAACGATAGAGAATTCTGTGAGGAGTGTAAAAAAAGGGGGATAAAGGTTTTTTCAGTATTATGGAAAGCTCAGCTGTGGGAATTTGGTGCAGAATTTAATGAGGATGAAACAGAATTATTATCTTTAAATATTTTAAGAAATGCATCAACAAACCATAAATATGTGGGAATGAGTGAATTATCAATGAATAAGTATCCACATATTTTTGATCCGATAGAAAAATATTTTCCAGATGGTCTATTAAACTATAAGGGTGAAAAGGTCAGTGATTTTC
>OGYY01001906.1_pt1 | contig 16607 bp, 7 predicted proteins | sample 1576671 | NCBI WGS metagenome assembly OGYY01 (sample SAMEA3541593, study PRJEB24748) | human gut metagenome | biome: human gut; feature: human-associated habitat; material: faeces | place: China | collected 2012 | reverse complement strand
GATCTTGATTCATTTGGAATGAAAAGCGTAGATTCGCCATTTGAACTGAAAACAGTAGGAAGTGCCAATGTGCTTAAAGCTGAGATACTTGACAGCAATGATTACTCTAAGGTGTCTGATGAAAGCAATATCACTTCTGACGAAAACAACAAGATTTACTGGCTTCTTGATGAAGAAAGCGGTATGACGAAGGGTATCAACCCAGGCACTCACGGAAAGCTTACTTTTTATGTTATTCCGAAGCAGTCGGGTGATCTGGAGATCCAGTTTAAGTTGAGTATCACGGGATATGCAGAGAAAAAAAACGGCGACAGCGTTTCATACGAAAAGGTAACTGATGAAAATGTTACAAGCTTTTTGAATGGACACATCATGTTTTTTGAGAAATATGATGAAAGCACTCACACATATTCCGATTTTCTTAGTGATGAAACATTCACAAGGACGTTTAAAGATTGTAAAGTAGACGTTCCGCAGGAAGTGAACGTATATTGGGTGTGGCCGAATACGCTTGGTCAGATACTAATGAAAAGCACAGATGAAAATCTGACAGAGAAAAATGTGCTGTTTGGTGATGATAGTAAAGAACGTTTGGATTTTGCGGAATATATAAAGGGTAATTTAAGCTTGTTCTTATCAGGTGATGCCGATAAAGAACAAAATAAAAAGGTTATTGAGAATATACTTAATGGTGATAAATACAGCACAGCACAGTTATCGTTATTAAGCTCAATGTATAATGACGCTGACGAAAAGATAGGTACAAAGGTGCAATATATCCTTGTTGAACTGAACGTATAGATAAGAATATTAACTTTGCACGGAGGCAGTTGAAAGTGAAAGCTAATAGAAATCAGAAAATTAATAGAATATGCCACAAGCTTTACAGCAAGTATCGCAAGAATGTTATTTCTTTAGTTACCGCTGCCGTATTGCTTGTCACGAGTATGCCTCTTGCAGACATTTCAGGTGTTGTGTCTAAAATGGTATCAACTGTCACCAATGCGATCTCAGCTATGGCGGAAGATACATATACTGACATTTCTAATGATATCAAAAATGGCGTTTATACCATACAGAATGCAGACGATTTTAAAAAGCTTCTTAATGCAGACCCTTCTGTTTATCAGAATATCACTGTATTGTTTTCAAACAACCAATCTCAGTTTAAGGCTTCTGATTTTACAGGAATAGAAAAAGGACTTGGCAATGAAGAATATCCTTTCATGGGAACAGTCAAAGCAAATGAGGGTTCAGCTATTAATCTTCCTATTAATTTTGCTCTGTTTGAATATCTTAGTGACAGTGCAAATTTAGATACTATTATTTTTGCTAGACCGGAAGAAAAAAATTCAGCTTTGCTTGCTGAGAATGTTATACACGGTGATGTGGCTTCAGCTAATAAGTGGAAAATAAAAGCTGATCCTGTAGATGATTCAGGTGCTACAATTTATAAATCCTTCACGTCTGTTATAGGCAATATGAAAAAAGGAGCAAAGGTCGATCTGGATATCACTCTAAGTAAAGATGTCAAGGTGGAAGTATCAGACGGAGATAATGCAGGCCTTGCTTGCGGCACTATGGACGAGAATGCAAGCCTTGCTGTAAGCCTGTCAAGCGGTTTGCTTGACGTTTCGGGTAAATCGAACGCAGGTGCATTTGTTGGAAAAATGAGTGCTGATGCAACGCTGAACATCGACAAGTGCAACACCTTGACAGACGTAAATATATCCGCAAACAATGCAGGCGGACTTGTGGGCAGTGCAGAGAATGCAGAAATAAATGTTGGCGAAGGTGTCACCATTACCATGACCGGAAGCGTTACAGGCTCTGTAACTGCGGGCGGTCTTTTCGGCTCTTATACATACAGTAAAGCCAACGAAAAGACATTTGATATTTCAAAATTCAGTGGCATGGAAATGGCACTTGCTTGTTCATCAGGAGATACCGCTGACAGTGCGGCTGTTGGTTCTGTTTTCGGACTGCTGACAAACAGCACAGATAGTGTAAAAATTAGTATCACGGGCACCGCTAATGATACTATTACTTCAAACTTCAATGGCACTGTCAAGGCAGGCTTTTATGGTGGTATTGTCGGAAGATATTCTGCCAATGCTCTTAGCTCTGAACTAGCACTAAGTGATATCATTGTAAATGTGACTGGCTCATGCAATGCCCTTGATTTTGGCGGCCTTATTGGTAAGATAGGTGATAACAGCAAGGCTTATGTAAGCGTCAGGAATACCACTATAAGTATTAATAATCCCACATCATCACAAAATAATTATGGCGGACTTGTGGGCTATGCAGATCAGGCTTTTATAGATGTTGGCGGCAAAGTCACAGTTAAGGCAGCTGATGTTTCTGCAAACCAGAGCGTAGGTGGCATTGTTGGCAAATTTAATAAAAATGGCGTTGTAAGGCTTGGCGGTGAAACAGACCTTTCAGAATTTTATCCTAAAGACCCTAACAAAAACGGATGTCAGATAGTAGGAAATAGAGGCAATGCTTTGATCTATAGCTTAAGCGGCTGGTCATTTACAAGGACATCTTCAAAGGTCATAGACGATATGGATTGGGGCGGAGTGCTTCGCCTTAACAATTCCGATCTGCTTGAGAGTGCTGACGGTGTTCTGTCTTTTGATGGATCGGGGCATACTGTTACAATAAATGGATTTGCCAATAATAGTATAACTATAGACAATAGGGCAGATTTTGCCCGTGCGGCTTTGATAATGCAGCATGATAGCAATGATTTTGTTAAGTATAGCGGTGCTAGCAGGGCAGATATGCTTGCGGCAAATATCAGCCTTAGTGCAGATGTTGATATAAGCGACACAGGTCTAACCGGCTTTATGCGTGATAATGGTGAGGATACATTCACAGGCACGCTTACTGGCAATAGTCATAAACTTACCATGACAGTGGGAACAGAAAATGATAAGATAGTTTTCCATACTCATAATGGACTTTTTGCAAATACAAGCAGTGCAAAAATAAGCAATTTAAAGCTTGTTTCAAACTTTAACATTGTCGGTGACAATGTTTCTGGCGGTGATGCTTGTTATATTGGTTCTGTATCTGCATACAACAGCGGAGCTTTGACTATTGACAGCGTGACCGCCAATGTGACCGCATCTCCAAGTGGTGCGTATACTAATTTTGTCGGAGGTCTGGTTGGATATGTTGCTGACGCCACAAGCGAAGTTTCGTTCACTAATTCTGCTGTAACAGCAAATCTTACATACGATAATAGCACAACAAAGGTAGATTGTACTTGTCTTGGCGGAGTTATCGGAATGGTAGGCGCTGTTACATCAAAGCCTACAACTGGTATTAAGTTTGATAATGTCACTGTTGGCGGAAATATAACTGACAAACACACAGGTCCTATAACAGGCAGTGCTAATGCCAGGGTTGGTGGACTTATTGCCGAGATAGGTTCGACTATATCATCATCTCCTAATATTGTGAAAATACAAAGTGTTAGTGTAAATACTCTTAATATAAAAACTTCCACTAAAATCAGCGGAAGCACAAGCGGTGGGTTTATTGGTCACAACTGGTATAATGTTGAAGTAACGCTGGATAAAATAATTGTATCTAATTCTACTATAACATCTGATAGTAATGAGATAGGCGGTCTTGTACTTTCCACAACAGGTTATTGGAGCATAAAAAAGGTTAGCTTTGACAGTGTGACAGTAACAGCAAACAACTGTAAAAATTTCGGCATGCTCGCCTCGACATTATTGGGAAGAAATTATGATCCATATACATTTAATTATTCTGATGGATCAGGTTCATATTATGGTACATGTGCCCTTAATGCAACTTATTTTGAACTCACTGATCCTAATGGATATGAGATCTCATCAAATACTAAGATAAATATAAGTAAAAAATATTTGTATTTTGATGAGATAGCTCGTTGTAGTATTTATGCTTCAAATAGTCCTGTTTGCAATCGTCAAGCCATAATTTCAATTCCTGCTGTTAATGATAAAAATGAACGTTTGCTCTATATGGACGGCAAACACTGCAACACCTATCAAAATCAAACAAAAAATAATGGTGAGAAATGGAAAGATAATCCTTGTGCAAGATATTATTACAACCTTGATGTATATAAAAATGGTAAAGCCTCCACAGGCGGAGCTAAAGCTACTGTATGGAGTGCAAGACTTTTTGCGGCGTCAAACATAAAAAATTATATTTGTGATAAAGACCCTGGTTTCCCTAAAGATGAAACAATAGATCTGCGTGGATATTCTTACTATCCTGTTGATATGGATTCAAAAGATGCTACTATCAGTTCAAACTCAACCATTACTTTTTATAATAAGGAATTTAATGAGTCTGAAAACGTATCAAGCATTAATAGTGACAATTATGCCCGTACAACTGACGGCATAGATGGAACAAATTTAACTAATGACCATAATCAACATTACATGATGCAATCTGGACTTTTCAGAAATGAAAATGGAGCTGTTACCATAAGTGGTAAACTGACCTTTAAGGGAAATATCGGTAAAGTGAATGGTGGTTCAGGTGCATTGGTTTGCGGCTCGGTTGCTGACGACACCAATACTACAAAGAAATCTGTCAAAATTACCGGCAGTATCGTTCTTGATGATCTGTATGTGAATGATACTTCTTTAAGTTTAAATGGCGAAAATTCTTATGCACCTTTGCTTATAAATAAGATAGGCAACATGACAGAGATCACTATACAAAATGTGTCACAGAAAAAACACAGTACGACCGCTGAACAATATCACAAAGGCGGTCAGAAATACGCCGCAACAAGCCTTATAGGCAATGTAGGAAGCAAAAAGGGTCAAAATATATCTCTGACTTTCTCAAATATCAAGCTTGATGCAAGTGATGTAAATTCAATTTTCAAAAATGCTACTTTGCTTGAAAGCTTTCAGCATTCTGACGGAGCAGGCTCTTCTGCAATATACAACTATAAATGGGACGACGATTGGGGTACAGACTCAGCTGGCAATATTAAGCATAATGTAACCTACGGAAAAGAAGTGTCTGACACCATAAAGAATCGTGTAGATAATGTGAGCAGGCAGAATAAGTATCATGGCGATTGGAGTAGGGATGACAGGTATACTTCCCCTGACCAAAATAACGCAACAGAGGAATATAGCTTTGCTAGTTACAAGCCATATGTTGCTAAATCGTATGATACCACTCAAAACTATGATGAGATAGACGTAAACCTTGAGCGACCATATCTTATAAAGGGCTGCGGAACATACTCTGATCCATATATACTTGACGCTTCTACTCTTGCCGAGGTCGCACGAGTTATCAGTACAGCTGCACCTACAAATGGCTGGGAAGTAAACTATAATGCAAACGCTTCTGCCGATAAGGCGACTGTTGATGCTAATAGTGCTTTTTGCAAAGGCACCAAGCATGAAACCTATACTTATGATGGTGCAGGCAATTTTGTAAGCGGAACGAAAAAAGTTTCAGTTTCAAAAGATAACATGATCAAATATCTTTGCGAAGCTTATTACAAGATAAATGATGATATAGTTCTTGGCAGTTCTTTTGCAGGTCTTGGCGGAACATCAAACAGTTACGTTTTCAGGGGCGTTATAGTTGGACAGCAGAGATCCGACGGAACATATCCAACTATCACCAATAACTCTGCAAGCCCTCTCATCAGGTTCAGCAGCGGAAGTGTTGTAAAAAATATCAATATAGTATATGCTAATAATGTAACGCTTTCAAAAAACAATAATAATAAATTAAACTATAGTACCGGAAAGACAGAGTATTATGGCGGTGTTATGGGCGTTGTGTTCGGCGGAGATAATATCATTGATAATGTCAAGGTAACAAATCCTAAGATAACATTTGCAAAGAACGATAACAGCAAACAACATCTCATTACTGCAGGCGGATATGTTGGCGCTATCGTTTACGGCGGAGTTATTTTCAGAAATATGGACAACGTTGCCAAAGATAGTGCGCTTACGATCAGCAATACTGAGGCAGTGGACGAAAACGCAGCTACCAACCTCTTTATCAATCCATATATAGGCAGAGTTGTAAACGGCTTTGCTATCGAAGAGGGAAGAACGTTCGGTAAGTCAACTAACCTTGACAATGGCAGGAAAAATTATCTCATCACGCAGTTTAAGAGCGAGCTTAATGATGCTGAGAAATTAAATGTTATTGCCGGCACGACAAATACTATTGAAGTGCCTAATGCACAGGCATTGTTTATGCTGTCTGTCATATCACAGTCTGGTATGGGATATACAGATAAATATAAAAACACTTGCGGCTATGGTCACTATACTTTCACTCGAAATGCAGACTATTCAAAAGTTGGTACAGCTGCATTGACTTCTAATGATACAGATTACAAAACTGCGATCTCAGATTATCAAAGACTTGAAAAGGCTACAAGCAAGGAATATGAAAAGAAAAATTCTGTAATGCTAAAAAAATATACAAAGCCAAGTGGAAATCTTTATGAAGCAAAATGGGCACACGATCAAAGTAAGAAATTTACTGTTAAGCTCACAGGAAATGAAACCTATGACCTCACCGACACAGGTTTTCGTGGAATAAATCAGTTGTTTGATGCAGCAGATAGTAACCTGGGCGGCATTGACTGTGGATATACTTTGTCTTTGACAGCTATCCAGGGAAATGATCAGACTATAAAGCTCGATACAGATATAAAAGCCTATGCTGTGAAAATAACAGATAACAAGGGCGGTAGCGCTAACACTGTTGAGTTTGAAAATGTGGATAATTATAAATATCGTACCGCATTCGACAAAGTGAAAGGAGTTGGGCTGATAAACTGTTCAACGTATGCTCTGACTGTAGATAGTCTTAATCTTTCCGGCAAGATCAGCGTTAAGACGTATAACAACGACGGAAAATCGTATGTTAATGAAGACCTTTCTACAGGTGGTATTGTTGGCGGAGTACAGGGTCAATGCAAGTTTAGCGGAATAACCTTGAACGATCTTGAGGTATCTGGCGCATATACTGTGGGAGGACTTATAGGAAAGTCAACAAATAATATCAATATAAGTGGCGTTAAGTCTGAAAACAGCGGCATATATGTGTATGGCGGATTTGAAACAGGCGGTCTTGTGGGAAATTCTCAGAAAGGCAGCGAATTTAATGTTAAGGATTCCAAGATAACAATTAATAAAGTTGAATTTGCTAATCTTGATAAAGGCACAGGTACTTGGTTTGGCGTAGGCGGGATCGTAGGCTCTGCAAATATCAAAACGACAATAAGCAATGTCCGGCTTACACCTTATAATACAGACAGCTTTATCGGCTCAAAAAAAGACAATAAACCCCTTGCTACCCAGACAATGAACGAGGGCGGTCTTATAGGATTGTCCAACGAAGTATGCACAATAGAAAACACAAGCGTCAGCGTCGATGTTTATGGAAGTAATGCCGGTGGATTCGTTGGAATAAACAAAAAACAGTTGTCTGTCAATGAGAACTGTTATTATGGCGGAACGTCTGACACATCAGCCTGCGGCGTCTATGGTTATGCAAGCTCAGGCGGAATGGTCGGCACACAGAATGAGGCTGTGAACATATCAAAGTCTGCTGTAAAAAATGCAGTGATAAATATACCAACTGCTAAAAATGGTGATGCAGGTATCGGAGGTTATGTTGGCATAAAAGCTAACGGTGATCTGAAGATAACTGATTGTGAAGTCAATAATGTTACGCTGTCAGCAGAAGATAAGTCCAATGGTGCAGGTGCAGGCGGTGTGATCGGTCATAATGACGGCGGCAGCACTTATGCTTATGATATTCTCATAAATAAATTAAGCTATATAAAAGGCAACAACAGCGTGTCTGTTTCTAACTTGATAGGTTGGAACTATGATAAAAATCTATCATCTGAATTTATCGGAGTATCGGTAAATAACACGAATTGTTTACCTGATATACAGTATAATGCTTCACAAATACCTGCCGGCTTTACCGCTGTTCACTCCGACTACAACGGTACTCAGGATAATACCCATAATATCGGTGAGGGAAGCGGCACGCACGTTGATATCTATTCACCTTATGTCAATATAAACCCAAGCAAAACCGTTGGTGATAAAATTTTCACAGGCGATCTTGTTGGCGGAAATATGCAGACTATCATCAGTGACGCTGCTTCTTATACGAATGGCACAACCAAAAAATCCTATGGTATAAACAGTACCATAAAGACATATGCAGAGGATCTGGGTAATTCAAAGCTTACAACATTCAAGCAAGCTTCCGAGCTTGATGTTCAGGAGCTGAATGATCTTCCAGTTTTGCTTATAGATGATAACTCATCGTTGAATATCACGCAAATGCTCGCAAAGTATATCTCAGTTCTGACAAATTGTGATGTTTGCGACAGCAGTTCAAATAAGCTGAAAACAACAGATCTTATGAATGTAAGCACAGCGACTTATGTGTATGATAACGATGTTTTGAAAAAATCAGACAAAAGCACTCTTACGTTTAACAGCAAGACAGGATATTTCAAGGTCACAGACGGTCAGTACGATAACGACGGCACAAACAGATTTACTGTCATTACTCTCGATTATATTGACCCAACGGGAAGTGGCAAAACTGCTCTTAGACTTCATATTCCTGTTTTTGTAAGAAAGGTGCTTGATTTCAGCTTCCAATCTTACGTTATCTCAGGCACAGACTATAACCATTCTCACTATACGGATAAAACAAAGCTTGCTTTTGAGAGCTTTGATGCTCCTGTTACTACTTATTTTAAGTATTCCTATTACAAATCTGCTAACGAATGGGAAAAAATGCTCAATAACGGTGACAGTCTGCTTTGGAGCTTTGACAAAAAGCTTTATCTTATTGGTGATAATGCCGCTGACAGTGGTGTGCTTACCGATGATACAAAGCTAACTCTTGTTGATGCAAATAACAATGACAAGACTTATCATTCTACCGCAAGTGATGCTAAGTTTAATAAAACAACCGGTGAGCTTGACTTGACAAATTTAAGCGGCTTTAAACCGGTCACAATGAATGATGTACTGTTAAGGTATGCGTCGGTAACAGCTAAAGAATCATCTGACGGAACACTTGTTGAAGCGGATGAAGCTACAGCTACCGTGAAAACAAGCGACGGCAAGTATTATAGACCTGCCGGCGAGGGTGAAACAGGCACTTATAAGATAATTGTTTCAGCGAACAGTGATACACCGAAAAATGCTAATGACGAAATGATAATAAGCGAAAGCTATTATCTCACTATCAATATTCCGGAAACGGGAAGCTCGAAAAAAGTCATCAAGAACTTTGTGAATTATTATAGCGGTAATAAGCCAAGAAAGCTCAATGGTAATATTCCTACAAACCTTGTCCAAGTGACAAATAATGACACTGGTGCATATGTTATTGCAAACTTTTTTACACAGCTAGTAAGTGTGACGGCTCATGACCCGGAGGAGATAACAGCGTCAAATAATTTTGTCCGTGCGACAATGACGTCAAAGATAAGCATTGATCCGAGCCTTAGAGATACATTTAATGGCTATAAGAGTGACGATTTCAATATGTATCAGGCTTTTAAATTCTCTATGAAGAGCTTTGATGAAAACGATGCGGCAGCTAATGCAAAGATCATTGCAGGAACTTCGGTGAATGTTGATTACAGCATTTTAAACAGTTCAGACACAGAGTTATCAAACGCAAAAATAAGCAGGACTGAGACACTTTCAGAAGCTAAAGACAGCTATATGCTGATGTATCCCGATTCGGTCTACGATTATATCAATAGTGACACAAATGGCTCTATAACTGTCAAGGCTGATATCAGCTTAACTTATGGTACTGCGGGGATCATAGATCAGTTTCCTGAGCGTAAGGACGGGGATACCAAAACCGGTATTGGCGTAAATGCGTCGTCATATGTTGCATATAGCCAGAACAATATTGAGAACAGCTCTATCTCTGCAAGTGGAGTTATGCCTGCCAGACGCTACTATAGAAAGGCAATGACGGTGGCACAGCTAAACTATAACGTTGCAGAGTCAACGGTCCTTGAGTCGAAGGATTCACCATTTTCGCAGCTTGGTATAAATGCCAAAGATATGACTACAGAAGAAATGGCAATAACAGCAAATGCTATCTATGATCTGTCTGCTTTGAGTCGGTCAACAAGGGACAGTGGCAAAAAAATACAGTATACAATGAGGTTGTATGTTAAGGACAATAGCGGCGATTATAAGCAGACAAACGATATTAGCAAATATCTCAGTAGCTTTACTTTGGAAAACGCCACATCAAACAGCGGTCTGAATGGCAAGGAGTGCGTTTTTACCACTGACTATAATGGCGAAGAACAAAACACAGCCGTTACGAAATTTACAGTAAAAACAGGCAAGGCTTTTGAGGAGCAGGGACTTACCTATGCAAACTACAGAGTTGAGCTTACCGCAGTATTGCTTAATGACAACAACTCAGTTGTTAATGGAACTACCGCAAGCGACTATGTTGTTTACACCAACGCAAAAATAGAAACAGGCTTTATAAACTAATAATAAGCAGGCATCTTCAGGAGAAAAATATGACAAAAAGCATTTTTGGAAAATTCAGAAAATTAGAAAAAAAGAAGAAGCTCCAGCTGGTCATAGCAGTATCTCTCTCGGCGGTACTGCTTGTGGCACTGCCTGTTTATGCGTGGTTTACTCACAAACGTTCTATTGCTCTTACAACAAAAATAAATGCCCCTACTCAGCTTTATATCACCGCAGGAAACAAAGAATCTGTGGCAAATCTTGAAATGGCAGATATAGACGTTGAGGACGGCAGATATAAAGACTTTGTTTTCGGAATAGGCGGGGCAGACGTGCAACAATATCAAATACAGCTTGCACATACAACGAATATCCCTTTTGAGTATGAGATATACCGTGCGAAAGATGTGCCGGAAGCTGATAAAAATAATGATACTGTAGTTTATGTATCTGATGAAGAGAATAAAACGTTTTATTACAATATAGACGGCAGTAAGATCTCAGGAAGATATCTCAACCGGCAAGGCTCGGAGATACTTGCTGACAGCACACTTCACGGAAAGTCCTATGACAGCTACGGCAATGTTCAGAAAAATGCCGAAGCACTTTATTGGCAGTCGGACGCACTGACGGTAATTGACAATAAAGACCCATTTTGCGATTATTTTATAATAAGAGTAAAATGGAATGAAAATGTCCAAAACAATAAAGAAACTGATATGGTCTACCTTACAGTTCAAAGAAAGTAATATATCACCAGACAGAAAGGAGGGCGGCTGCTATGAAAGACAAATTTATAAAAAAGCTTAAAAGATCGTGGCTTGCAATATGGATAGCTTTTGTGGCAGCCGCACTCAGTACTATTGGCGTCCTGGCGGCTTATACCAGCGTTTCAAGTGTAAAGCGAGTTGTGTCCACACAAAAGGGAGCAGGTATGCTGTTTTCATCTAATTATCTTACAACAGACGGAAATGATCTTCCAAGGACGATAACTTTTAGCAGTATGGAAAACTCGCCTTGTGTGACAGTCAATGTATGCAACTATCCGCAAACAATGATAAAGCACAATGATAAGGATATCACATACACCATTACAGTTGAGCTTGTGGACAGCAACGGAAATGCCGTTACCGGAGAAGAAGCTGCTAAATACTCAGTTGAATATAACGGTGAAAAAAAGACTTTTGGAAGCAATTCAAAAATAGAGTTTTCACTTCTGAAACTTATGGCTGACGATTTCAACAAGCATGAATTTGTGCTGACTTTTGATAAGTCACAGCTCACAAAGTCTGACATATACATGAAAGTGACAGCCGCACCTACAGATCAGGCAGAGTTGAAAACGCTCTCCGCAAAGCTTGGCGTTATCTATATAAATGATAACACATCGGCAACATGGACAGGCACATTCATTGAAAATGCTACCTCGCCTAAAGATCTTGACGGCTTCAACTACCGCCTGTCAGGCAGTGGCGAGGGTACTGTCACACTGACATGGAACACGAACTATGTTGATATCAGCACATGGTTTAAAAACACTTACAGCCTGAATGTTTCCACAGATGTAAATACAAAAATTGCCACTGCAACTATGAAAGTCGATTCTGCTGAGAAAAATCAATATGACATTCAGTTCTATAGAACGAACGGCATTAACAGTGCAGAGCAGTGGTCTGACGGTAATCATACCAATATTACGGTGAATGGAACGGGATTTGTATCAATGAGTTTCACTCAAAGCACAGCGACTGAAAATTAGAATATGTACAAAAAAACGGACTGCACACAAAATGCAGTCCGTGTATTTTTTTTGTAGGGGCGAACAGTGTTCGCCCGTTATTATATCCGTGTAATGTTCAGTACGAAAGCTTAAAGTGCAGACTTCAAAGCCTCAGCAAGCTGAGCAGGACATGATGTGCCACGTCCGTTGCAGTCGATACCCTCAAGTCTGTCTATAACGTCTTGAACCTTCATGCCCTCAACAAGCTTTGAAACACCCTGTGTGTTGCCGTTGCAGCCGCCTGTGAAATGCACTTTCTTTACGATACCGTCCTCTACTTCGATATCTATTTTTCTTGAACATACTCCCTTTGGAGTGTAGCTGATAGTTGCCATTTGAAAAACCTCCTAAATTCTTGCTACGCCTGTCTCTCTTGCAGCCTTTGCCACAGCCTCAGCCACAGCGACCGGTACTGACCTGTCAAAAGAGTTAGGCAGAATAAATTCCGCATTGAGCTTGTCCTCAGGCACACAGCCTGCGATAGCCTTTGCGGCAGCCATTTTCATTTCTTCGTTGATGTCAGAAGCCCTCACCGCAAGCGCACCCTTGAAAATTCCTGGGAAAGCGATAACGTTGTTTATCTGGTTAGGGAAGTCTGAACGTCCTGTGCCAACGATAAACGCACCTGCCGCCTTTGCTTCGTCAGGCATTATCTCAGGAGTCGGGTTAGCCATTGCGAAAAGTATAGGCTTGTCGTTCATGGATTTAACCATTTCAGCGGTCACAAGTTTTGGCTTGGAAACACCTACGAAAGCGTCTGCACCCTTGAGTGCATCAGCAAGAGAGCCGTGGAGCTTGTTCTTGTTTGTGACCTTAGCCATTTCAGCGTGAGCCTCGTTAAGATAATTGTCGCCCTCGCAGATTATTCCCTCACGGTCTACCATGATAAGGTTGCCGATACCAAGAGAAAGCAAAAGCTTTCCTATAGCACAGCCGGCCGCACCTGCACCGTTTATAACAAGCGTGATATCCTCTATCTTCTTGTTTGCTACCTTGCAGGCGTTCATAAGTGCCGCACCAACAACGATAGCAGTTCCGTGCTGATCGTCATGGAAAACAGGGATATCAACTTTCTCTTTGAGCTTAGCTTCTATTTCAAAACATCTTGGAGCGGCGATATCTTCAAGATTTATTCCGCCGAAGCTGTCTGATATCATAGCGATAGTGTTTACAATTTCGTCAACGTCATTGGACTTTATGCAAAGCGGGAAAGCGTCAACGTCTGCGAACTCCTTGAAAAGCGCACACTTGCCCTCCATAACAGGCATACCTGCCAGACCGCCGATATTGCCAAGACCAAGCACTGCAGAGCCGTCTGTGATAACAGCCACAAGATTTGCACGTCTTGTAAGCTCATATGAAAGGTCGGGATCTTTCTGTATCTCAAGGCAAGGCTGAGCAACGCCCGGAGTATATGCGAGAGTAAGGTCCTTGGCATTGTTTACCTTTGCTCTCGAGCAGACCTCTATCTTGCCTTTCCATTCTCTGTGTTTCTGTAGTGATTCTTCCATTACGTTCATTTTATACAGTCCTCTCTATTACAGCCAAACTAGGCTTTGTTACGCATTAAAGGAACATTACCGCATGATAATGTCCCTTTATTATACCATATTATTTCTCTGTTTTCACAGCCGCTTTGTTAGCTTTTTGTGAATTTATATGAATGAGCCTGAACAGCTTATCAAGATTTTCTTTGTCAGTGGTCATGCTTCCGATATGCGTCATTGTTTCGTTATACAGACCGTGGAAGTCAGAGCCGCCAGTCACTATCAGGTCATGTTCCTTTGCGATGTCTGCAAGCTTCTGCTGTTGAGTTGGAGTAGCAGAGTAATGATAAGCTTCAATTCCGTCAAGCTTGCCTGCCTCGATAAGTTCAAGAAGCAGTTCGGTGTTGTTGAACATAACAGGGTGTGCCATAACAGCTATGCCCTTTGCGGAATGGATAAGGTCAAGCACAAAGTTTACGTCAGGATATTCACGGGTAACAAGACATTCACCGTTTGGATATGCAAACAGCTTGTCGTTCACAGAGCCGTAAAGCTCAGTGGCATAGCCGTAATTTACCAATGCCCTCATGATATGCTGTTTGAAAATGCTCTTAGAGCTTTTTGTGTAGTGCAGTACAGCGTCGGCAGGGATAGGATATCTCGCCGTCACCTTCTCTATCATTTCCTTTGCGCAGTCTTTTCTTATCTGGCATGACTTCAGGCAAAGACCTTCCAGCCTGTCCGGCTTTTGCGGTGCATAGCACAGAATGTGTACTTTTGAATTGCGCTTCTTGTCCCATGCGGAAAGCTCTACCGCAGGAATGACCTTGACCCCATAACGTTCGCCAAGTATTTGCGCTCTGTTTGATGATGAAAGAGTGTCATGGTCTGTTATCGCAAGAAAGTCAAGTCCCATTCTCTTTGCCTGAACAATGACCTCTTCTATACCAAGCGAGCCGTCAGACAGCGTTGTGTGACAATGCAGATCTCCTGTCATACCTTTGTTCCTCCAAATCTATAAAATATATCTGTCATTTTCTGTATATATAGTACAGCCGTTAAATTTGACTAAATAATTATAACATATTTTATATACATTTGCAAGCACTTTTGAACAATTTACACAAAATTTGCACGAAAATTATATTATTTTGTCGCATATGACAAATCCACAGTGCCGAAATAGTGCGATTTAACGAAATATCAGAGCTTATATCCGAAGAATTTTTCGCAAAACCATACGTCTTTAACCTGAAAGCTCTTGCCGTTTAGATATTCAAGTATACCTGCGTCAGTGGTGAATTTAAACGTGAGCTTGTACGAATAAAGTGCCTGCGTTTTCACATTGTATGCACGGTTGACTTTATTTATTCCGTATTTGCCGTCGCCGAGAAGTGGATAGCCAATGTGAGCAAGATGCGCCCTTATCTGATGCGTTCTGCCTGTGACAAGGTCAACTTCGAGAAGTGCAAGATCATCAGCCTTGTTTTCCGCAAGCACACGATATGATGTTATCATAGTGCGGCTGCCCTCAAATTTCTTGTCAGACACCCTGACGGTCTTTGTCGCCTCGTCCTTTTGATGATAAGCCGTGAGCCGTGCAGATTTCTGCTTCGGTATGCCAACGGTCACGCAAAGATAGAGTTTTTCAAGCTCTCTGTCTTTAACTTTCTGATTAAGCACACGCAAACTTTCAGCATTTTTCGCACATATTACAATGCCGCCTGTGTTGCGGTCTATCCTGTTGCAAAGGGCAGGAGCGAAAGACAGCTCCTCCTCAGGACGATATTCACCCTTTTCATAAAGATAGTGCTGTATCCTGTTTATGAGCGTGTCCGCCGAGCCGCTTTCGTCCTCATGTACCACAAGTCCGCACTTTTTGTCGCAAAGGATAATATTCTCGTCCTCGTAAATAATATTCAAAGACGTTGGCGCACTGAGAAAAGCAGGTCTGTCAGCAACTTCGCCCTCGAAAAATTCGTCATTGATGTAAAGCTGCATAACGTCACCGCAAGCAAGCCGTGTGGATATCTCACAGCGTTTGCCGTTGACCTTGATACGCTTTAGACGCAGATATTTGTACAGCAGATTTTTAGGCAGCTTCGGCACAGCCTTTGTGAGAAACTTGTCAACACGCTGACCTGCGTCATTCTGATTTATTATAAATTCTCTCATGCTATACCTCAGAGCTTCACACGAGCGGAGAATCCTCCGTCAATAAGCTCGTCAAGACCCGTGCTGTCAGCACCGCTTTCACGGAGAAGCAGAAGAATTTCTGACATATCGCAGGCTTTGCCTTTACGGCGGGATATCTCCTCTTCACATTTGATAGCATATTGTAAAGGCTTTTTGTCAGCAGGGAAGTTAACATCTGAGCCTTGAGCGATGAGCCATTTGATGAAATCAACACTTCGCTTGTCAGGCTTGAGAACGCCGTCCTGCTCAACGAGGTCTGCACTTTCGATTGCAGTGAGCAGGAAAGTAAGCCCGTTGCTGTCAGTGTCGTTGTAGTCCACATCATCAGAGATGAACAAGAATTTAAGTTCTTCCAGTTCACGCTTTGAGAGGGTGTAGTTGTATTCGTCATATGATCTATTCATGTTACGTCCTCCTGAAATTATTACTATAGTGATATTATAACCTAAAGTGTGGGAGAATGCAAGAGGGGAGCGGTATTAAGTGAGGAGTGAGGAATGGGCAAAGCTGAACAGAGATGTGGACAAGCACCGAGCGTAGCGAGCACTTAAACGCAGGCTCAAGCCCGGCGTTAGAGGGCTT
>OGYY01001895.1_pt1 | contig 16668 bp, 16 predicted proteins | sample 1576671 | NCBI WGS metagenome assembly OGYY01 (sample SAMEA3541593, study PRJEB24748) | human gut metagenome | biome: human gut; feature: human-associated habitat; material: faeces | place: China | collected 2012 | reverse complement strand
GGGCGCCCCCTGCGGCGGCCGGGCCGCGACCGGCGGCTGGCGGTCATTCAGGATCAGCCGGGCCGCACGATGGTGTTTCCGGGGCTGAACTACCTGGAAAACCTGTGCTTTACCATGGACCACCGCATCCGTTCCCTCTGGCGCAGCGGCCGGGTCAAGCGCGGCCTGCGCCGTGCCTACGCCGAATGGCTGGGACCGGACCTGCTGGACCGGCGCGTGGAGGAACTGACCGAAACCGAGCGCTGCGAGCTGGTGTATCGCCGCGTCCTGCTGCAGCGGCCGGACGTGGTGTTCTGCGTGCAGCCCTTCCGCATGGCGGACGTGGCCATGCGCATGAGCATCTGGAGGCTGCTGGAGGAGCTTTTGGACCGGGGCGTGGCGGTGGTGATTCTGGCGGTGAACCTGGCGGACTCGCTCTCTCTGGCCGACCGCCTGATTCGCGTGCGCCGCGGCCGGCCGCAGGAGGCGTTTGACCGCGTGCACTTCAACGATCTGCCCGCCGACGCCCCATGGCGCAGCCTGTACCGGAGCGTTTCCGAAACCCAGAAGGAGGAATTGCCATGACGTTTCTCAAAATGCTGGAATCCATCCGCACGCCCCTTGGAGAGCAGCTGGCCGCCGCCGTGACCCTGCTGGGCGAGGAAACCTTCTTCATGCTGGTGGGGCTTGCGCTGGTATGGTGCTTCGACAAGCGCTGGGGCTTCCGCCTGCTGTTTGTGGGGCTGGCGGGCACGGTGCTCAACCAGCTGCTCAAGGCGGTGTTTCTCATCCCCCGCCCCTGGGTGATCGACCCGGAGTTTACCATCGTGGAGGCAGCCCGCGCGGGCGCGACGGGCTACTCCTTCCCCAGCGGGCACACGCAGTCCGCCGCGTGCGTGCTGGGCATGCTGGCCCTGTGGGTACGCGACCGGGTCTTTACGGCCGTGTGCGTCTTGGGGGTGCTGGCGGTGGCGTTTTCGCGCATGTACCTGGGCGTTCACACTCCGCTGGACGTGGGCGTGTCGCTGATCACGGGCGCGGCCACGGTGGCCGTGGTGCCCCGCCTGTTTGACCGCGCGGAGGCGTCCGTGCGCGGCCGGCAGTGGCTGGGCGCGGGCCTTATGGGCTTTGCGCTGCTGCTGTTGCTCTACGTGCTGTTCTGGCCCAAGGGGGACGGCAATGTGACCGAGTTTGACGCGCACGGCGTGGAAAGCGCATGGACGCTGGTTGGCACCATGCTGGGGCTGCTGGCGGCCTGGTACGCCGACCAACGATGGCTCCGTTTCGACACCCGCGCCGTATGGTGGGCGCAAGCCCTCAAGCTGGCGCTGGGCCTGGCGCTGGTGATGGCCGTGCGCGTGGGGCTCAAGGTGGCGCTGGACGCGCTCTTTGGCGACGCACCGTTCACCGACGGCGTGCGCTACCTGTGTATCGCGCTCACGGGCGGCGTGCTGTGGCCCATGACCTTCGGCTTCTGGGGCCGTCTGGGGCGCGGCAGCCGTGCCGGAGCCAAGGGCTGACGGCCCTTTTTCGGGGCTTGCCCTTTACAATCCTCTTTGCAGGCTATATAATGCAGGCGGGGCGCGCAGCCATCCTCACAGGAGGCGGACGCAGTCCCCGGTTCCCCGGTTTGCTTCCCCATGGTATCGTCGGGTATCCCAACAGAACTCGAACGGAGGAAAACATCATGAAAAACGTCGTCCCGTCCGCCCGGCGGCAGAGCGAGGCCATCCGCAGGATGGTCGTGGCCGCCATGCTCAGCGCCATCACCGCTGTACTCACCTTCACCCCCATCGGCATGATTCCCCTGCCGCCTCCGCTGCTAAGCGCCACCACGGTGCACCTGCCGGTCATTCTGGCCGCTTTGGTGGAGGGGCCCGCGGTGGGGCTGGTAGTGGGGCTGGTATTCGGCCTGTGCAGCTTCATCCGCGCGTGGGAAACCGGCGCGGTGGGACTGACGCTGTTCTTTCGCAACCCGTTGGTAAGCGTGCTGCCCCGGCTGCTGGTGCCGCTGGTGGCGCTGGGCGTATACCTGCTGTGGAAGCGCCTTGCGCCCAAGGGCGCGGTATCCGACAAGGTGGGCGCAGCCGTGGCTTCCGCCGCCGGGTCGGTAGCCAACACGGTCTTGTGCCTGGGCATGCTGCTGGTGATCTACGGACCTGACCTGACCCAGCTGATCAACAGCATGATCTCCGCCGGCAGCGCGGACGCCGTCTATCTCAACGACGCGGGCGCATGGCTGGTGGCCGCCGTGGGCCTGCCCAACGGCATCGGCGAGGCCGTCGTGGCCGCGGTAATCGTACCGATGATCAAAATTGCGGTGGAGGCGGTGATGCGCCGCTCGCGCCGCGCCCCCGCCGGGCGCGCCCACCCGGACAAGTAAGGAGTAGACCGCCATGATCTTCACCATGGACGTTGGCAACACCAACATCAAAACCGCGCTGTTTGAAGGGCGCGAGATGCGCAACTACTGGCGCATCTCCACCAACACCTCCTACACCTCGGACGAATACGGGCTGATTCTGGAAGGGCTTTTCGCGCGCGCGGGGCTTTCGCTGGGCGATGTGGAAGGCATCGTGATGTCCAGCGTGGTGCCGACCATCAACTTTACGCTGGAGCACATGTGCAAAAACTACTTCGGCAAGATGCCCATGACCGTGGCGCCCGGCATCAAGACGGGTATCAACCTCAGGTATGAAAACCCGCGCGAGCTGGGCAGCGACCGCATCGCCAACGCCGTGGCCGCGCAGGCGGAATACGGCGGGCCGTGCATCTTTATCGACTTCGGCACGGCGACCACGTTCGGCGCCATCGACCACCTGGGGGCGTTCGCGGGCGGATGTATCTGTCCGGGCCTGAAGCTGACCAGTGAGGCGCTGGTCAGCGGCACGGCCAAGCTGCCCCGCTTTGAGCTGGTCAAGCCCGATCATGTGATCAGCCGCACCACGGTGACCAACCTCCAGGCAGGCGTCATCTACGGTTACATCGGCCAGGTGAATTACCTGGTGCAGCGCTTCCGCAAGGAACTCGGCGCGCCGGACGCGCTGGTGGTGGCAACGGGCGGCATGGCCCGCCTGGTGGCCGACGAGGTCGGCACCATCGACAAGCTGGACGGCATCCTCACCCTCAAGGGGCTGCGCCTGATCTATGAACGCAACCGCTGACGCGGGAAAGGATGATTGAACCATGGAGAGAACCATTACCATCGGCTTTCTGGGCTGCGGCAACGTGGGCGGGGGCGTGTGGAAGCTGCTCAATGGCTTTGCCGACGACATCGCGCACCGCACGGGCCTTCGCTTTTCGGTCAAAAGGGTGCTGGTGCGCTCCCTCAACAAGAAGCGCGATATCGACTTTCCCGACGGCGTTCTGACCGACCGCGTGGAGGATGTGCTGGACGATCCCGAAATCTCCATCGTGCTGGAGTTCCTGGGCGGTGAGGAGCCCGCCCACCGGTGGATCAGCCAGGCGCTGGAGCGCGGCAAAACCGTGGTCACGGCCAATAAGGTCGCCTTTGCCCTGCACTGGCACGAGCTGCAGAAGGCCGCCAAGCAGAGCGGCGCGGGCCTGTATTACGAGGCGGCGGTGTGCGGGGCCATCCCCATCATCCACACGTTGGAGGAAAGCCTGCAGGCCAACCGCATCAGCTACATCTACGGCATTGTCAACGGCACCACCAACTACATCCTCACCCGCATGAGCAAGGAAGGCGCGGAATACGCTGACGTGCTGGCTGACGCCCAGCGCCTGGGCCTGGCCGAACCCGACCCCGCCAGCGACGTGGAGGGCCTGGACGCCGCCTACAAGCTCAGTATCCTGGCCAGCCTGGCCTTCCACGGGCGCGTCCCGTTTGAAAACGTGTATGTGGAAGGCATCACCCAGGTGCAGGCCGAGGACATCCGCTGCGGGCAGGAGCTGGGCTACACGCTCAAGCTCCTGGCCATCGCCAAGCGCGACGGGCTTTCTGTGGAAACCCGCGTGCATCCCACCTTCATCCGCAACGACCATCCTCTGGCCAACATCTCCGGCGCGTTCAACGCGGTGTTCCTCCAGGGCCATGCCTGCGGGGAGATGATGTTCATGGGCCGCGGTGCGGGGGACCTGCCCACAGCCAGCGCCATCGTGAGCGATCTGGTGCGCGCGGCCTCGGCGCAGAAGCACCTCTACCCCACCTTTGACAACGAGCTGCACCCCGCCGTATCCCTGAAGAACAACACCGACTGGCGCTGCGCCTTCTATACCCGGATGCTGGCCAAGGACGAGCCCGGCGTGCTCAGCCGCATCGCGCAGACCTTCGCCGACCATGGCGTAAGCATCGCGGCCATGCAGCAAAAGGGCGAGCAGCGCGACGGGCGGGTCACGGTAGTGTTTATCACCCACCAGGCCAGCGAGCGCGACATGCAGAAAGCCATTCTCGAAATCCGGCCGGAGGTGGCCACGGTGGAGAGCCTGCTGCGCGTGGAATGATACACCGCCAAAAAACCGTTCGGAGAGGTTTGGAGGGTCCGCGGGCCCGCAAAAATGCATTCGTATCGCCCTGCTTTGCCGGGCGGAGAGTTTAAGGGGGAAGGCACGTCTGTGCCTTCCCTCCCTCTGTATGGCGCTGATGCTGCGGCTGCGCGTTTCCTCACCGGTACCACAAGAAGCTGCGCTGGTCAGTAGCCCAGCGCTTCCTCCACGAAGATCACCGTCATGTGCCGGTTGCGCGGCACGCGGTCCACCGCCAACGTCAGGCGGCAGATGCTGTTTTCGCACTCGTCGCCCCCGCAGTTGCCGGTGCGCGCGCAGGGCGTGTCGATGCCCAGGCGGCGCGTGTTCTGCGGGCAGGCCGTCTTTTTGATGCGGGCCACGGCGGTGTTGATGCCGCCGTCCACCACCTTGGAATGGCTGATCACAAAATAGACCTGTTCGGGGCCGTCACACACCGCCCCCACACGGTTGCCGATGCCGTCCACCAGCACCAGCTTGCCCTTGCGCGTGACGGCGTTGGCCGAGCTGAGGTATACATCCGCCTTGCGGCTGTTCTCGCGGATCATCGGCACGTCCTCGGGCCTGGCGCCCCAGCTGGTGTACACCTTGCATCCCTTTTCCTCCAGCGCGGCAAGCACGCCGGTATCGCGCACGCTGACCGATCCGCCCACGCCCACCGACTGTCCCGCGTCAATATGGGCCAGCAGATAGTCGCGCGCCTCGGCAGCGGTGCGCACCTCAATCACCTCAAAGCCGTTTTTCTTCATTCCCTGAACCGCCTGCTCAAGCAATGCGTCCATCGCCGATCCTCTCCCTCCGTATCAAGAATATGATGATGGCTTCAGTATATCACAGCGGAAGGCGGCGCGCAAACGGTATCTTTGATCAGGCGGTAAGGTCCAGACGCAGCTTGTCGGCCAGCATGGCGATAAATTCGCCGTTGGTGGGCTTGTCCTCCGGGGTGCAGGCGCGGCAGCCCAGCACGCGGTTGAGCGTATCCACCCTGCCGCGGTTCCATGCGACCTCAATCGCGTGGCGGATGGCGCGCTCGACTTTGCTGGCGGTGGTATCAAACCGCGCCGCGATGCCGGGATAGAGCTCCTTGGTGATGCGGTTGACCACAGCGGGGTTTTCAACCGCCATTTTCACGCCCGTCCGCAGATACTGATATCCCTTGATATGCGCCGGAACTCCGATCTCGTGGATAATATTGGTGACATCAGCCTCCAGATTACGTTTGCCATACGGTGCAGGCTCTTCCCGTACTGTCTGGCGTACAGGCTCACGAAATCTCTTTACACTGCTTTTGCGGATATGTTTGATGCGGTTCAGTAATACCTGATTATCAAAAGGTTTCAGCATGTAGTAGGAAGCCCCCAGATTAAATGCATCTTCTGTGATTCTCTCCTGTCCCACTGCTGAGATCACAATAAATGCCGGCTGCTTTTTGACTGTCTGATCATGACTGCACTGCTCCATAACGGTCAGTCCGTCCATTTTCGGCATGATCATATCCAGAACCACCACATCCGGTTCTTTTTCTCTTATGATATTACAGATTTCTTCTCCATTATGTGCTTTGCCGACCAGCGTCAGTTCTTTATCTTCTTCGATCATCTGACCAAGTATGTCTGTCATTCTCTCATTATCATCTGCAATCGCCACATTTAATTTTTCCATGAGGCCTTTCCCTCCTAACCAACAAAAATCTTCTTCCTTACAACAAGGACATTATAGTGGAAAGGCCTTCGCGAAATCAAGCCGAAACTGGCTGAAATACAGCATTTTCGTTCGTCCGAAAGCGACATTTTCCTAGCTTCTTTTTTCATATTTTTCTGCTTTTTTCTTTTTCTTCGCATCTTCGACATGACTTTTTCTGCCATTATTTTTTTATTCTTTTTCCACATTTTCTATCATCGTTTCTGCAAAAATCCCATAACCGCCGGCTGCATCCTGCACGAACACATGTGTAATCGCACCTGCAAACTTTCCATTCTGGATCACAGGACTGCCACTCATGCCCTGCACGATACCTCCTGTCATATCCAGAAGTTCCTGATCGGTCACCTTGATCACAAAACTTTTATTCGAATCCTCATGATTCATATCAATTCTTGTGATCTCTGCGTCAAATTCTTTCACTTCACCATCTATACCGCACAAAACAGTCGCCGGTCCTGTTTCCAGTTCCTGCTTGTATGCAACTTCCATCTTCTTCAGTGAAAGTGGCTTTGGAAGGATGTTTAATGTTCCAAAAATTCCCTGATCACAATTCTTATCAATAGAGCCAATCACCTGCTGCGCATCGTAATGGATCATCCCTGAAAGCTCGCCGGGACTTCCGCTGCTGCCTTTCTGTATCCCGATGATTTTTGCCTGATACAGTGCTCCTTCATTTATATGCAAAAGTTCTCCTGTGTCCACATCGCTGATTCCATGTCCGAGTGCGCCGAAATTCCCCTTTTCATCCACAAAAGTCAGCGTACCAATTCCCTGTGTATTGTCCCGCACCCAGACTCCCAGCTTGTACTCTCCCCGGACATCTTTTACCGGAGTAATCGAAAGAGGGATTTTTTCCCCGTTTCTGATGACCTCAAGTGTCACCTGTGAATCATCCAGCTTCGAAAGATCCTCGATCAGCTCTTTTTTACTGTGCACCGTCTGGTCATTAAATGCCACAATATAATCACCCGGCTTCACAATATTTTTTGCCGGTTCCTGTGTAAATCCCTCCTGCGAAACAATTTCTCCGGTATCAATCACCAGTACACCGTCTGTCTCCATATAAATTCCGACCGTGTCACCGGATACCATGACAGATTCACTGTCCGCCGGGGTAATCTTCACATCTTTAAATGGAATTACACCGAGGATCCGGGCTTTCAGAAGATAGCTTCCGTCACCCGATACAGTAATTGCATCATCAAAACTTAAAAATGGAAAATCCAGCACATTCTTTACCTGTTCTTCTTTTCCTTCTGAAACAAACAGTTCATCCGGGATCTTGCGCTCCAGATAACGATATCCAAACCACACCACTGCAAGCAGATCCAGACACAGGAACCACAGAAGCAGGCGTCGGTATTTCTTCTTTCTGTCCACTCTGCCACATCCTTTCTTTTGTAAACTTCTCTCCATAGAACAAAGCGGACAAGTCCGCTTCAAACTCCCTGAATCCATCAATCTTTGAAGGACTTGTTACGCTTTGCGCGCCAGATGCAGTCTGCTTTAGCAGACATATTCCACACGAAGTAATTTCCTATTACACAAAAAAAGAGAAGAGATCCTTTTGGATCATCCTCTCTTATTATCTGTAGATCTTTTTATTTCAGTCTTGTATTTTTATGTACCTGTGCCAATTCTTTCATTTCTTTTGCATTATCAAAAACAGCCTGCGTGATCTCGGCTCCGCCAAGCAGGCGCGCCAGTTCACGGACAGAATCATCTCCTTCAAGCGGATGGATTTCTGTAATCGTTTCGTTGTCTTTCTGATGTTTTTCGATTTCGAAATGTATATCTGCCATTGCTGCGATCTGTGGCAGATGCGTAATACACAATACCTGATGACACCGGCCGATCACTGCCATTTTTTCTGAAACTTTCTGAGCAGTCCTGCCGCTGATTCCAGTATCAATTTCATCAAAGATCAGCGTTTCAATCTGATCACGGTCCGCAAGGATTGCCTTGATTGCCAGCATGATTCGTGAAAGCTCACCACCGGATACGATCTTGCCCAATGGTTTCAGGCTTTCGCCCGGGTTCGTTGAAATCTCATATTCAATATCGTCAAATCCACCTGCCGTATATTCCTTCCGGCGGCGAAATGTGATCTGAAACTGTACATCCAGAAAATTCAGATCTTTCAAACCTTCTGTGATCTTGTCCGTCAGCATCTGACTGTATTTTTGACGGATCACGGATAATTTATGCGAAACAGTTTCCAGTTCTTCTCTGCTCTTTTTAAGATTTTCTTCTGCTTCGTGGAAGCGTTCCTCATATTTATCCAGATTTTCCAGTTTTTGTTTTTGTTTAAGACAATACTCCTGAATGTCTTCAATCGTACGTCCGTATTTTGCCTTGAGACCATTGATCGTATCCAGACGTTTCTCGTTCTCATAAAAAGCTTTATCATCAAAATTCAGATCATCAACGTACGAAGCCAGCTCACGGTTAAAATCATTCAGAAGGCCGTCAATCTCCTGAAGTGCGGATGCCATGGAATCAAGCTGTGTATCATATTCTGTCACACGGCTGATCTCACGTACAGCATTTCCGACCGACTCACCAGCTCCCTGCCCGGATTCATATCCTGTCAGATCACGTACACCCTGTAGTGTCTCAAGGATCTTCCTGCCATTGTTCAGCTTACGGTAGCGCTTCTCCAGCTCCTCATCTTCACCTGATACAAGCTGTGCGCTCTCGATCTCATTGATCTCAAACTCAAGAAACGCACGTTCTCTGTTGCGCTGTTCTTCATCAATGTCAAGTTCATCCAACTGTCTCTTACAGTCACGGTACTCTTTATATGACTTCTGTACTTGATCTTTTGCAGGAAAAATTTCTTCTTTTCCATAAATATCAAGAATTTCAAGCTGCTTATCCTGATACAGAAGTGACTGGTGCTCATGCTGTCCATGAATATCCAGAAGACAGGATGCCGCCGCTTTCATCTGTGCCACAGTACAGGTCTCACCATTGATTTTGTTGATGCTTCTGCCATCCATAAGCTTACGTGTCAAAAGCACCTGGCCTTCCGATGTCTCGACTCCAAGCTCCCGGAGAGATGCCTCCGCACGCGGATTTTCCACCTGAAAAAGAAGCTCTACCAGCGCACTTGACGCACCGGTACGAATCATATCTTTCGCACTTCTGCCGCCAAGGATCAACTGCATGGAGCCTAAGAGAATGGATTTACCGGCTCCGGTCTCACCTGTCAGGATATTAAGACCGGGACCAAACTCCACTTCAATATCTTCGATCAGTGCAAGATTTCTCACATGAAGATGAACTAACATAATTTCAAAATTCCTTTCAAACGCTCAGCTACGTTCTGTGCCTGTTCGTTGTCCCGTGCCACACACATAACGGTATCGTCCCCGGCAATGCTTCCGAGGATTTCTTTCCAGTTCAATGCATCCAGTGCTGCCGCAACCCCCATAGCCATGCCCGGTACTGTCCGGATCACGATCATATTCTGTCCAACATCAATAGATGTAAGCGCATCATGAAGTACGCGTGTATACTTGTCTCCAAGCTCCACAGCTGCACCGGAAAGTACTGCATAACGGGATTTTCCGTCTTTGCCGGCAACCTTTGTCAGTTTCAGTGCACGGATATCTCTGGACACCGTTGCCTGTGTCACCTTAAATCCGGCACTGTTCAGTCTCGCAGCAAGCTCTTCCTGTGTATCAATGTCATGCTGCTGGATCAGCTCTATAATTTTTTCGTGTCTTGCACTTTTCACGACATTCCCTCCATCACACTAATTGTTGCTCATTTTCTGTCTCAGCACCTCGACAAAACTCAGATGGTTCAGTTTCAGTATTTTGACGCTGACTGAAGCTTTTTTTATTACGATCCTGTCTCCTGTCGACATCGGCACTTCGACATCTCCGTCAAACGACGCAAGACCGTTTTCCTGAATCTGTCGTCTTCCTTCGCCAAGCTCAACCGTGATCACATCATCTTCCGGAAAAATAATACTTCTGGTATTCAGCGTATGCGGTGCGATCGGTGTCATCACCGTCATTGCCGCATTCGGCGATATGATCGGTCCGCCGCATGACAGACTGTATCCGGTGGAACCGGTAGGTGTCGCAATGATGATTCCGTCCGCATTGTAGGAATTCAGATAACCGTCGTTTACATAATTGTTAAATCCAATTACACGAAGAGGCGGTCCCACTCTGCTGATCACGATATCATTCAGTGCCACATCCTGTCCTGTGATTTTATCACCACGCCATACCGTTCCGGTAAGCATCATTCTCTCTTCTATTTCGTAGTCGTCCGCAAAAAGTTTGTCCAGTGCTGTATAAATCGACGTTTTATCGATCTCCGCAAGAAAACCAAGTGTACCGAGATTGATTCCCAGCATCGGGATTTCTCTGTGAACCACATCACGGGCTGCCTGAAGAAGCGTTCCGTCTCCTCCGAGCACCAGAATACACTGTGTATCCTCCGGTATCAGAGCCGGATCTGTGTAATGGTATTCCCCCTCCACTCTGCGCTCCGCCTGCTGCACCTGACATTTTTTTCCGTGTTCTTTCAGATACTGTACGATCTCCTCCGTAAATCTCAGATTCTGATCTTTGTCACGATTGGTTATGATATAAAACTTGTCCATCTCTTCTGCCTTCCTTAATCGAGCTGATCATGTGCCTCCCGCACTACCTGCTCCGGTTCTGCTTCAAGAGAAGATTCGATCACTTCTCCTTCCGGTCTTTTCTTAAGATGTAACAGATACTCAATATTTCCCTCCGGTCCCTTGATCGGTGAGAAAGAAAGATGTCTCGGTTCCAGCGCGATCGAGGACGCATAGGCAATCACTTTTTCAATGACCTCAAGATGTACTGCCGGATCTCTTACCACACCTTTTTTGCCGACTTTTTCACGTCCGGCCTCGAACTGCGGTTTGATCAGACAGACGATCTCTCCGTCTTCCGTCAGAAGATTTCTTACCGGAAGAAGTACTTTTGTCAGTGAAATAAAGGAAACATCAATTGATGAAAACTGTGCCGGTTCCTGAATATCTTCCGGAAGGACATAGCGGATATTTGTTTTTTCCATGCAGACCACACGCGGGTCATTACGGAGTTTCCAGTCAAGCTGTCCATATCCGACATCGATAGAATATACTTTTACTGCTCCGTTTTGAAGCATACAGTCTGTAAATCCACCGGTAGATGCCCCTACGTCCATGCAGACTCTGCCATCCAGTTCCACACCGAAATGATTCATCGCCTTTTCCAGTTTCAGACCGCCGCGGCTTACATACGGAAGTGTATTTCCGCGCACTTCGATCTTTACAGTTTCCTGAAACATGGTTCCTGCTTTGTCTTCTTTCTGGCCATCCACATAAACATTTCCTGCCATAATATATGCTTTTGCTTTTTCTCTGGAAGGTGCCAGCGCACGCTCCATCATCAAAAGATCCAGTCTTTTCTTCATGCCTGCTCCTCATATTCCTCTATTGCATTCAGAATCTCCGGTGCTGACAGGCCGATCTTGGCCCGCAGACTGGCGATTTCTCCATGCTGTACAAAGCGGTTCCAGATTGCCAGCGGAAGCACACGTACCTCCGGATGACAGGCTTCCATATAAGCTGCCACATGTTCTCCAAATCCGCCGTTTTTTACATTTTCTTCTACTGTCACAAACAGTTTGTGATCCTTTGCAAGTTCATCAAGAAGTTCCGTGTCCATAGGTTTCACAAATCTCGCATTGACAAATGTCGGTTCTTCCCCTCTGTTTTTCATCTCTTTATAAACCTGTTCGCATACTTCCGTCATACTTCCCACCGAAAGAATTGCGGTATCTTTGCCCCTGTAAAGGATCTCACTCTTGCCGTAACGAACCGGGCTTTCGAATTCTTCCAGTCCCTGATACGCCGTTCCTCTCGGATAACGGATTGCACACGGACCTGCCGCGTGTACGGCAAATTCCATCATTTTTTCGAGTTCTCTGCTATTCTTCGGTGCCATGACCGTCATGTTCGGCATCATAGTCAGATATGACAGGTCAAAACAACCCTGATGCGTCTCACCGTCTGCACCAACCAGTCCTGCCCGGTCGATTGCAAAAATAACATGCAGATTCTGCATACAGACATCATGAAGCATCTGATCCACTGCTCTCTGAAGAAATGACGAGTAAATTGCAACGACTGGAATCATTCCGCCCAGCGCAAGTCCTGCTGCAAAGCTGACTGCGTGTTCCTCTGCAATTCCCACATCAAAAAGGCGCTCCGGAAATGCTTTCTCAAAAGCCACAAGGCCGGTGCCTGCTTTCATAGCCGCAGTAATACCCACAAGCTTCGGATTGTCTTTTCCCAGGCGCACCATTACATCTGAAAAAACATCCGTCCATGAGGGTCCTTTTTTTGCAGCAAGCTGTCTGCCGGTGCGGATATCAAACGGTCCTGTGCCATGAAACTGATCCGGATGCAGACTTGCCGGTTCGTAGCCGCGTCCCTTCTGTGTCAGAACGTGAACGATAACCGGGCCTTCTACTCGCTTTGCCTCGTTAAAAAGTTTCATCATCTGACGCATATCATGACCGTCAACCGGTCCCAGATAGGTCAGTCCCATATTTTCAAAAAGCATGCCCGGTATGATGAGCTGCTTGATACTGCTCTTTGTGCGGCGCATCGTATCTACGACAGCCGTTCCCACCTTCGGGATCTTCTTAAGTGTTTTCGTCACATTGATCTTCATGCCGGTGTAGACTTCTGCTGTACGAAGCGCACTCAGATAAGACGATATGCCACCGACGTTCTTGGAAATAGACATATTATTATCGTTCAGTACAATGATAAAATTTGTCTTAAGTTCTGCTGCATTATTTAATGCCTCATATGCCATTCCTCCGGTAAGTGCGCCGTCTCCGATCACAGATACCACACGGTATTTCTGTCCCTGCAGATCTCTGGCGCGCACATAGCCCAGACCTGCCGAAATAGAATTGGAACTGTGTCCTGCATCAAATGCGTCACAGTCGCTCTCACAACGCTTCGGAAAGCCGCTCATGCCGCCTTCTTTTCGCAGATTTTTGAACCCTTCTTTTCTTCCGGTCAGAATCTTGTGTGTATATGCCTGATGTCCTACATCCCATACGATCTTATCTTCTGGAAATTCCAGAACATTGTGAAGTGCCATCGTCAGTTCCACAACGCCAAGATTGGATGCCAGGTGGCCTCCTGTGCGACTTACGGATTCTATCAGAAACTGTCGGATCTCCTCTGCAAGCTGTGGAAAATCCGCCAGCGCAATTTTGTGTATATCATTTGGCTTATTGATCTTTTCCAGCATCCTTCGTATCCCTCTTTCATTTCCTGCGCTCTGCCATCTCTCTGACCAGAGCCTTCAGAAATTCGTTTTCATTATTCAGTCTGTCCAGAATCTCGACTGCTTTTTCAGAAAGTTTCTTAACCTGCGCAGACGCTTCTTCGATTCCAAATAAGGTCACATACGTAACTTTGTTGTTTTTTTCATCACTGTGTGCCGGTTTGCCAAGTTCTTCACTGGTACAGGTCACATCCAGAATGTCATCCTGAATCTGAAATGCAAGACCAATTGCCGACGCAGCTTCCCCGATCAGTTTCGTCTGTTCTTCATCGGCACCTGCAAGTACGGCACCGGTCATCATGGATGCTTCAAGAAGCGCAGAAGTCTTGTGTTCATAGATATAATCAAGCGTTGCCTTATCGATCGGTTTGCCGTCATTTTCCACGTCGACGCTCTGACCGCCAAGCATACCGTGAATGCCTGTCCTGTCTGCCATGATCCGGAGAGCACGGATCACACGTGCACTGTCCTCCGTCATGGAAAAAGCACGCAGCATTGTCTCATAGGCATAGTTTAAAAGGCTCACGCCGCTTAAAACGCCCATGGCTTCTCCGTAAACCTTGTGTGTGGTAAGACGTCCTCTGCGGTAATCGTCATTGTCGATTGCCGGAAGGTCATCATGGATCAGTGAATGCGTGTGGATCATCTCGATACCTGCCATAAAAGGCTCCACAACTTCTCCTTCTCCTCCGAACAGACAGAATGTTTCCAGAAGAAGAATCGGACGAAGTCTCTTTCCGCCCGCGCACATACTGTAATTCATTGCCTGTGCCATGGTCAGGGCAAAACCTTCTTCCTCCGGCAGCCATTTACGTATCACTTCTTCCGCATAAGCGGTTCTCTGCTGTAATTCTTCTTTAAAATTCACGTAATGTTCCATCCTCATCCATCTGGAGCATCTTTTTTTCTACTGTGTCGAGTTTGCCGCTGCAGTATTTCAGAAGCTCCATTCCTTTTTTGTATAAACGAAAAGAGTCTTCCAGTGAAGTGTCACTGCTTTCCAGTTTTTCTGCAATGACGTCAAGCTCCTGAAAGACGTCTTCGATATTTTTTTCGTTATCTGTTGTCTGCTGTGCCATTTTCCCAGTCTTCCCTTCTGATATGCCGTATCTCTGCTTCGAGTACACCGTCTGTCACATTTACTTTTACGATATCTCCCGGCTGTACCTGCTCTACAGAATAAATTCCTCGTCCCTGCTCATCAGCTACAAACGCATATCCCTGATTCAGCTTTTCCAGAGGTGAAAGTCCCCTGTACCGTTCCAGATAGATACCAAGCTGATGTCGATATCCGAGTACCTTATCCTGCATTGCCTTACGTATCCTGTTTTCGTTATCAATAAGACGCTGCCGGCTGTCACGTAACTTACCTTCCGGGTTTAAATACTGCATCCGCATCTGATATTTTGCAAGTTTCATGCGGTACAGTTCAAACTTTCCATTCATTCCACGCTCAAGGCGTTCACGCCCGTTTCGGATTTCCTGCATGATCTGCCTGAAATCATCAACGGCCAGTTCTGCTGCTGCCGATGGTGTCGGTGCACGCAGATCAGATACAAAATCAGCGATCGTAAAATCCGTCTCATGTCCCACCGCGGAGATGATCGGTGTCCTGCATTCAAAGATTGCACGGGCAACCTTCTCTTCGTTAAAAGCCCACAGATCCTCGATTGAGCCACCGCCACGTCCTACGATAATCGTATCCACGCCTGCCTGATCCAGCATATGGATTCCGTGCACGATACTGTCTGCCGCACCCTCGCCCTGAACCAGTGCCGGATACAGAATAATCTGAAGATACGGATTCCTGCGCAATGAAATGTTGCGGATATCCTGAACAGCAGCACCGGTAGGTGCCGTAACCACACCAAGTCTGTGAATATAGTGCGGAATGGGCTGCTTATATTCTTCGGCAAACATCCCCATTTCTTCGAGTTCTGCCTTTAATGCAAGAAAACGCTCGTAAAGTGCGCCTGCACCTTCGAGTGTGATCTCTTTTGCATAAAGCTGATATCTGCCGTCTCTTTCGTAAACATCCACCGCTCCGCCGACAACGACACGGTCGCCGTCTTTCATACGGAACGCAAGTCCCCTCCTGTGTCCTGCAAACATGACGCAGGAAAGCACACCAGTCTCATCCTTCAGCGAAAAATAGATGTGGCCGCTGGTGTGATATTTGCAGTTGGAGACTTCTCCCTTGACATAGATCTTCTGCAGGATAAAGTCCTGCGTAAACATATTTTTAACGTATCGGTTGATCTGTCCGACTGAAAAAATATTTTTCATTTTATTCTGCGCTTTCTTCCGGCGCTTTCTTATGGTCTTTCTTTGAAGACCGGATAATGATCTTTGCAGAATGTGTCTGACGACGCGGATGTTTCGGTTCTTCACCGGAATCTTTCCTGCCGCTGGCGATCTTGCCAAGGACACCGTTTACAAACGAGCCTGAGTCTTCACCGCCAAAAAGTTTGGCAAGCTCAACGGCTTCGTTGATTGCTACTCCGACCGGAACGTCCGCGTCCATTTTCATTTCGTAAACTGCCAGACGCAGAGCGGTCAGATCCACACGGTTCATACGTGTAGTCTTCCATCCACGGCTGTAATCATTCAGGATTCCGTCGATTTCTTCCAGATGTTCCAGAATGTGGTCGTATTTCTGCTGGATAGCTTCCTGATCTTTCTCGCTGACTTCACCTAGTCCTTCGAAATAGATGGAAAGCTGTTCCGGCATCTCGTTTTCTGTATTGAACTGTGTCATAAACAACAGTTTAAAGATATGTTCTCTCTGCTCGCTTCTTCGCATATTTCCTCCTGGGAAATGTCTGCCCACGCAGACATTCATTATCAAAACATAACTGTGCAGTACTCTCACAGTAAAGAAAAAAGGAAAGGTTTACTTTCCTTTTTCGGTCTCCATATCAACGCCTGCGATGCGGATGTTTACATCTGCAACTTCAAGGCCTGTCATATTTTCAATGGATGATTTTACTTTATCCTGAACTTTCTTGCTAACTTCAAGGATATTCTTGCCAAACTCGATGTTCAGTGTCAGGTCTACGGTAACAACACCTTCAAGGACGGTTACCTTAACACCTTTTGAAAGATTCTTGACACCAAGTTTGCTTACCAGTTCGTTTGTGATATTGCCTGCCATGGA
>OGYY01001891.1_pt1 | contig 16697 bp, 6 predicted proteins | sample 1576671 | NCBI WGS metagenome assembly OGYY01 (sample SAMEA3541593, study PRJEB24748) | human gut metagenome | biome: human gut; feature: human-associated habitat; material: faeces | place: China | collected 2012 | reverse complement strand
TTGCACCCCAAGGGCACTTCCTCGCGCTTCGCGCTCAGGGCGCCACGTCGGCCTTTGGCCTCCTCGCAATGACAATTCGGGGGCGTTTGCCATTTTAACGGCAGCCTGTACTAGACGCAAGTGCGGCGCCGGGAGCGGCATGCCGCTCCCCTACAATGGCGTGTGCGGTCGACGAGAGTGCACGGAAATTTGCCGTTGCGCCACAAGACGTCGAGGACGCCGTCCTCTACAACGCACGGCCGGCAGCCTTGGCAGGTTCTCCGCTTTCCGCTTGCCCAGTGCCTTTCTATCCTGTCAGACACAAATCAGATACAAAAATCGGACCGGCTCATTTGGGTGAGCCGGTCCGGTTTTTATGGCAATACCGCATAATTCAACAAGAGCATTCGGCGAGAGATTTTTTGCCGATACAAGGTTTGAAAAGTGCAGGAATACTTTGTGTATTTCAAACTTTTCGAACCGCAGAATCGGCGAAAAATATCCGGCGAAGGCCGAAGAGGAATTATGCGGTGTTGCCTTATATCACGGCGCTTCTTCATCGCCGCCGGTGGACTCGGTCGGGGCGTCCGTGGGCGGTTCCGTCGGCTCCGGCTCCGTGGGCTTTTCCGTCGGACTTTCCGTCGGGCTTTCCGTCGGCTCCGTCGGCGCCTCCGTGGGGGGCTCCGTCTCCTCGACGAGCTTGGCGACCAGACGGTTGCGCCAGTCGTAGCTCGAGTGGTTGACCTTCTCCGTGGACAGCAGCTTGCCGTTCTTGTCGTACTTCATGCGGTAGGTATCGACCTCATAGCCGTCGTAGCCGACCTGGATGCGCTCGCCGTCCTTATAGTCCTTGTACTTGTCGTAGTTCTTCATGCCCTTGGAGATCTCGACCTCCTCGGTCTTGCTCTTGTGGGTCATCGCGGCCTTGTAGTCCAGCTCCACGGTGTAATCCTTCGTCTCCGTGCCCATGAAGCGCACGCGGACATAGCCGCCGGAGGCCTCCGCCAGAATGCGGATGGGATAGGTCGTGTTGTTGCGGAACTTATAGTCGAGGCTGCCCCAGTAGATCGTGGCGTCCATGCCCCAGGGGATATAGTCCGGCACATACTGGTGCTCCTGCCGCGCGATGACCTCGAGGTCGGATTTCAGCGTGCAGTAGTACAGCACGGACGCGACCTGGCAGACGCCGCCGCCGAGCTGTTGGACGGTCTCGCCGCCGACATACACGCCGCCCTCCTTGTAGCCCTTGGCCGCCGTGCGCTCGCCGACGACACCGTTGAACGAGAACGTCTCGCCGGGCTTGAGCACATAGCCGTTGATGGCCAGGCAGGCCAGACGCAGGTTCTCACTTCGGCCGATGAGACCGGCGTTGTACGGGCTGTCATAGCTGGCAAGCTCATCGTGGAACAGCTTCTCCTGCAGGGATTCCTTCGTGTACTGCGGCTCGATGACGTCGAGCGTCAGCGTGACCTCGCCGCCAGGGCCTGCCTTCTCCAGCTCGTCCATGGCCTTTTTGATGTCGAAGCCGTAGCCGTCCGAGCCGTCGGTCACTTCATAGGTGTCCTCGTTGCACACGGCGTTCACCGGCGCAACATAATACTTGTGGTACAGGGCGTCGAGGTCAAAGGCCTTCGGCAGGTCCTCCTCCACCACATACTGCATCTCGAAATTTGCGTCGGCATAGGCGGTGAGCACGGCCTTGTACAGCTCGTCCGTGTTGATCTCGCGGCCCGCGCTGCCGAGCTTGACCGTCAGGGTCTTGAGCTCGCGCTCCTCGCCCTCGTCGTCCGTCACGGTCGTCGTGCCCTCGGTGACGGAGGGCTCCGTCTTTTCGCTCACGGCGTCCTTGGCATATTCGTCCAGCATCGTGCGGACGTAGTTTTCATCGAGTGTGAGGAAATCGGCGACGTTCAGATCGGTGCGCTCCGTCAGCGCGTTCTTCTTCACGCGGGAGAACAGGCCGCCGCCGCGGCCGTAGGCATAGGCAGCCTCCACGGCCTTGTCGAGGTCGAGGCGGACCGCCGTGTCCGACGGCGTCAGGCACAGCTTTGTCAGCAGCGTCATCGGCTTGCCGTCCTCGTCGCGCGGGGTGTTCGGGTCCTCGGTCGGCTCCTCCGTCGGGGCCTCGGTCGGCGCTTCCGTCACCGGCTCCGTCTCCGAAGGCGCGGTCTCGGTCGGCTCTGTCGCCTCGGTCTGCGCGGAGGCATCGAGAGGCTTGCCGAAAATGTCAACGAGCGGGATCTGCGCCGGGTCATAGGTCGAGGTGAACGTGTCATAGGGGCGCGTGTAGAGCGCGACGTTCATATTTTCCTTCCCATAGACGCTCACGCCCTTTTCGAGCGCGGCGCGCGCCTCCTCCTTCGTCATGCAGCTGAGATCGACGCCCGCGACATAGAGGTTGTTGACGATCCTGCCGTCGTCGCGCAGGAACATATAGCCCACGCCGCAGCCGACGAGCACGACGGCTGCAGCCAGCAGCGCGACGATCAGGCCGAGGCGGGACTGCTTTTTCTGCTTTTTCTTTTTCGGCGCACGCTGCGGCTCGGCATAGGACTGAGCCTGCGTCGGGCGTTTGCCTTTTTCAAATTTACCCATTTAAATCTCCTTCTCCGGTGGTTCTACGGCAGAATGCCGCCTATTCTCCAGACGGCATCCGCCGCCGTTTGTTCCTATCCTATTATACCGGGAAGCCGCCAAAATGCAACAACGTTTTGCCAACAAAAGCGTTACAATTGTGAACTTTATGTAAACCGCCTGAGCAGGATCATGGCGGCTGCCCCCCGAAGTGCCGCTGCGAGGCCGCGGAAAGTGGTATCATAAACGGACACTGACTTTCTGCTAGGCAGGGTTTTTGAGAGTCTAAACAGCCCCACAGAAACACTTCTGTGGGGCTGCTTTTGCACTTTGTTTTTTTGTCAAGCCCTGGGGCTTGCGCCGTGCTCACCGCGGGGCAATACGCCCCCGGTAAGCACGCCGTTTCGGATAGAAATCAGTGAATGCTCTGGCAGTATCTGGCGACCACTGCCGCAAGCTGAGCACGGGTGGCCGTAGCCATGGGCTCCAGCTTGCCCGTTTCTGTGCCGAGAATAAAGCCGTTGGCAACAGCCCACTGCATGGATTCCACAGCATAGGAGGAGACACGATCTCTGTCAGAGAAGCTGCTCAGGTCTTCGGACACCTTTTCATAGGCGCCGGTCACCTTGGCATACCGAGCGAGGAAGGAAACCATCTGCTCGCGCGTCACGCAGTCGTCAGGCGCAAAGGTATCCGCGCTGACACCGGTGGTGATGCCGTTCTGGTAAGCCCAACGCAGGGCGCTGCCGTACCAGCTCTCCAGATTCACGTCGGTGAAGGGCAGGGCCTTGGAATCATCCACAGCAGGTTCTCCCGCAATGCGATAGAGCAGCGTCACCATCTGGGCACGGGTCGCGGTCTCATCGGGGCGGAAGGTGCCGTCGCCGTAGCCCTGCATAATGCCCTTAGACAACACATAGTCCACGGACTCATGATACCAAGCCGTTGTGCTGAGATCCTGGAATTCCTTCGACGGGCACGGATCATCACGATTGCTGCTTGCCGTCAGATGCTCTACCTCATCGATCCGCTGTTCATTGCGCTCTGTCTTTTGGACCGTGAACCGAGGATCGGCGTCCTTGCCGGCATTCGTCTTGGTGAACGTCAGCTCTGCGACTTGTTCCCCGGCAGGCATGCTGTCCACGGAAACATAACCAAGCGTTACCTTTCCGGCTTCAGCCTTGTAGGAGAAATACTGCGCGTTTCCAATGACATTCTTCAGCTCCCAGCCGGCAGCATCGTAGCTGACGCTCATAAGCCCGTTCGTGGTGGGGGCCGTTCCTCCCGACACCAGCTTCAGGGTGACCGTGTTCTGATCCTCCGAGGTAATGATCTCCGAGGATGCAGGCTGTTCGCCCGCGATGTCAGCCGCCGGTTTCGCCGATGCGGTTTTTTCTGCTGCTGTATTAAGCGCACCATAAGACGCGGCCGCTTCTTCAACCGCAGCAGAATTGAGCATGTCTGTCAAATCCTGAGACTGTACCGTGTGGGAGCCAAGCGGCAGATTGCTTACGATCTGCTCCAGCTCCGTCTGGTTGGCCTCATGATTGTCGATCTTCAGGATCGTTGCCGGATATACATTCTCGCCGAAGCTGGCCAGCTTTTCGCCGGTCCAGAAGTTCTTGGCGGAATCGTATGTCAGACGGTAGAGCTCATTGGCCTTGCCGGTAAAGTAGGACAAATACAATGCCAGCTGTCCATTGACCGTCGTGGGAACCATAGAGCACAGCGGCGTGCCGTTATCGTCGCCCATGAAGTACATTTTAAATGCACTGGTCAGGTTAGACTTTGCGATCTCATATTTGCCTGTCGTACTGCTGTAGTCGATCCCGTCATAAATCTGGAAGGTCCACACGTTGCCGCGGTTATCCAGCAGCAGCAGCACCTCCGCATCCGTTTCCGCAGTGCCGTCCTGGTCCAGATCAAGCTTTGTCTTGCCGAGCGAGGTCATCGCCGTAAACTTATCGGCTCCGTTTCCGTAAAGCAGGAAATCAATGAACAGCATGAAGCCGTCCGTGCGAATGCTGCCCAGTTCCGCAGGCTTGTTGAGCATAAAGTTATAGATACTGTAGCAGGCCGGAATGTCGCCCTTGGTAAACAGCTCGCTGTATTCCAGATCAAACAGCGGCACATTAAAGTTACCGCCCGCAACGGCATCATAGTCCGCCAGAACCTTACCGCTCTCCATGTCGACCTGATGGAGCTTCCGTTCATTTCCGTCAACCACAATGACATTGTTGCGATCCGTGTCATATGCGGTAGAGGTAATGCCATCGACATCCATCACAGCCCCCGGCGTCCATGTAGTATCATTTTCCATATCCCAAGTATAGAACTGGGAGGTGGAGGAGCCATCCATCAGCGCGCCGGTCAGCGTAACCTTCAAAACCTCAACGGTAACCGTGCAGGATGCGCTCTTGGTGGGATCCTTTACAGAGGTTGCCGTGATCGTGGCAGTGCCGTCTCCAATACCGGTAACCGTACCGTCTTCGTCCACGGTAGCCACATTCGTATTGTCGCTGGTCCAGGTCACCGTATCGGGATGGATGCCGAACGGCGTAACTTCCGCTTCCAGCGTCGCCGTGCCGCCCTTGAAAAGCTTCAGCGTGCTGCGATTCAAGGAAACCGCAACAGGATCATTCAGCTCAGACTTGTTCAGATTGATCTTGTAGGTTCTGCAGTTGTTTGCGTAGTCATATACCTGCAGCAGCAGATGCGCTGCATCTACTGTTCCGTTTGCATCCAACGACATGGTAACAGCCTCGCCGCGGCTTGCTCCCTTCGGAGAACCGCCCGTCCTCGCAAGGATTTTCCCGGTCGAGTAATCGTACAGCACCGCTGCTGCAACATATCTGTTGTCGGAGGCCGTAACGGTCATGACCCGTCCGTCGTTGATCAGGTCCTCGGAAAGCGTAATGTCGGTCAGTGTAGGAGCAGTCTTGTCAACAAACATCGTATAGGTCTGACTTGCTCCCTCACCAAGCGCATCCCAATCCGTCGAAAGCGTCGAGCCGCTGTAATCCACATAATACTCCGGCGCCATGGTAAGCTTCACAGTCAGCTTTTCGCCTTCCGCGGCATCCGGCGCACAATCCACGGACAAGCCGCTCTGCACCTGCATCCACGTCTTCTGGTTCGAGAAATAGTAGGCGCCAATGATCGGAGCCTGAGTCTCCTTGTTGAGATATACCGTACCGTCCTCGCCGGTCACAGTGATCCGGCCATTGGCCGCATTTCGGATCAGGCAGAAATAAATATCAGAGATCTTTGCGGTATCCGGGTTGATGGAGTAACGGTCTGCATCGTAGAATCCGTCGTCTACATACAGATTTCCGCCAAGGGAATAGGAGTCATCCACGCCTTTGTATTTTATGGTCAGCGACTGGAGCTGCGCTGCCTGCTGAATTGCAGCGAGCATGTAGGGAGGACGGGTCTCCATGCCGTAGTGATACTGAATAAAGCTGCCGACATCAAACATGGAGGCATCGGTCCAATTTCCGTAGTAGCCCAGCACCGGGATAGAATGGCTGGTCCCTTCGACACCCTCTTTACTGCTTACCTCGTTGGCAAATACATAACCCTCGACATAAGCGCCTGCACCGCCGTTCTTTTCGTCGTAGCTGTCCAGACCAAGGACCTTTGCACGAATCGTGACGTGAATTTTCCCGTTTGCAGGAACCGTCACGGCAGCACTGCTCAAGCGGGAGAAGAACAGGTAAGCATCATAGGTATCGATGTCTCCGTCCTTATCCAGATCCGCACGGCTCTTGCCGCTGATCTCGGTCCGCACGCCGGTCACATAGTCCAGCAGCGCCTGACCGTCATCCGCGGTTACCTTGCCGCTTCCGTCAAAGTCGCAGCCGTCCAGCTCCGCAGGCATTTCCGGCTTCAGCGTTTTCCCATCCACGTCCCAGACAACGTCTGCGGCTAATGCGGCAGTCTTTTTGTCCGAGAAATTCATGACTTGCCCGTTCCCGTTATTGAGCTCGCCCTGAAGTGCCGCCTGCGTAAAGAAATCAGCGCTTAAGGTAAACGTGCTGTCCGTATTCTCCAGATTGTACAGCGTAAAGCCAAAGGAATACTCACCGGTGCGCTGGGGATCGTCTCCCAGCTCGGCTTTGATCTTTCCGTCTGCATACGAATCTGTTGCATCCTGATCCATCATCAAATAGCTTCCGCTATTTACAGCCGCGCCGATATTTGCAAGGCCTGCACCCTGCTGCAGAACAGAGTAGTAACCCTCCAGTGTCTTCCCCTGCTCATCAACACCCTGCTTCTCAACGATCGGCTGAGCAGTTGACATCAGCAGGCTTTGGGCCAGCGTACGCACAGCCAGTCCCGTCTTTTCGGCCAGATCGTTCTGCTTGATGTACTCAGCGACCAGCGCCGCCATTCCGGCTACCTGCGGAGAAGCCATAGAGGTACCGGACATATTCTGATACTCTCCGCCGTCCTTCAGGGAGTAGATCCGGCCGCCGGGCGCCGTGATCTCCGGCTTCATCGTCAGGGCGCCGGGAATGCCCCAGCTGGAGAAGCTGCTCATCGTATAGTAGTCTTCTCCCAAATCCCAGGACTCCCGCTCGGAGCTCACAAACATCTCACCGCTATAATACAGAACACTGCCATCCTCGCTCGTCACCTTCGTGGAGCTTTCCCGCAGGAATGCGCCATCCGTCTGAGAAATAGAGACGCAGGGCTCCGTTTTTTTATAATCGGTCAGATCCATATAATTGGAGCCCGGCTGATTATTGACGATAATGGTCGCAATTGCGCCATTAGCAACCGCGGCTTCTGCCTTCTCGTAAAATGAGGTATCGCCTCGATTGCAAATTGCAATTTTTCCTGCCAGGACATCCTTGACTGCTGCAAACTCTTCCGCGGTACCGATCTTGTCCAGATAAATATACTCATGGCTTCCGCCGATGGTATAGATCGGTTTGTTCTGATAGCTTTTTTCCGTGTAGGTCATGTTATGACCTTTGACCTTCAGATAATTGTCTGTAACGCCCGCGTTATCGACGGAGGCTACACACAGCGAGTTAACATAGGAGCCGGGGCTGCCGTTTGTAGCCCAGTTCACACTGCCCGCATAGGGAAGGCCAAACGCAGTTTGGTCAAACCAGCTGCCGGAATTACCTGCAGAAATTGTGACAACCATGCCGCTGCCAACGATTTCATCAAGAATATGACGGTATTTCTCTTCCGTATACTCGGAGTAGCCCGGGAAGCTTCCGCCCAGAGAGAGGTTCGCTGCGTCCGCGCCCAGCACCATGGCGTCTTCAATCGCGACCATGTAGTCTGAATCATAGGCGCCGCCGCGCTTGCCGAAGACCTTCATCGTCAGGATCTGCGCATCGGGCGCCACGCCCTGCGTCATGACGGAGTCCAACGCTGCGACATAGTTTCCGGCTTCGTCCTTAACAAAACGGTTTCCCGCCGCGATGCCGGTCACGTGCGAGCCATGATCGCCCTGCGTATCATTATCATGCGTGATATCCGTGTCCGCATCCACATAGTTAAAGCCAAACGGGATCTTCTCGTTGACATAAAAATCTGCTGCGGTCAGTCCGGCCTTGCGAGTATATGCATTTAGCTGATTCAGCACCTCATCGGTCAAGTCAGCCTCCGTCATGATCGTCGCATTACTCCCCTGCAAGGCATATTTCAGCGCATCCGGATCCAGAGAGGGATGATCCACATCGGCGCCGGTGTCGATAATTGCAATCCGGCTTCCTGCGCCGGTATAGCCTGCCGCCCACGCAGCGCTGGAGCCGATCATCTTATCGGAGGTGGCCATATTGGGATCCGCCGTCTCCTCCTGCTTCACCACGCAGGGCTCATACCGGTTCTCAAGAATGACCTCCTGCACACCGGCAACTTCCTTGATTTTCTCGATCTGCCCATATTGGACATTTGCAGAAATGATATTGGCTGCCAATGTCATATTCCAAACAACATCCAGCGTTGCACCATTCAGTGCCTGCTTGGAGATGGCGGCAGCCATGCTGTCCTGCTGCTTCTCCAGCTTCCGCCGATATTGCATGGCGCTGCGATCAGCAGCTGCAATCTCATCAGAGGTAAAGCCCTTTTCCAGGGTAGAGGCGTCCTTTAGAATAATGGAGACACGAACGATATCGGTGTCTTCGTGTTCTACCGTCTTTTCCACTACGCCGGTATTCGCCTGAATGGGGGACTCTACCTGAACAGAGCTGCTGTCTATTTCCTCCCAAGTCAGCCCGTTGCTGCCTGATTTCGAGACGCCTGTTTCCTCAATTGCCAGAGATGGCGCAGCTAAACTAACAGCTAACACCACGGCCAGCAATGCAGCCACAATGCGTTTTCTTAAGTGTGTGCTTTTCATAAACCTGCCTTCTTTCTTTATTTTGGTATGTCCACAAGCCGGGCATGCGGCCGCTTCTACACCAATGGTGTTCTATATATATTATCACAAACATCCGGTATATGCAATTAAAAATACACATACAGAGATGCCGTGCAGTTCTAAATCTCAGCCGGAAACATGTCTGATTTTTTCCATTATTTACAAATTCTGGAAATATTCAATCGTTACTGCAGAAACGCCGGCACCGGCCGGCAAGGCTTGCCGTCATGATAAAAATCCGAAAAGCTGCCGTTCCAGCGCCTCATGTCATAAGAGCTTTTTGCTTCTCCCGGTGATGTTATTTGCCCTTGCCCACGCCGGACAGACTGTGTTGTTCCATACCTCCTTATCAGTCCGCGGCATTCGATGCGCCTTTTTTATCCGATTTTGTTTGTTCCGACAAGAGAATACGGTCATTGTCCAGGGCCTTGCCAGCACTGCTTTTGAACTTGGCAAGCAGGTCCTCCACGGTCATGCCCGCCCGTTCCGCTCCGGCAACATCCAGAATGATATGGCCTCTGTCCATCATCAATGTGCGGTTGCCAAGCTCCAGGGCCTGGTGCATATTGTGGGTGACCATGAGGGTGGTGATACGGTTCTCCGAGACGGTCTGACGGGTGATTTCCAGCACCTTTTCTGCCGTGGCGGGGTCCAGAGCAGCGGTATGCTCATCCAGCAGCAGGAGCTTCGGCGGCTTGAAGGTGGCCATCACCAGCGTCAGCGCCTGACGCTGGCCGCCGGAAAGCAGCCCCACGGGCTGCTTCATCCGGTTCTCCAGGCCCATGTCCAGCTGAGCCAGCTTTTCCCGGAAGGCGGCTTTTTCCGCCCGGGTCACATGGCTGAGCCAGCCGCCGGAGGCCGCCGCCAGAGAGAGGTTTTCCTCAATGGTCATGTGGGGTGCGCTGCCGCGCATAGGATCCTGGAACAGACGGCCGATTTGGCGGGAGCGCTGATATTCCGGCAGGAAGGTGATATTTCTTCCGTCCAGATAAATGCTGCCGCTGTCGGTGAAAAAGCTGCCGCTGATGGCGTTAAGGAGGGTGGATTTGCCTGCGCCGTTGGAGCCGATGACGGTGACGAAATCCCCGGGGAGCAGGTGCAGGCTCAGGCCCTGCAGGGCGGCCTTTTCATGGATGGTGCCGGGGTTGAAGGTCTTGGATATTTTTTCAATCTTCAGCATGAAGGCGGGCCTCCTTTCGCGCAGCCATGCGGCGGCGCAGCATGGGCAGCTGCTTTTTGAAATAGGGGGTGGCGATGGCCAGCACCACGATCACCGAGGACACCAGCTTCAGCATGAAGGCGGGCATATCCAGCCGCAGGGCGATGGTATACACCATGCGGAAGGCAAAGGCGCCCACCACCATGCCGACGGCCCGCTTGAGAATGCTGCCCTTGCCCAGCAGCACCTGTCCCATGAGCAGGGAGGCCAGGGCAATGGTCACCATGCCGGTGCCGATGTCGATGCTGACGGATTTTTGACTTTGGGCCAGCAGGCAGCCGGACAGACCCGTGAAGGCATTGGCCACGCACAGGCCTACGATGGTGGTAAAGGTGGGATTGATAGAGGAAGAGCGGACCATGTCAGGATTGTCGCCGGTGGCGCGGATGGCCAGACCCAGGCGGGTGCGCAGAAACAGGGCCAAAAAAACGACCACGGCAATCACGGCGATGACCGCCACAAGCAGCTTATACTGCTCAGCCAGAAAGGTGTCCTGCAGCAGAGCCCGGGCCTTGGTGAACACGGTCTCGGTTTTGTTCATGTTCAGCAGGGAGGAGCCGCCCATGACGGCGATATTGATGGAGTAGAGTCCGGTGTTGACGATGATGCCCGCAAGGAGGCTGTCAATGCCCATTTTCGTTTGCAGCAGGGCGGTGATGAAGCCGGAGAGGACTCCGGCGCCCATGGCGGCCAGAATGGCCAGGTAGGGATGCCCGGCAATGGCTACCATAGCACCCACAGCGGCGCCCAGAGTGAAGCAGCCGTCGGTGGAAAGGTCGCATACATTGAGCATGGAGTAGCTCAAAAACAGTGCCAGCACGGTCAGCGAGCAGATGAGGCCCAGCTCCAGAGCGGTTTGGACCAGAGATAAAATGTTCATGAGAGGCTTCTCCTTTCCTATGCAATGGGGTTGTTTCCCGAGTGGGCGGCGCGAGGGTCATCAGCGGAGGCCCGCTGATGGATGCTTGATTTCTTATTCATTCAAATCGTCGAAGCTCTCGGCGGTGACGATGGACTGGACCTTGGTGCACAGAGGGGCGAAGGCCTCGGCCAGCTCGTCATAGTTCAGGCCCAGCTCCCTGCAGATGTCGGTGTTGATGGTGGCGGTGCCATTGTCGAAGGTCAGCACAGGGGTGGCGGAGGGCTTGCTGCCGTCCAGAAGAATGCCGGAGACCATGTTGGCGGTTTCCACGCCCAGGTTGGCATAGTCTACGCCGTAGCCCAGGAACGCACCGTTCAGGGCGAAGGAGTCAGCGCCGGTGTAGTGGGGGATGCCGGCCTTGGCCAGAGCCTCGTAAATGGCCAGCTCTGCGGTCATCACGGTGTTGTCGGTGGGGGTGAACACGGCGTCGGCCTTGTCGGCCACGATGCTGCTGACGGCCAGACTGATCTCGTCGGTGGTGGTGCCGTTATACTCCTTGTAGGACACGCCCCTCTTGTCCAGGTACGCCTTGGCATTCCTGATGGGAGCGGCAGAGGAGTCCTGCCCCAGGTCATACAGCAGGGCGATGCTCTTGGCGTCAGGGTCGGCGGCGAAAATCAGGTCCAGAATGGCATCGGTGTCCAGATAGTCGGAGGTACCGGTGATGTTGGCGCCGGGGGCCTCCAGGCTTTCCACCAGACCCGCGCCCACAGGGTCGGACACGGCGGCAAAGACCACGGGAATGTCAGTGCCCTCGGTGGCGGCCTGCATGGCCACGGCCACGGGAGTGGCTACGCCGATCATCAGGTCCACCTTGTCGGCCATGAAGTTGGCGATGATCTGATTCAGCACGGCGGAATCGGTGTTGCAGTTATCATAGCTGATCTCGAAGGTGACGCCCTTCTCCTGGCCGATGGCCTTGAGCCGGGACTCGATGTTGTCCACGATCTGGTTCAGGGATGCATCGTCCGCATAGCTGCAGATGCCGACCTGATAGGATGCGGCACCGGAGGAGCCGGTGGGATTGTCATCGCTTTTTTTGCCGCAGGCGAAGAGAGGCAGGGCCAGCAGGGCGGCCAGGGCCAGAGTCAGCACACGGCTCAGAATGTTCTTTTTCATCTTTGTTTTCCTCCAAAATTTTGTATCGGTATTTTGGGTGGCGGATGGAGGGACCGGTGCCGGCGGCCTGGATTTTAAAAACAAAAAAGGCTTCTGCCCCACATGGGACAAAAGCCTTTGCTTCTGCGATACCACCCAAATTGACATCTTGCGATGTCCACTCGCTTTTACGCACCATCATGCGTACCCCACGGATAACGGGAGGGTTCCCGTCGGACCCTACTTGGGAAAATTTCCCGTTCAAGCCGCCCTCGGAAGGCCATTCACACCGCTGCGCACCGCTCCGATCTCACCACCCGAAGCTCTCTTGGGATGCCCTGTGCTGTGCTACTCTTCTTCCTCACAGGTTTGTCGTTTGAAATTAAGTGCATTATAATCATATTTTTTGCCTTTGTCAAGAGGGGAAGGCGAAGAATTTTTTGAGAAAATTTTCGGGGCGGTAAGCAAGAAAATGTCATGTACAGTGCAGCAATATGGTGAGCATATCTGCAAAAACAATGTATACAGCATCCTGCGTCGGTACGGCTGCATCAGCATTGAGGAGTCCCGGAGGTGCAGGGCGCTCACGCGGTCCGGGAAGGATGCCTGCAACGACATATGGCAGGCGGATCTCAAGGGCGGGTTCCGGAGGGAGGACGGCAATTCCTGCTGTCCACTCACCATTCCGGACGATCGAGGCACGTTATGATTCACCGAACGATCGCAAGGCTGTGAATTGTGTCCCATGTCCGTACACCGCTGTATCCCGTGTTGCTCTTGCCGCTGCAAAGCGTGCAGCGTCTACTCTCCCTGATAGGTCTTTACGAACCTTTCCGCGGCCTGCAGGGGATCCTCCTTCGCGGTCAGCTGGAGCGTGATGGCAGGCTCTTCGCTCTTCGGCTCGACGAACATGCGCTTCTGGTACTGCCCGGCCACGCGGGAGACGACGGCAAAGTCGAACTGCGCCAGCCGGAAGCGGAGCGTGCGGCCCTTCTGGGCGATGTCGCGGATGCCGGCGGCGCTGGCGCGGGCGCGCAGCAGCGCAATGGCGATGAGGTTCATGACGCCCCTGGGCGGGTCGCCGTAGCGGTCGACGATCTCGTCGAGCAGCTCGTCGGCGTCGCTCTGCGAGCGGATGCCCGCCATGCGGCGGTAGAGGTCCATGCGCTGCTCGCCCGAGGTCACATAGGCCTTGTCGATGTTCGCCGTGACGTCGAGGTCGGCCGTGCAGGCGCTCTCCTCCGGCGACGGCTCGCCGCGCTCCTCGAGCACGGCCTCCTCGAGCAGCTTGAGGTAGAGGTCATAGCCGACGGAGATCATGTGGCCGGACTGCGCCGCGCCGAGCAGGTTGCCCGCGCCGCGAATTTCAAGGTCGCGCATGGCGATCTTGAAGCCGGAGCCGAACTCCGCATAGTCGCGGATGGCGTTCAGGCGCTTTTCGGCGATCTCCGTGAGGACCTTGCCGCGGCGGAACGTCAGGTAGGCATAGGCATGGCGGCTGCTGCGGCCGACGCGCCCGCGGATCTGATGCAGCTGGGCAAGGCCGAGCTTATCAGCGTCCTCAATGATCAAGGTATTGACATTCGGAATGTCGATGCCCGTTTCGATGATGGTCGTGCAGACGAGGATCTGCACCTCGCCCTCGTCCATGCGCTGCATGACGTCGCTGAGCTCCTCCTCGCTCATTTTGCCGTGGGCGACGGCAATCTCGGCGTCCGGCAGGGCGCGCTTGATGCGCGCGGCGCACTGCTCGATGCTCTCGACGCGGTTGTGCAGATAATACACCTGCCCGCCGCGCTCGATCTCGCGCCGCATGGCGTCGATCAGCACCGGCTCGGCATATTCCAGCACGAACGTCTGCACGGGGTAGCGGTCGTGCGGCGGCTCCTCGATGGTGGACATGTCGCGCAGGCCGGACAGGGCCATGTTGAGCGTGCGCGGGATGGGCGTGGCCGAGAGCGTGAGCACGTCGACGCCGCGGGCCAGCTCCTTGAGCTTTTCCTTATGCGTCACGCCGAAGCGCTGCTCCTCGTCCACGATGAGAAGGCCGAGGTCGTGGAACTCCACGTCCTTCTGCAGCAGCTTGTGCGTGCCGACCACAAGGTCGAGCGTGCCCGTGCGCAGGTCAGACAGGACCTTGCGCTGCTGCTGCGGGGTGGAAAAGCGCGAAAGCGCGCCGATGTTTACGGGGAAGCCGCGGAAGCGGTTGAGGGCCGTCGTGTAGTGCTGCTGCGCCAGCACGGTCGTCGGCACCAGGATGGCGACCTGCTTTCCGTCGAGCACGGCCTTCATGGCCGCGCGCAGCGCGACCTCGGTCTTGCCGAAGCCGACGTCGCCGCACAGCAGGCGGTCCATGGGCTGCGGCGACTCCATGTCCGCCTTGATCTCCTCGATGCAGCGCAGCTGGTCGTCCGTCTCGGCGTAGGGGAAGTTATCCTCGAACTCCGCCTGCCACGGCGTGTCGGCCGCGAAGGCGTAGCCCATGCGGCGCCTGCGCTCGGCATAGAGCTGGATGAGCCCGGCGGCAAGGTCCTTGGCCGCGGATTTTGCGCGGGCCTTCGTCTTCTGCCACTGGTCGCCGCTGAGCTTGTTGAGCCTGACGACCGTGTCCTCGCCGCCGCCAATGTATTTGGAGATGAGATCAAGCTGCGTCGCCGGGACATACAGCGTGTCCGTGCCCTGATAGGCGATCTTGACATAGTCCTTGACAATGCCGTCGACGCGGATCTGCTCCATGCCGACATAGCGGCCGATGCCGTGGTACTCATGCACGATGAGGTCGCCCGGCGAAAGGTCCGTAAACGAGCTGAGTTTCTGCCGGTTGGTCGCTTTTTGATGCTTTTTGCGCGGTTTCTGAGCGGTCTGCGCCAGAAGCTGGCCTTCCGTCAGGATGGCAAAGCGCAGGTCGGGGTATTCCATGCCGAACGGAAGCGCACCGTCCGTCAGCAGGATCTGTCCCGGCGCGGGAAGCTTTGCCAGCGGGAAGGTGAGGAAGGCGGAAAGATGCTTCTCCCGCAGCTGCTGGGCGAGGATCTCACCGCGGCGGCGGTTGCCGCACAGCACAAGGGAGGCATAGTCATTTTTCTGATAGAACGCGAGGTCCGAGGCCGCCGCATCCAGATTGCCGCCGTAGGACGGCAGCTGCTTGGCCGTGACATTCACGAGCAGTGACGGCTGCAGGCTCTGCGGGTAGCTCGCGGCGAGGAACGAGTCGAAGAACGCCGCGCCGTGCCCGGCCACGCGGCCGCACAGCTGCTCCCAGTCTGCGGAAAAATCGCACAGCTCGCCGCACAGCAGGCCGGACTGCAGCAGGCTGTCGAGCATCATGCCCAGCTCCTCCTGCGCGCGCTGCGCGCTGCGGCGGAGGTTGCCGTGGTCGCAGAAGAACACCAGCGCCTCGGCGGGCAGGTAGTCCGCCGCGCAGGCGAACTCCGGATAGATGAGGGCCTGATAGCGGTCGGCCGCCGAGAAGGTCAGTCCGTTCCGCAGCGCGTCGGCGTCTGCCTGCAGCGTGCGCATCAGAGCCTCGTTCGGCGTTTTGCGGCGGCGCTGGCGGGCCAGCAGGCCGTCCAGCTCCCGCGCCAGCCCCTCGATGCCGCCGGGGTGCAGGGCAGGCAGCGTCTCGGCCACGGGCAGGATGACGAGCTCGTCGGCATTTTCGACGCGCCGCTGCGTGACGGGGTCAAAATAGCCCATGGTGTCGATCTCGTCGCCGAAGAATTCCAGACGCACCGGGCGCTCCTCCGCCGGGGAGAAGATATCCACGATGCCGCCGCGCACGCTGAACTGGCCCGCGCCCTCCACGAGGGAGCAGCGGGAGTAGCCCGCGTGCAGCAGGCGGGAGATCAGCTCCTCCAGCTCGAGCTGCGCGCCGGGCAGCAGGCGCATCGCGGCGGAGAACAGCTGCGCCTTCGGCATCGTGCGCAGGGAAAACGCCTCGAGCGTCGTCAGGAGCAGGGGCGTTTTGCCGCGCGCCAGATCGTAAAGGCAGCGCAGGCGCTGCTGCTCCCAGCCGCGCGAGATGGCGGAGGCGTCATAAAACATCAGGTCGCGCGTCGGCAGAATGGGGGCCTCCGCGCCGAGGAAGGCGGCAAGCTCGCTCTGGGTGCGCCGTGCGGCCATTTCATCCTGGCAGACGACCACGGCGGGGCGGGCGGTGTCGCGGCAGAGGGCCGCGATGAGATGGGAGCGGTTGATCTGCGCCGCGCCGGACACGCCGACGGCCTGCGCGCCCTCGAGCGCGGCCCGCAGACGGGGATAATCAGGCAGCCGCCGCAGAAGATCGAGGATCAGTTCCATGATACACCTCCGGAAAAGGGAATTTCGAGCATGTCAAAATGCGGAAAGCAGGAATTTTCCCACTTTCCGTCAGAATTTCGGATATGATTTGTTTTGTAGGGGAGGGGACAGCCAGGCCCGGCGGTAAACCGCCGATTCGAACCGGCTATCGTAAAAACGGTAGGGGCCCCCGATTTGTCATTGCGAGGAGGCCAACGGCCGACGTGGCAATCTCGGGGAGGCAC
>OGYY01001890.1_pt1 | contig 16707 bp, 16 predicted proteins | sample 1576671 | NCBI WGS metagenome assembly OGYY01 (sample SAMEA3541593, study PRJEB24748) | human gut metagenome | biome: human gut; feature: human-associated habitat; material: faeces | place: China | collected 2012 | reverse complement strand
CAGGGCCTGCCGCCGGCAGGCGGCCGCAGGCGGGGCGGAGCCCCGCCGAAACCGCTTGAAAAGGCGGTTTGCCCTGCGGGCCGTAGGGGCTTTTGCTTTAAGCAAGCCTTTGTGCTGAATTTATAAAAATTTAATATTTGTCCCCTTGCAAATAGGGAAGAATAAGACTACACTAAATACAGCGGGTTCCTGTTTCCGACAGAGTTTTTCGCGCCGGGAATGGGGACTTTTTTGGCGTTTTTTTGCTCTTTTGGGAGGACGAGATGGTATTTTCCAGCCTGCTGTTTGTGTTTCTTTTTTTGGCGCTGAACCTGGCGAGCCAGGCGGCGCTGCGCGGCGCGCGACAGAAGAATATTGCCATGCTTCTCTTCTCGCTGGTGTTCTTCAGCTGGGCGGGACCGCGGTATGTGGTGCTGCTTCTGCTGGATACCGCCCTGTGCTGGTTTTTTGCTATCTGCATCGAGCGGGAGCCGCAGCGTAAAAAGCTGCACCTGAGCCTGTGCGTGGCGCTGGTGCTGCTGGTGCTGGGCATCTTTAAGTACACGGGCTTCCTGATGGGGAACCTGCAAAGCCTTTTCGGCTGGCCGGAAGTGATCCCGCAGATCGTGCTGCCGATCGGTATTTCGTTCTACACTTTCCAGCTAATCAGCTATGTGGTGGATGTATACCGCGGCGAGGTACGGGCCCAGAAGAAATACTGGATTCTGCTGCTGTATGCCAGCCTGTTCCACCAGTGCATTGCCGGGCCCATTGTGCGGTACCGGGATGTGGCGCAGGACCTGGCGAAGCGCCAGGTGCACGCGGAGGAAGTGAGCCGGGGCATCAGCCGTTTTACGGTGGGGCTGGCCAAAAAGGCGGTACTGGCCAATTCGGTGGCGGTGCTGGCTGACCGCTGGCTGCCCATGACCACCGAGGGGCTGGCGAAGATTCCGACGGCGGGACTGTGGCTGGGCGGGCTGTGCTATATGCTGCAGATCTACCTGGATTTTTCGGCTTATTCCGATATGGCCATCGGCATGGGGCTGATGTGCGGGTTCCATTATAAGGAGAATTTCAACTATCCCTATATTGCCTCCTCCGTCACCGATTTTTGGCGGCGGTGGCACATTTCGCTTTCCACCTTCTTCCGGGATTATGTGTATATCCCGCTGGGCGGCAACCGCCGGGGCAAGGGGCGGCAGCTCCTCAACCTGTTCATTGTGTGGGGTTTGACCGGCCTGTGGCATGGCGCCAGCTGGAACTATGTGCTGTGGGGACTGTACTTTTTCCTGTTTCTTGTCATTGAAAAATTCCTGCTGGGGGAGAAGCAGCAACGGATACCGGCGGTGCTGCGGCACCTCTTCCTGCTCATTATTGTATACTTCTGCTGGGTCATCTTCCGCTTCCGCGATGCGGCGGCGCTGGGCATGGCGCTGCGGGGACTCTTTGGCGGCGGGACGGCCGCGGCCGGTATGGCGGCGGGCCTCAGCCTGAAGAATAACATTTTCCTGCTGCTGGTGGCCTGTGTGGCCTGCACGCCGCTGACGGCAAAGCTGTGGCAGCGCTGGAAGGCGGCGGCCCAGGGGGACAGCGTCTTTGCCGGGAACCGGCTGCTGCGGGGCGCGGCTGCCGTATGGGAAGTGATCCATCCGGTTCTGCTGCTGCTGTTGGCGGCAATGGCGCTGGCCGGGGACAGCTACAATCCGTTCCTGTATTTCCAGTTCTGAGGAAAGAAAAGCATGCGGGGGAAGGCGGGGCGCAGCCCCTTTCGGCGAAGCCGAAAGCCGCGCGCGAAGCGCGCGGAGTCCGTCCTCCGGGCGGGCGGGCTGCGCCCCGATCCCCGCGGTTTTTGCGGATTGGCGGAGATGCAGGGATGATTTACCCGCGGTTTGCAGGGACCGGCCAAGACTGGAAACCGGCTTTTTAACGAGCCGATAAGCAGGGCAGAAACTATGCCCCCATACAAAGTATGAGTGGGGCGCGAAAAAGGAGGGAACGGGATGAAGCAAACGGATCGGGAGAGCAGGACCCGGTGGATAAAACTGACGGCGTTCTTTGGCGTGCTGGCGGTGCTGTGCGTCATTGGCATCTTTTTGCCCCGGCCCACCGAAAGTGAGATAGAGAAACGAAAGCTGACCGAGTTCCCGGCCTTTACCTGGGAAAGCTTCTGGAGTGGAAAGTGGTTTAGCGGGATAGATACCTGGTATGCCGATACCTACCCACTGCGGGAGTTGCTCATTGGCGGGAATAAGGTGGTACAGAGCCTTTACGGCATCCGCAGTGATGTGATAGTGGGCGGCGAAAATCAAGGCGAGGAGATCCCGGATATCGAAGGTGGGCAGGGAGAGCTGCCCACCCTGCCGAAAGATGATCCTGAAAATAAGACCGATGATCCCCAGCAGGATAATAATACCGAGCCGCCCCGCGATGGCAATGTGAGCGCCGATGGCGAGATGATCAGCGGGATTTTCGTCAGTGGGAATGTGGGCTATGGACTTTATTATTTCCAGCAGGAGAATTCTGACTGGTACGCGGCTATCCTGAATGAGATGGATAAACGGCTGGCGGGCAAGGCTCAGCTATACAGCCTGGTTGCGCCGATCAATGGCGGCGTGCTGCTGAGTGACTCCTTGCAGAAAGAGCTGCACATCAGCGATCAGCGGGAGGCCATCCGATATATTTACAGCCGCATGGCGGCGGATATCAATGGGGTGGAGGTCTTTGACGCGCTGCGGGAGCATGTGGATGAGTATATCTACTTCCACACCGACCACCACTGGACAGCGCTGGGCGCCTACTACGCCTACACCCAGTATGCCAAGGCGGCTGGGTTGACCCCGCACATGCTGGATCAGTTTGAACAGGTGGAGTTCCCGAACTTTTTGGGGACCTATTATTCAGTCAGCGGTATCACTTCGCTGGGGGCCAATCCTGATACGGTGATCGCCTACAAGCCGATGGGCACCAACAAAATGAAGATGACCATGGCCGATGGCACCACCTACGACTGGTTCGTGGTGAATGATGTTTCCGGCTATGGCAGCAGCATGAAGTACGGGGCCTTTGCAGGCGGTGACCAGCCGTACAGCGTGGTGGAAAACCCGGAGATTACCGATGGTTCCGCCTGCCTGGTGATAAAGGACAGCTACGGCAATGCGCTGATCCCCTACCTGGTAGATCACTACCAGTACCTGTACTGGATCGATTTCCGGTACTACAAGGGTTCGATTTACGACCTGGTGGCGGAAAAGAACATCAAAGATGTCCTTGTACTGCAACAGATTTACAATACTGGCGACAGCGGCGCGCTGAAGAAATTGCAGGCGCTGGTCGAACGATAATTCATAATGATAGAACCCGCCCCGGTGTGGAAGCACCGGGGCGGGTTTTTGCGTGGGGAGGGTGGGTGCAGGGGAAAGGCCGGGGCGCAGCCCCCGCCGCCGTAGGCGGCGGAAAGCAGGCGGAGCCTGCTTACTTCCGGCGGAGCCGGAAGGGGCTGCGCCCCGAGCCGGCGGTCTGCACTCGGCCGGGATAAAGAAAAATCCCCCCGGACAAGATGGCCCGGGGGAAAAGCGGAGCATAGATCAATCGGTGATGGGGGTGAAAACATTGTCCTTGCTGGTCTCGGCGACAATATCGGTGAGGTAGAAAGCAGCCTGAGTCAGGCCGGATTCCTCATTGTAGATCTTGCGCAGGCTGGGAGAGACCTCAAACATATGGGCCTGTACTTCGGGGCGCATATCAAAGTTGGCAACGCCCTTGACGCGGATGAAGCTGCCATCGGGGTTCATGGCGCAGATCTCCACATTGGGATTGGCCTTGACCTGCTTGTAGCTTTCCTTATGGGTGCCCATGCCGAAGTACAGCTTATCCTCGAAGATCATCATAAAGCCGAAGGGGCGCACGCGGGGCTTATCGCCATCACAGCTGGCAAAGAAGAAACCGTTGCATTCTTTGAGGTAATCGTAGATTTTCTGAATTTTGCTCATGAAAAAGTCCTCCTTAATTGGTGATACCTATATGGTATCACAAGAAAATGGGATAGTCAATGCAGGGATAATAAGAACAAAATGCGAATAAACTGCGGCCAAAATGCAGGAAGGCGTGCCGATAAGTTGCACAAAATTGCATGAAAAGGAGAGAGAGCTGTCCCCCAATGGCGCACAGCGGACAAAATAAGAATCCGAGAGCGGAAAACACTTTAGCAAAATGAATGGCGGCCTGCAAATTCTTTTCGTCAAAATATACAAGTTGGAATGTTTTTAAGCGACAAAGCGACGAAAATGCAATAAAAAAATAGTAGCCAAATGAGAGAACGGTTGCTATAATACTACTAATATCTTCCCCCGGCGTACAAGTGTACGCCTTCGGAGGTACAATCCCATCATTCCATAAGGAGGAATAGAAAGATGAAAAAACTGATCGCGATTCTGCTGTGCTTGGTCATGGTCGTTTCCATGGTAGCCTGCGGCGGCGAAAAGAATCCCCCCCCCACCGATGAAAAAGTTATCACCATCGGCGTGTTTGAACCCACCTCCGGCCAGAACGGCGCCGGCGGCAAAAAAGAGATCCTCGGCATCCAGTACGCCAATTCTCTGTATCCCACCGTTACCATTGGCGGTGAGGAGTACAAGATCGAGCTGACCTATGCCGATAACCAGTCCGATTCTTCCAAGGCGCCCACCGCTGCCCAGCAGCTGGTTTCCAAGGGCGTGACCGCTGTACTGGGTACCTATGGTTCCAGCTGCGCCATTGCCGGCGGCCCTTATTTTGAGCAGGCCAAGATCCCGGCGATCGGAACCTCCTGCACCAATCCCCAGGTTACCCAGGGCAATGACTATTACTTCCGAGTCTGCTTCATCGATCCCTTCCAGAGCGTAGCTGATGCGCAATTTGCCAAGAAGCAGGGCGTGACTAAGGCTGCCGTTATCACCGAGGCCGGTGACGACTACTCCGCCGGTCTGGGCACCTACTTTGTAAAGGCCTTTGAGGCGCTGGGCGGCGAGGTCGTGGAAGTCAACTTCCAGACCGGTGAGACCGACTTCTCTGGCACCATGGCTAGCCTGGCTTCTCAGGGCATTGAGGCCATCTTTGCCCCCACCTCCATCGAGACTGCCCCCTTCATCATCAAGCAGGCGCGTGAGGCCGGCATCAACGGCTGCATCCTCGCCTCCGATACCTGGGACGATGTTTCCATCATCCAGCGTGTAGTGGAAGCTGGCGCTTCCATTGACGGTGTTTACTTCTCCACCTTCTTCATTGAGGGCGATGACACCAACCCCGCTGCCAATGCCTTTGCCGAGGGCTTTAAGGCCTGGCTGAAAGAAGATTCCGCCCGCCTGACCGATAACTCCAACAGCGAAGAGATCTCCGCCGTGACTGCCTGCGGCTACGATGCCTACATGGCCATCTACTACGCCCTGGATAAGGCTCAGTCCACCGACGGCGCTACCCTGCGTGACGCTCTGGCCGCGCTGGATGTTCCCGGCCTGGTAACCGGCGACTTGAAGTTTGATGAGAACGGCGATGCCATCAAGAGCTACGCCATCATCAAGACTGCTACCACCGAGGGCTTTGTATTTGCCGATTCTGTTGCCATCGAGTAATAGCAAAAAAGCTGTAACAGCATGATGTAAAGCTACGGCTGCGCGGCGAGGGAGACCCACTGGGTTTCCCCCGCTGCGCTTGTGGCCGTTTAGAACAAACGGCATGGGTGCGGCGTTCTTTGCGAGGGCTTTGACCCGGCGATGGATGAAAGCCCCGGCAAAGGGGACCGCAGCGCCATTTTTCCCGGCATATCCTTTTTATTACGGAGGCAGTGTATATGCATGACTTTACCTACTACGCCCAGATATTGATCTCCGGATTGACCATCGGCAGCCTGTACGCGCTTATCGCCATCGGCTATACCATGGTTTACGGCATCCTGCGGCTCATCAATTTTGCCCACGGCGATATGTTCATGGTCGCGGGCTTCATCATGATCTATATCACTAGCTGGAGCAGCGGCTTTTTGGGGGCCGGCAGCATTGCTGTTGGTTTGATCTTGACGCTGATCCTGACGGTGGTGCTGGGCGTGATGATAGAAAAAGTGGCCTACAAGCCGCTGCGTTCCGCCCCCCGCATGTCGGTCATGATCTCCGCCATCGGTGTCAGCTACCTGCTGCAGAACCTTTCCACCTATGTCACCGGCGGCCTGGCGCAGGCTTATCCCAATATCCCTTGGCTGCGCACTGAAATTGAGATCGGTGGCATTACCGTGCGGCGGCTGGCCATCCTCACCCCCGTGCTGACCATCCTGTTGGTCATCGCGCTGGTCATCGTGATCAAGCACACCAAGATGGGCATGGCCATGCGTGCCGTGGCCAAGGACTTTGATACCGCGCAGCTCATGGGCATCCGCATCGACCGGGTCATTTCCATCACCTTTGTCATCGGTTCGTTCCTGGCGGCGGTCGGCTCCATCCTGTATTTCAGCTACATTGGGCAGGTTAGCCCCACCATCGGCGCCATGCCGGGTCTTAAATCCTTCGTGGCGGCGGTATTCGGCGGCATCGGCTCGGTGCCCGGCGCGGTCATCGGCTCCTATATCATCGGTATCTGCGAAACATTCATCAAATCCAACCAGGATATTTCCATCTTCAGCAATGCCTTTACCTTTGCGCTGCTGATCATCATCCTCCTTATCAAGCCCAACGGCCTGTTTGGAGAGAAACTGAAGGAGAAGGTGTAAACGATGAAAAACAAGAAAACACGCAATTTGATCTGTTCCCTTCTTCTGGCGGCGGTGCTGGTGGGTGTGCTGCTGTATATCGATAACAGCCCGCTAAAAAGCTCGATGCTCTCCACCGTGCTGCAAAAGGGTGCCATTTACGCCCTGCTGGTGGTCAGCATGAACCTGCTGAACGGCTTTACCGGGCTGTTCAGCCTGGGCCAGGCAGGCTTTATGCTGCTGGGCGCCTATACCTATGCTATCCTTACCATTCCGGTGGATCAGCGTATTAATGTTTATCAGTACTTTGATGGCGGCATTGTGCAGTTCCAGATGCCCCAGATCCCGGCCCTAATCCTGGCCGGTGTGGTGGCGGCGCTGTTCGCGGCGCTCATCGGCGCGCCGGTGCTGCGGCTGAAGAGCGACTACCTGGCCATTGCCACCCTGGGCTTCGCGGAGATCCTCCGCGCGGTGATCCAATGGGAGAAGCTGGGCCCGCTGACCAACGCCTCCAACATCCTGCGCAAATTTACGGGCTATGATAGCATCCTGTTCCCGTTTATCGTTTCCGGTGTATGTATCGCCATCATCGTGCTGCTCATCAATTCCACCTACGGCCGGGCCTTTAAGGCCATCCGGGAGGATGAAATTGCCGCTGAGGCTATGGGCATCAACCTGATGAAGCATAAGATGCTCTCTTTCTGCACCAGCAGCTTCTTCGCGGGCATCGGCGGCGCGCTGCTGGCCATGTTCCAGTACAATGCCCACGCCAAGAACTTTACCACGGCCATGACCTATGAGATCCTGCTCATCGTCGTCATCGGCGGCATCGGCTCCATCACCGGTTCGGTGCTGGGCTCCTTCCTGTATGTGGCGTGCAGCGAGTGGTGGCTGCGCTTCCTGGATAACCCCACCATGATCGGCACCTTTAAGGTTCCGCTGCTCGGCCACGGTTTCCGTATGGTAGTGTTCTCGGTGGTCATCATGGTCATCGTGCTGTTCTACCGCCAGGGTCTGATGGGCACAAAGGAATTCAGCTGGGATGCCATCTTCGCGTTTTTTGGCAAGATTGGCCGGTTTTTCAAAAATCTGTTTACCGGCCAAAAAGCAGTGAAAGGCGGTGCGGCAAATGAGTAACCCCGTTCTAAAGCTGGAAAATGTGACAATGCAGTTCGGCGGCGTGGTAGCCGTGGATAACCTTTCGATGGAAGTGGGCGAGGGCGAGATCGTGGCCCTCATCGGCCCCAACGGCGCCGGCAAAACCACGGCATTCAATGTGGTGACAGGCGTATATGCCCCCACCAATGGCTGCCTGTATCTCGATGGCAGGCCCTATCTGTGCGAGCATCCCACCGGCCGTGCCAAGCATGATTATCTCGGCAGCGATGTGGAAAAATTCGCAGGGAAGCCCACCCTGCGCAAAACGCCGGATCAGATCACCAAAATGGGCCTGGCCCGTACCTTCCAGAATATCCGTCTCTTCGGCAATCTGACTGTTTTTGAGAATGTTCTCATTGCCAAGCACATGCACGCCAAGGGCGGCTTTTTGGCGGCTACCTTCCATCTGAACGGCAAGGAGGAGACCCGGATGCGCCGGGAGGCGATGGAGCTTCTGGAGATCGTGGGTCTGGCCGAGCTGAAGGATGAAACCGCCAGCAACCTGCCCTACGGTCAGCAGCGCCGGCTGGAGATCGCGCGCGCCCTGGCCACCGATCCTCGCCTGCTCATCCTGGATGAGCCGGCGGCCGGTATGAACCCGCAGGAAACGGTGGAGCTCACCGAATTCATCCGGGAGATCCGGGAACAGTTTGACCTCAGCATCCTGCTTATCGAGCACCACATGAACCTCGTCATGGGCATTTCCGACCGCATTTATGTGCTGGAATTCGGCAAGCTGATCGCTGAGGGCATACCCGAGGCGGTCCAGATGGATCAGCGGGTCATTGACGCGTATTTGGGGGTGGATCTCGATGCTTAAAGTACAGGAATTACAGGTCAATTACGGCGGGATCCGCGCCGTAAAGAATATCTCCTTTGAGGTGCCGGATGGCAGCATCGTTACGCTGGTGGGCGCCAATGGCGCCGGCAAATCCACCACGCTGCGCACCATCGCCGGCCAAGTTAAGGCCCAGGCCGGGTCCATCACCTACAATGGCGAGGAGCTGCTGGGCAAGCCCAGCGATGAGATCGTCAAGCGGGGCATTACCCTGGTGCCGGAGGGCCGGCGGGTTTTCCCCGATATGACGGTGCTGGAGAATATGAAGATCGGCGCCTACCTGCGTCATGATAAGCTGGATGACGATATCGAGTGGTGCTATGAGCTGTTTCCCCGCCTAAAGGAGCGCCACTGGCAGCTGGCCGGGACCCTTTCCGGCGGCGAGCAGCAGATGCTGGCCGTGGCCCGCGCCCTGATGAGCCGTCCCAAGCTGATGATGATGGATGAGCCCTCCCTGGGACTGGCCCCCCTCATCGTGCGGGATATCTTCCAGATCATCCGGGAGATCAATAAGCAGGGTGTTACCATCCTGCTCATCGAGCAGAACGCCAATATGGCCCTGCACACCGCCGACCGCGGCTATGTAATGGAAACCGGCGAGATCATTCTGGAGGGCGCGGGACGCGAGCTCCTGGAAAACCCGGTCATCCGTGAGGCATACCTCGGCAAATAAATATTCCCCTGCGGGCTTTTATCCGCGGGGGATTTTTTTGATAAGGGACCTTGCAAAAACGCCGGGAAATGGTATGATTATTCCAAAGAGAGGAAAGGGGGAGGGGCCCAATGTCACCGATCGAGCGGAATGAAACCTATACCAAATGGGAGCAGGATGCCATCACCATGCTGCTTTTGCACCTGTGTGCGCTGCTCATCTGCTTGTATTTGGGGGAGATGGGCTACGCCGAGGATACCGCACCGGTCATCTTTGTGCTGGCAGTATTTCTCACCGGCTTTTTTACCAATGGCTACCTGTGGAGCCTGCTCGGCTCGCTGCTTTCGGTCTTTGTGGTCAATTACTTTTTTACCGGGCCCTTTTCCAAGCTGAGCTTTTCCGGCCCCGGCTATCCCATCACCTTTGTAACGCTGTTTGTGGTGGGTATCCTCACCAGCGCCATGACAGTACGCAGCCGTGACCAGCAGCGCCTGAGGGCCGAAAACGAAAAGGAACGCACCCGGGGCAACCTGCTGCGGGCGGTCAGCCACGATCTGCGCACCCCCCTTACGGCCATTTCAGGGGCCATCAATACCGTGCTGGAGCAGCAGGATACCCTGCCGCCCGAGAAGCAGCGGGAGCTGCTGCGAAGCGCCGAGGAGGAATCGGAGTGGCTCATCCACATGGTGGAAAACCTCCTGACGATCACCCGGCTGAACGGTGATGGCGAAACCAGGCTAATCACTCAGCCGGAGGCGGTGGAGGAGGTGATGGCGGGCGCGGCGGCCAAGTTCCGCCGGCGGTACCCCAATTTTGCCGTGCAGGTGACCGCCCCCGATGAACTGCTGCTGGTCCCGATGGATGCCACCTTGATGGAGCAGGTACTGTTGAATCTGCTGGAAAACGCCGCCCTGCACGGGGGTAGAGTAAAGAACATCACCCTGACGGCCCGCCGCCGGAATGACAAGGCGGAGCTCCGGGTGGAGGATGACGGCGTGGGGCTGGATAGCCACAGCCTGGAAAATGTTTTTGATGGGATGCGCACCCGCGCGGAGCAAACCAGCAGCGACCGCCGCAATATGGGCATCGGCCTGACGGTGTGCCGTACCATAGTAAATGCCCATGGCGGGCAGATCACCGCCGCCAACCGCCCGCAGGGGGGCGCCAGCTTTTGCATCACGCTGCCGCTGGCGGAAATAGAGGAGGAAGAACATGATGAATAAGATCCTGATCGTCGAGGACGAATTTTCCATCAGCAATTTTATGAAAACGGTGCTGGAGGGCGATGGCTACACCGGGGAGGTGGCTACCTGTGCCGCCCAGGCCCGTGCGGCGCTGGAAAAGATGGAGTTTAGTGCCATGCTGCTGGATCTGGGCCTGCCGGATGCCGATGGGCTGGAGCTGCTGCGGGAGCTGCGGCAGCGCTATGGCCTGCCGGTCATCGTGGTCTCCGCCCGCACCGAGGAAAGCGAAAAGGTGGCCGCCCTGGATAGTGGCGCCGACGACTATATCACCAAGCCGTTCGGCTCCCCGGAGCTGCTGGCCCGCATCCGGGCAGCGCTGCGCCGGGCCGGGCCCGCCGCCAATCTTTCCGCCTTTACCACCGGCGAGCTGACCATCGACTATGATAAGCACCTGGTCACATTGGCCGGGCGGCCGGTGCACCTCACCGCCAATGAATACCGCCTGGTGGAGCTCCTGAGCCGCAGCGCGGGCAAGGTGCTCACCTACGATCGCATCAGCGAGGCCATGTGGGGCGATGCCGCCGGCGGCAACAGCCAGCTGCTGCGGGTCAATATGGCCAATATCCGCCGCAAGCTGGAGCAGAACCCCGCCGAGCCGCAGTATATCCTCACCGAGATCGGTGTGGGCTACCGTATGAAGGAGCCGGGCTGACCTCTAAAACAAAGCCCCCTACCCAAAGCGGATAGGGGGATATTTTGCGCTGTTTACAGGCTTTCGTGGCTTTCCTCCCGGCAGCAGGTGATGTTTAGGTTGCCGTTGCGGCAGCGCAGCTCATCCAGGAACACCTTGGGGACCGGCTCCTGCCGCAGGGTGATGCGGTAGCGCAGCTCGTACAGGGTGCCCATGTTGGTGGTTTTCACCTTTTCCAGCGTGTGGGCGGTGGTGTAGCGCTCAAACAGGTCATCAAACAGCCCGTCATAATCCAGGTCCTCCGGAATGGTGATCTTCAAGATGCGTCCGGCATCCTCCTTTTGGCCGAAGCGCAGCGCGGTAAGCGCCAGCATGGCTCCGGCCAGGATGAGGAACAGCAGCGCCGCCAGCCCCACATACCCCATGCCGGTGGCCAGGCCAATGGCCATAGCCAGGAAAATGGCGGCGATCTCCCGGGCGGTACCCGGCGCGGAACGGAACCGCACCAGGCTGAAGGCACCTGCTACGGCAATGCCGGCCCCGATGCTGCCATTCACCAGCATAATGACCGCCTGCACCACCGTCGGCAGGATCGCCAGCGTGACGGCAAGGCTCTGGGTGCTGCGGCTGCGGTAGCCAGCCACCAGCGCGGTGCCCACCCCCAGCAGCAGAGAAACTCCTGTGCAGATCAGAAAAGATGTCAGAGTCAGTTCGGTCCCTAATATCGAGTTAAGCACAGCGATGCGCCTCCTTTGAATTGGTCATCCGTGTGGGGGCATTGGCCTCCCGGCACATTTCCTTGTAGCACGCCCCGTATTTCGAAAACGAGGCGGGATAAATATGCTGAGCGGAAAGCGCCCGGCACAGCCACAGAGGGCAGGCTCCGAGGGCCTTGACCTCCATCAAGATCTGATCCTCCGGCAGCAGGCGCTTACCGTCGTCGCCCGCGTCCAGCGTCAGACGATCACGCCGCCAGCGGATGTTCCGATCAAATGTGATCCGCAGCGCCGGGTCTTCGGTGCCCGCCCAGGCGGTACGGTCATAACCGATATACATGCGGGGCATGGTATCGTAAAAGCGCTGGAACCATTGCAGCTCCTGCCCGATCTGTCCCCATTCGGCCGGGGCGGTTTCGGTGCGCAGGAAACGCTCCGCCTGGGGCAGGGGCGCGGTGACCCGGCGCTTATACACTACGCCGCCGCATTTCTTTTTCAGCTCCACAAAGACCTTATCCCCCGCCTTCGGCACGCCGTAGCAGCGGATGCGCAGCTTTTCTTTATAGGCGGGCTTTTCCAGCGAGGCCCGGATGAGCCGGAAATTATCGGTATCGCAGTAGATGTTGCCGATGGCGTATTCGCCGTAGTGGTCGGCGGTCATGTGCCGGCGCATCACATTCAGCAGCGCTTCCATCTGCGCGGGAGAGATAAAGTATTTCTTTTCAATGCGCTGGAAGCTGTATTGTGTTCCGTTTGCCATATCGGGCACCCCTTTCTGTGGTGGATGCCCATAGTGTAAAGCCGCCGCCTAAAGATTGACTAAAGGAAAAAACTTTTTTTCTTTAGCTTTTCTTTAGCGTGGGGCTTTATCATAGGGCCATCGACCGAAAGGAGGAACCAAATATGAAACGCAAATACTGTATCCTGTCTATTATCATAAGCGCCGCACTGCTGGCCGGGTGCCTTTCCGCCTGCGGCGAAAGCGGTACTGCCACCGGAGGCAGCTCCTCCGAAGAAAACACAGCGGCCGCTGTTACCACCCTGGATACCACCGCCGATGTGGAGGCCCCCGATGTAAGCGGTGCCACCACCATCGCCCTTTCCGGGCAGTCGGCGACCGCTACCGGCACCGGCGCGGAAGTGACAAACGGCATGGTGACCATCACGGCGGGCGGCACCTATGTGGTCACCGGCACCATGACCGAGGGCCGCATCCTTGTAAATGCCCCCAAAGAGGAAGTGACCCTGGTGCTGCAGGATGCCGCCATCACCTGCTCCACCGGCAGCCCCCTGTATGTCTATAAGTCCAAGGCCACCACACTTTACCTGCCGGAAGGCACCGACTCCACCCTGACCGACGGCACGGACAACACCTTTAGCGACAGCTACTCTTCGGCGGAGGAGGAAGAGCCCAACGCCTGCCTCTACTCCAAGTCCGACCTGGTGATTGCGGGCAGCGGCAGCCTAACGGTCAATGCCAACTATAATAATGGTATCACCGGCAAGGATACCCTCTTCATCCAAAAGGCCTCCGTCACCGTCACCGCCGTCAATCACGGCATCAACGGCAAGGATAGTCTGACCATCAAGGATGCTGACATCACCGTCACCAGCGGCGGGGATGCCCTGCGCTCCACCAATGACAGCGATCCCACCCTGGGCTATCTCGTCATCACCGGCTCCGCGCTCAAACTCACCGCGGGCGAGGACGGCATCCAGGCGGAGACCACTCTGACCATCAGCGGCGGCACCGCCACCGTGACCACCGCGGGCGGCGCGGGTCAAAGCATCTCCGATGACACCAGCGCCAAGGGCTTCAAGGCCGGGACGCAGGTCACCGTTACCGGCGGTACCTTCCAGCTCAATTGCTGCGATGACGCCATCCACTCCAATGGCGATGTCACCATCTCCGGCGGCAGCTTCACCATCGCCACCGGCGATGACGGCATGCATGCCGATGATACCCTCTCCATCTCCAGCGGCACCATTGATATCACCCGCAGCTACGAGGGCCTGGAGGGCGCCAAGGTGCTTATCTCCGGCGGCAAGATCTCCATCGTCGCCAGCGATGACGGCATCAATGCCGCGGGCGGCAGCGATCAAAGCGGCTTTGGCGGCTTCGGCTTCGCGCCGGATGCCTTCGGCGGCTCCGGGGATTACCTCATCCGTATCTCCGGCGGCGTGGTCACTGTCAATGCCTCCGGCGACGGCATCGATTCCAACGGTGATATCGAAGTGACCGGCGGTGAGCTGTATATCAGCGGCCCCACCTCCAATGGCGATGGCACCATCGACTGCGACGGCAGCGCTACTATCACCGGCGGCATCGTGGTCGCGGCCGGCTCCACCGGCATGGCGGAAAACTTCGGCACCGCCTCCACCCAGGGCAGCATCCTGGTCAATCTCTCCGGCTCCGCCGGCCAGGCCATCACCCTAAAGGATTCCGACGGCGACATTCTTGCCAGCTTCACCCCCGCCAAGGCCTTCGGCTGCGTGGTCGTCAGCGCTCCCGGCGTGGCACAGGGCGGTACCTATACCATCGCCGCGGGCGGCGCCAGCACCACCGTCACCATGGAAAGCCTCATCTACGGCAGCGGTATGGGCGGCTTCGGCGGTATGGGCGGCGGTATGGGCGACCCCGGCAATATGGGTGGCGGCCAGCAGCCCCCGCAGGGCGGTGTGGGCGGCCCCGGCAACCGCGGCTGATTCCCACTCTATCAATAGAAGCACCTGTCACACGGCAGGTGCTTTTCCCGCTTTTGGGGAAACCTATTTGCGCCGGGAAAGTTCACGCTTTTCTCCTTGTACCGCGCGCGGTTTCCTGCTATACTATGGTCAAAAGGGGCAGCGCCCCTAAAAATGTGTGACAGGAGGATTTTATAATGGGCTTGTTTGATAAAAGACCCCCTTGCGCCATCTGCGGCGGCAAGGTAAAGGGGCTGCTTCCGTGGAAGATCGAAGGGAACTACATCTGCGATGATTGCCACGGCGTTATCGATGCGCAGAACGGCAATGACTTTACGATGGAACAATTCCTGAAATACCGGGATTTCCGGGAGCAGAATCAGGCACTCCGGGAGCAGTTCCGGGTGGATGAGATCGTCGAATTCGGCTTCCTCAGCGAAAAATTCGTGTTCGATTATGAGCACAGCCTGTTCTGCATGGATAAGAACCTGAATAAGACCATCTTCCATGGCAGTGAGTTAAAGTCCTTCATGATCAGCGAGGACGGCGCCCCCTTGCTGGAGGGCAGCGCCAAGGGCTTTATTCACCACGAAAGCCGGGTCCCCCAGCGCATTGATGAGCTGCTGCCCCAGGTCAATCAGATGCTCATCCAGCGGCAGATGCAGGAATCGATGGAGCGTCTGGCTAACCGGGATAAGGAGGTCCGCCCCAGCTATACCAGCATCGATATCCCCGAGCCGTTCAAGAAATTCTACATTAAGCTGTACCTTCAGCATCCCTATTGGAGCCTTTACGAGTTTGAGCGCACCGGCCCCGTCATCATCGGCGATGTCCCGGATCTGAACCAGTACCGCATCGAGTACAATGAGAGTGTCCAGCACCTGGAGACCCTGGCCAATGCTTTGGCCAAAGTAGCGGGCTTCCCGCAGGAAAGCGCCGCTCCCGGCCAGACCGTTGCCGCCGCGGCTGCGGCTGCTGTGGCCGCTGCGACCGCCCCCACCGATGCCGTCGCCGAGATCAAGAAGTACAAGGATCTCCTCGATTCCGGCATCATCACCGAAGAGGAATTCGCCGCCAAGAAAAAGCAGCTCATGGGCATCTAAACAGCAAAAACCCGGGAAGCAATTCCCGGGTTTTGTTTGTGCCATATTCTCGTTCCGCGTAGGAACAAAATAGAAAATGTGAATATAATCCTTAATTTATGTAGATATTGCCTTCCATATATGTCATAATAAAGAAGATAAGTAGCAGTAGATAATTTCTGTACGGCCTATAAAAATGCTTTTAGCTGCTTTCCAACTAATAGACGAAAGGAATTGACATTATGGCACGGATATGTATCAACTGTGGTCGAAAAATAGGATCTTTCGATAACGAACCCCTCGTTTTGAATAAGGATCGTGTTTTATGTTACAATTGTTACGGAGGACTAAAAGATAAGCTGAAAAAGTTGTATGATGTAGACTCAATGGAAGAGTTTTCTTTGTTGAAGAAGGAAATTTTAGATGAGTGCAATGCTCAATTGAAAAAGGAAGTAACAAAAGATGTTGAAAATGCGATTGATAAAATCTATAACCACCCATCCTTGAGTGAACTAAAGAAGAACGCCGAAAAGAGGAATCGTTCGAAAGACTTTATGCTTACCACTGGCTACGAGTTTTCTGGCTATCGCATCACTAAATATAACGGCATTGTCAGTGGGCAGGTCGTTTTGGGCACAGGGTTCCTTTCAGAATTTTCAGCCTCTTTTTCGGATTTCTTCGGTTCTGAATCGTATAAATTTGCCGATAAGTTGGAGGCTGCCAAAAATGCAGCAGTCGAGAGAATGGTGGAAAAGTCTATCGATGCAGGTGGGAACGCGCTTATCGGCGTTGATTTCGATTACATCACTTTCCATGGAAACATGATCGGTGTAGTTGCAAATGGTACAAGCGTTATCGTTGAGAAGCTGTGATCAGTTATTTTGGACAAGTACAGCACCATTGCTTTTTGTCCAAACTTGCTGCTCCCCCTGGCACCAAATAAAAAAGACGCCATAAGGGCGACTCCTCATAAGGACATCTTGAAAACACCAGATTAAACCGATTGAGAG
>OGYY01001888.1_pt1 | contig 16714 bp, 17 predicted proteins | sample 1576671 | NCBI WGS metagenome assembly OGYY01 (sample SAMEA3541593, study PRJEB24748) | human gut metagenome | biome: human gut; feature: human-associated habitat; material: faeces | place: China | collected 2012 | reverse complement strand
TTAGGGAATTATCAATATCTGGCTAGGCAGAGGAAGGCGTATTTTCCTGAAAATAGCGATTATATCAAAACAAAATTCGATACAAAAAATACCGAAAACAGATTGGAAATATCAGTATTTTTCAGGGGAATGTAGAAAAGGTAGAATACTTAAGAGGACAAGATATTAATGTTAGTAAAATCAGCACTTTCAGAGAAATATGTAAATAAACTGCAGATGATATTTCAGCAGAAAGATTGGAAAATGGAGAAAGCAGGGATAGCTTCTGTATTCGACAGATTTTGCGTTCGGTTATCACAGCTGAATAATGATGATGAACGGGATTTGATTATTGAACTAACTAATGATTACCTGTGGGTTCAGCCAGATATGTATGAAGAATATTTGCTAAAGGCATTTAAACAATTATTCGAGTGTAGCGAATGGGAAGTTGAGGAAAATAAGGAAATTTACATATGTCCTTTGTTGCCGGAAAGAGATTTTGGAAAGATAAAAAGCAGCGGTTTTATGACATACTTATGTCAAAGTATATTAATGCGGATGTTTCCAGAGATTACTGAGAATAGAATAAATATTTGTAATTCGCCTGAGGATTTAGAAAAGGATACAGATGATATAGGAGCTTTAATTCTTGTAGATGATTATATCGGCAGCGGTCAGACCGCGCTGGAATGCCTCGGATATTTGAATTTTCTAAGTGATGTGGGGAAGAAGATTTTTATTATATCTTTAGTGGCACAGGAAGACGGGATTAAAAATATTAGAAAAGAAAATGTTTTGGTATTTGCAGCACAGTCAAGAAAAAGAGGGATATCTGATAAATATCCGAAAGCAGAGGCAGAGGAAAAACTTAATATGATGCGTAATATAAGCAGACAAATTGAGGGACCAAGAAATATGATGTTGGGTTATGGGAATTCGGAAGGACTGGTTTCAATGATAAAGACACCGAATAATACCTTCCCTGTATATTGGTACGAAAATAAGAAATATTCATCGGCGCCTTTTGTGAGAGGTGGAAGCATAAAGATAGTGAGGAGTTAGGGCACATGAAAGAATCTGTAGAATTTTTAATACTAGATACAATTAAAAAACATGCATCTATTGTGCCACTTTTTACAGCCGGATATTCCTATTCAAAAGTACTTAAATGGGTGCAGGAATTGGAAAAAGCAGGCGAAATACAGTATGACGAAATGGAGCAGAGAGTGCTTAGTAAAAAAGGAAGAGATAGATGGAAGCTTATAAAAAAGAAAAAAAGCGGAGTTATGATTTTACCGTTAGTTAACTATAAGGTGGAAAAACTGAACATAGACGAAATATATTTACCATGATATAATGTACTCACCCTTTGAAATCTTTAGACTTAGCACTTATGTGCGGGATTAGCGAGTCGTTAATCTTTGAGGAACTTATTTTTCGAGCCGGGGTAATACTTGTCCATGATTTTACAGGAGTAAAATCCTGTACAAGTATTACGAGTCGTGATTTTGGTTTCATCCAAAATCACTGACCATTTCTTTTCTATGAAAAGAAATGCCGATGCTTTTGGTAAAGATTTCAAAGGGTATTTTAGGTGAAAAAATGGATTGGATTGAGTATAAATCAAGATTTATAGAAGCGGCGAAAAAAAATAATAAAAGTGATATTTATTGTGATAAATGGCTGACATATGCATCACGGTTATGGGAGAAGCATATGCCTGTTATCTATACGCAGTTTCATTTGTGTGCATTATTGGGATATGATCCGAAATATGTATTTGCGATTTCAAATTCTGCTCAAAATTTTTATCATTGTTATCAGATACCTAAAAAAAATGGCGGGGAAAGAATTATATCAGAGCCACTACCCAATTTGAAAGAAATACAGCGATGGATTTTAGAAAATGTATTATATAAATTTGAAGTCAGTTCTTATGCGAAAGCTTACATAAAACAAAAATCGGTTAAAGATAATGTGCGCTTTCACAGGAGACAGAAAAAAGTGCTATCGCTGGACATTAAAGACTTTTATAATCACTTGACAGACTGGATGGTTTTTCAATTATTCATCGAAGTTGGATATGAAGATGCAGTGGCAATGATGCTGACCCAATTGTGTTGCCTGGACGGATGTCTTCCGCAGGGCGCTCCGACCAGTGCGGCGTTGTCAAATATTTTGATGAAAGAGTTTGATTATAAAGTAGGTGAATTTTGTAAAGTCTCTAAAATTCGCTTTACCAGATACGCAGACGATATGACATTTTCCGGTGATTTTGATGAAGCAAAAGTAATTTCTTTTGTAAAGAAGGCGTTAAGAGACTTGCAATTGTCGTTAAATACAGATAAAACAAGGGTGCGCAAACAGGGACAGCAGCAGGAAGTAACGGGGATAGTAGTAAATTATAAGCCCCAGCTTGCTAAGCATGTCAGAAAAGATATCCGTAAGAACGTGTATTATATAAAAAAATACGGTCTACAGTCTCATTTAAAATATATTCAAGAAGAACGCAGTCATTATCTGGAGCATTTATTTGGAGTGATAAATTATGCGCTGTTTATCAATCCGGCTGATAAGGAAATGAGACAATATAAAAAATATATAAAGCTGCTATTGAAAGAAGAAAAGGAGATTACAAACGATGAGCACTATTTTTGCTAACAAAACTTTATTGATCACTGGCGGCACAGGTTCCTTCGGGAACGCTGTCCTGGACCGGTTTTTGAAGACAGATATCGGAGAGATCAGCATTTTCTCCCGCGATGAGCTGAAGCAGGACAACATGCGGCATTTCTACCAGCGGGAGTTCCCGGAGTACAGTGACAAGATTAAATTCTATATCGGAGACGTGCGGGACATCCAGTCTGTGAAGAACGCCATGCACGGCGTGGACTATATTTTCCATGCGGCGGCCCTGAAGCAGGTGCCGTCCTGTGAGTTCTTCCCTATCGAGGCGGTGAAGACCAATGTGCTGGGTACAGAAAATGTGCTGACTGCAGCCATTGAGGCCGGGGTGAAGAAGGTGATCTGCCTGTCCACGGACAAGGCGGCTTACCCGGTGAACGCCATGGGGACCAGCAAGGCCATGATGGAGAAGGTGATCGTGGCCAAGTCAAGGACAGTGGATCCGCAGAAGACTTCGATCTGCTGTACCCGGTACGGCAATGTGATGTGTTCCAGGGGATCCGTGATCCCGCTGTTTATCAGTCAGATCAAGGAAGGAAAAGAACTGACCGTGACCGAGCCGACCATGACCCGCTTCATTATGAGTCTGGAGGAGGCTGTGGAGCTGGTTGTCTTTGCTTTCCAGAATGCCGGGAGCGGAGACATCATGGTGCAGAAGGCGCCGGCGTGCACCATTGAGGTGCTGGCAGAAGCGGTCAAGAGCGTTTTCCATGCGGAGAATCCCGTGAAAGTGATCGGTATCCGCCACGGGGAGAAGATGTATGAGACGCTGCTCACCAATGAGGAGTGCGCTCACGCCATTGATCTGGGGAATTTTTACCGGGTGCCCTGTGACAAGAGGGATCTGAACTACGACAAATATTTCAAGGATGGCGATGTGGAAAGAAATACGCTGACCGAGTTTAATTCCAGCAATACGGATCTGCTGGATGTGGAGCAGGTAAAGGACAAGCTCATGGCGCTGAAGTATATTCAGGACGAGCTGGCAGAGTGGGAGAATCGGTAAAGGAGAGAGGCATATGCATATATTGGTGACAGGGGCCAGAGGCTTCGTGGGAAAGAATCTGGTGGAATCTCTGAAAAATATCCGTGACGGCAAGGACCGGGTACATAGGATCAAGGGGCTGGAGGATCCGGCCGGGCTGGTGATCAATGAATATGATCTGTCTTCCACGCCCGAAGAACTGGAGTCTTACTGCAGGGAGGCGGATTTTGTCTTCCATCTGGCCGGGGTGAACAGACCCAAGGATCCGGCTGAGTTTATGAAGGGGAATTTTGGTTTTTCCTCCACGCTTCTTGATACGCTGAAGAAATATGGCAATCAGGCGCCGGTCATGCTTTCCAGCAGCGTGCAGGCAAGTCTTACGGGACGGTTTGCAGGAAGCGAATATGGAAAGAGCAAGCTGGCAGGAGAAGAACTGTTCCGGCAGTACAGCAAGGAGACCGGGGCGAAGGTGCTGATCTACCGGTTCCCGAATCTCTTTGGAAAATGGTGCCGCCCGAACTATAATTCGGCGGTGGCTACATTCAGCAATAACATTGCAAACAATTTGCCGATCCAGGTTAATGACCGAAGCACAGAGTTGGAGCTTCTCTACATCGATGATCTGATCGAGGAGATGCTGCTGGCGTTGGATGGACAGGAGCACCGGGATGAAAATGGCTTCTGCTGTTGTCCGGTTACGTTTCACAAGACGCTGGGAGAGATCGTGGACCTGCTCTACTCTTTTAAGGAGAGCAGAAAGGATCTGTCTGTGCCGGATATGAGCGACGGGTTTGCGAAGCGGCTGTATGCCAACTATCTGTCCTATCTGCCGGCGGACGGATTTTCTTATAAATTGAAGATGAACCGGGATGACCGGGGGAGCTTTACGGAGATCCTGCGGACCGCGGACAGAGGCCAGGTATCCGTCAACATCAGTAAGCCCGGTATCACGAAGGGGCAGCACTGGCATCATACGAAGAATGAAAAGTTTGTGGTAGTGTCTGGTCATGGCCTGATCCAGCTCCGGAGGATCGGGAAGGATGAGGAAGGCAATCCGTACCCGGTGGTAAACTATGAAGTCAGCGGGGAAGAGCTCACGGTGGTAGATATGATTCCGGGCTATACCCACAATATCATCAATCTGTCGGATACGGAGGAGCTTGTGACCCTGATGTGGGCCAATGAGCCGTTCGACCCGGAGCATCCGGATACCTTTGGAGAACCGGTGGAATAAAGAATTTTGCAGGAGGAATTGATGAAAACGGACTATTCACAAATACATTTTCAGGAAAATGGAAAATTGAAGCTTTTGATCATCGTAGGTACCCGGCCGGAGATCATCCGTCTGGGGGCGGTGATCACCAAATGCCGGAAGTATTTTGATACGATCCTGGCTCATACCGGACAGAATTATGATTATAACCTGAATGGCGTCTTTTTCCGGGATCTGAAACTGGACGATCCGGAAGTATATATGGATGCGGTAGGGGACGACCTGGGTGCGACTGTGGGAAATATCATCCATGCTTCCTATAAGCTGATGACGCAGATCAAACCTGACGCGCTGCTGATCCTGGGCGACACCAACAGCTGCCTGTCCGCCATTGCGGCGAAGCGCCTGCATATCCCGATCTTCCATATGGAAGCGGGCAACCGGTGCAAGGATGAGTGTCTGCCCGAGGAGACGAACCGCAGGATCGTGGATATCATTTCCGATGTGAACCTGGCCTATTCCGAGCATGCCCGCAAATATCTTCATGAATGCGGACTACCGAAAGAGCGCGTCTATGTGACAGGCAGCCCGATGGCGGAAGTGCTCCATCAGAATCTGGCCGAGATTGAGAAATCCGATGTACTGGAGAAACTGGGACTGGAATCCGGCAAGTATATCCTTCTGTCCGCACACAGGGAGGAGAATATTGATACAGAGAAGAATTTCCTTTCCCTGTTTACGGCTATCAATAAGCTGGCAGAGAAGTACGACATGCCCATCCTCTACTCCTGCCATCCGCGCTCCAGGAAGCGTCTGGAAGCGTCCGGTTTCCAGCTGGATCCGCGGGTTGTACAGCACGAACCGCTTGGTTTCCATGACTATAATCACCTGCAGATGCATGCATTTGCGGTTGTATCTGATTCCGGAACGCTGCCGGAGGAGAGTTCTTTCTTTACATCTATCGGCCATCCGTTTCCGGCTGTGTGCATCCGCACTTCCACAGAGCGTCCGGAAGCGCTTGACAAGGCATGCTTTGTCCTGGCCGGGATTGATGAGAAATCTTTGCTGCAGGCGGTGGATACAGCGGTGGAAATGAACCAGAACGGGGATTACGGCATCCCGGTGCCGGATTACGTAGAGGAAAATGTCAGCACCAAGGTAGTGAAGATCATCCAGAGTTATACAGGTGTAGTCAACAAGATGGTCTGGAGAAAATTTTAGGATATATGAGTATGAAGACAGAAGCAGTAGTCTTAAAACTGACCGGAAACGCTCTTTTTGACGCCGGGTTTCGGATTCCCGGGGATACAGACTGGCAGGCGGTTTATGAAGAATGCAAAAAGCAGACAGTGACAGTTCTTGGTTTCTGCAGTGCAAAGCAGGCAGAGGGCCTGGATCCGGAAGTGCGGAAGCAGTGGGAGAAGGATGTGGCTGCCGTTGCGTTCCACAACTACAGAGTTACCTTTTCTCATCAGAATCTTCATCAGATGATGGAAGATGCCGGGATCCCATATGTAATCCTGAAAGGCTGCGCTTCTGCGGCGTATTACCCGAGGCCGATGGAGCGGCTGATGGGGGATGTGGATTTCCTGGTTCACAAGCCTGATCTGGAGAGGGCCGGGAAGGTATTGGAAGATAACGGGTTCCGGCCGTGGGAGGAAGAGCATATCTGCCATATAGTATACCGGAACGATACGGAGCATCTGGAGATGCATTTTGAGCCTGCGGGTGTTCCCTACGGGAAAGCCGGCGAGATCTGCCGGGAGTATTTCCGGGATATTTATGAACAGTCGCAGCTCATCGATTATGAAGGCGGACAACTGCGTGTTCCATCGGCATTTCATCACGGGCTGGTCCTTCTTTTGCATACCAGCCATCATATGCTGGGTGAGGGCATCGGGCTTCGTCATCTGTGTGACTGGGCCGTGTTTGCGGCTTCTTTTTCAGAGAAAGAATTCCGCAGCATCTTTGAGGAGAAGCTGAAGCGGATCGGGCTGTGGAAATTCGCCTGCATCCTGACACGCACGGCAGAGAGATATCTGGGATGTTCGAAGCAGGGTTGGGCGGCGGATCCCGTTGTGTTCCGCGAGGATGCGGAAGCGGATGAACTGACCCGGGAAGTGATCCGTGACATATTCACGGGAGGGAATTTTGGCAGGAAGCAGGAGGGAAGAGTCTATGAGACGTATCTGATCTCCAGCCGGGGCAAAGATGGAGTCGGCAGAAGAAATATGTTTCAGCAGGCGATCAGATCTGTCAATGAGATGGTGTACACACACTGGCCTCTTGCAAAGCGTATGAAGTTTCTTCTGCCGGCCGGTTGGACATATTATTGCACTCGGTATCTGATCCGGATCGCGACGGGAAAACGGGCGCCGATTCATCTGCGGGAGCTTGGCGAGCGGGCAAGAGAGCGGAGAAACGTGTACGAGAAGTTTGGACTGTACGAGGTGGGGGGAATTGCGTAAGTATAATATGTTTATTACATATATTCCCCCCAATATAGCTTTTGTGTTTTTGAATTAGGCAAAGGATTTATCTTATTATGATTAATAAACAAAATAAAGGCTTCATGTGGATATGTCTATCTGCGGTTTGTTTGGTTATATTATTATTTTTGAATTTTAATGAGGTGGATGTAATTGCGGATAAAATTGTCGGAACGATTTTTTCGACACATATTAAGGATGTTGTAAATATAGTTGCAATTTTATCTGGTGTTACCGGAATTTTGGTTGGAGTTGCGAGCATTAGGATATCTAATCTTGGGGCAGTAGAAGAATACTTTCAACAAGGTGATGCAAAAGAGCAGACTGAAGCGCGAAGAAAAATATATGTATTGATAAACAACGGGCAAAAAATAGACAAAAATGATGTAGATGCAGCTGCCGTGATAGCTTTTTTTCATTTTTGGGGATTAATGGTAAAGAAACATTATTTGCCAATTTGGGTATTTGAAAGTGCGTCGGGATATGCAGTAATTAAATTATATGAAGGGTTATTAGGCATGATAGGAGAACGTCGTCAGGATAATCCAGAATATGCACAATATTTTGAGTGGCTGTATGTAAAAGTCAAAAAAAAGTTGAATATCAATGAACAACCATTAAAAAGAGTTAGGCAGGAAAAAACACATAATGATAGTAGTTTTTATACAATGGAGGAAGTAAAGGAATTAGGTTTCGCACGATGTGGAAAGTATGTTTTGATTAGCAGAAAAGCCAGTATTTATGGAGCATCAAATATGACGCTGGGAAACAATGTCCGGATTGATGATTATTGCCTGCTGAGCGGTCAGATTAGTATAGGATCTAATGTTCACATATCCGCATATTCCTGCCTTATTGGAGGAGAATACGGAATTGAAGTGGGTGATTTTGCCTCTATATCTTCTCGTTGTGCGATTTATGCAAAAAGTGATGATTATTCAGGAAAAGCAATGACTAATCCTACAATTCCAGTTTCATTTCGAGCAGTCTATGGAGAGAAAGTTCGATTGAAAAGGCATTGTATTATAGGAACTGGCACTACAATTCTTCCCGGGAGTATTTTGGAGGAGGGAGCGGCGATAGGCGCAATGAGTCTTGTAAAAGGGAAAGTGGAACCGTGGAGTATCTGGGGAGGAATACCATGTAAACCAATAAAAGAACGCTTAAAAAATCCTTTGAAAATGGAAAAGGAATATTTTAGTGTGAATAAAGAGGAGAATTAGGGGTAAGGAGATTACTTTATGAGCATGAATTTACAGAATAAGACCATTTTAGTTACCGGTGCCGCTGGATTTATCGGCTCCAATCTGGTGCTGGAACTTCTGCGTACAGCTTCGCCGGTGCAGATTGTTGGCATCGACAACATGAATGACTATTATGATGTCTCTATAAAAGAATACCGACTGAAAGAGATTGAGTCCCTGGCAGCTTCCCATCCGGAAAGCGCATGGATATTTCTTAAGGGTTCTATTTCGGACCGGGAGCTGGTGCAGAAGGTTTTTGCCGAATACAAGCCTGAGATTGTAGTGAATCTGGCGGCCCAGGCGGGAGTCCGTTATTCGATTACGAACCCGGATGCTTATATTGAGTCCAACCTGATCGGATTCTATAATATTTTGGAAGCCTGCCGTCATTCTTATGACAATGGGGAGACAGGTGTGGAGCATCTGGTATATGCTTCCTCATCCAGTGTATATGGCTCCAACAAGAAGGTTCCGTACAGCACGGATGACAAGGTGGACAATCCGGTTTCGCTCTATGCCGCGACGAAGAAAAGTAACGAGCTGATGGCCCATGCGTATTCCAAGCTTTATAATATCCCGTCTACAGGCCTGCGTTTCTTTACTGTGTACGGGCCTGCAGGACGCCCGGATATGGCATATTTCAGTTTCACGAATAAATTGCTGAAGGGCGAGACAATCCAGATTTTCAACTATGGGAACTGCAAACGGGATTTTACCTATGTGGATGATATTGTAGAAGGTGTAAAGCGGGTGATGCAGGCTCCTCCGGAGAGAAAGAACGGAGAGGACGGGCTGCCGGTTTCGCCCTATGCCATTTATAATATAGGCAATAATCAGCCGGAGAATCTGCTGGAGTTTGTTGACATTCTGCAGCAGGAGCTGATCCGGGCAGGTGTGCTGCCGGAGGATTATGATTTTGAGGCCCATAAGAAGTTGGTGCCCATGCAGCCGGGAGATGTGCCGGTGACTTATGCGGATACAAGCGCTTTGGAGCGGGATTTTGGATTCAAACCTAGCACCAACCTGCGGACCGGACTCAGAAAGTTTGCAGAATGGTACAGGGAATTTTACATGGATAAAGAAGAGAGATAGGAGTGGAGAGAAGATGAAGATCGCAGTAGCAGGTACAGGTTATGTCGGCTTATCTATTGCCACTTTGCTGGCACAGCATAATCAGGTGGCAGCGGTAGACATTATTCCAGAGAAAGTAGAACTGATCAATCAGAAAAAGTCTCCAATCCAGGACGAGTATATTGAAGATTATCTTGCAAATAAGAAGTTGGATCTGACAGCTACTCTTGATGCAGAAGCTGCATACACAGATGCGGATTTCGTTGTGATCGCTGCGCCGACCAATTATGACAGCAAGAAGAATTTCTTCGATACTTCCGCAGTGGAAGCCGTGATCAAGCTGGTGATCCAGTATAATCCAGACGCCGTCATGGTGATCAAGTCTACGATTCCCGTTGGCTTTACAGCTCATGTCCGGGAGAAGTATCACTGTGACAATATCATTTTCAGCCCGGAGTTCCTGCGTGAATCAAAGGCGCTCTATGACAATCTGTATCCCAGCCGCATTATCGTTGGCACGGATGTAGAGAACGCCCGTCTGGTAAAAGCGGCCAATACATTTGCGAAGCTTCTGCAGGAAGGGGCCATAAAAGAGAACATTGACACCCTGATCATGGGATTTACTGAGGCGGAAGCCGTGAAGCTCTTTGCCAATACCTATCTGGCGCTGCGTGTTTCCTACTTTAATGAGCTGGATACATATGCAGAAGTAAAGGGCTTGAATGCCCAGCAGATCATCGAAGGCGTCTGCCTGGATCCGCGGATCGGATCCCATTATAATAATCCGTCCTTCGGCTATGGCGGTTACTGCCTGCCAAAAGATACGAAACAGCTGCTGGCAAACTATGAGGATGTGCCGCAGAACATGATGACAGCTATTGTCGAGTCCAACCGGACGAGGAAGGATTTTATCGCGGACCGTGTACTGGAGCTGGCGGGCGGCTATGACGCCAACAGCGAGTACGATGTGTCGAAAGAGAAGGAAGTTGTGATTGGCGTTTACCGGCTGACCATGAAGAGTAATTCGGATAACTTCCGGCAGAGCAGCATTCAGGGAGTCATGAAGCGGATCAAAGCCAAGGGGGCTACCGTGATCGTGTATGAGCCGACGCTGGAAGACGGAAGCACTTTCTTTGGCAGCAAGGTTGTGAATGATCTGGACAAGTTTAAGGAGATGAGCCAGGCGATCATTGCGAACCGGTATGATTCGTGTTTGGATGATGTGCAGGAGAAGGTGTATACAAGGGATCTGTTCCGGAGGGATTAGAAAGCTACCTTTGGAATATAAAGATAAATGAAATATATTGGAGAAATAAAAATTGAAAAAACAAATTAATTCAACAATCGCCAAATTGGAGGTCAGAGAGCTGGTAGAGTTAAAATACGGGCGGGAGGCCGCCCTGGATCTTCTGTGGAGGACACCTGCAAGAATATTGAGAGACCGGGAGTTTGGACAGAGATGAGAGATTTGAACATCTATAGAACATCATACAAAGATAAGAAGACTACCTCTGTAAAAAAGAATTTGGTATATCAGATGATTTACCAAGGGTTTATGATGGTCACTCCATTTTTGACGGTTCCCTATCTGGCGGAAGTTTTTGGTCCGGGAAACATAGGGCAGGTATCGTTTGTAAATAATATTGTGAATTATTTTGTGATGTTCGTAGCCTTGGGGGTTGGAACCTATGGCAACAGAGAGATTGCGTATATCAGAAATGATAAAGAGAAGACGGCACATACATTTATAGATATATTTTTTGTACATTTCCTCTGGGGAACTGTGGTATTAGCAGGATATATTTTATTTTGTCTGATTACAGAAAAAAACAGGATACTTTATATGATCAGCTGTATTTCCGTGCTGTCGGCTATACTGGATATCAGCTGGTTTTATGCGGGGATGGAAGCCTTTCGTGTTACCATATGGAGGAATGTTCTGATGCGGATGTTATCCATTGCCGCTATTTTTTTATTTGTTCATTCAGAAGGAGATCTTATCGTATACTTGGGAATCAATGTAGGAAGTACATTTGCAGGACAGCTGCTTACGTGGTGTGCATTGCCTGGATACATTCCGCTTGTTAAACCGGATTTTCATCAGATGTGGAAACACGTGCGTCCTCTGCTGATACTTTTTATTCCAATCATAGCATTAAATGTTTACCATCAGATGGACAAGACAATTATCGGTCTCTTATCTCAGGAAGAAGAACTGGGATATTACACCTATGCACAAAGTCTGACGGCAGTTCCGGTTTCTTTATTTGGCGTGGTATCTACAGTATTCATGCCCCGGCTGACGAATATGACGGAATGTCATAAAGAGAAAGAGGCAAAAGCATTGCTCCAGACAATGTACAGGATTCACGTATTTGTCGGAGTAGGAGCCTTTTGGGGCATTTTAGGAATTGCAGATATATTTACCGTTTTGTTTTTGGGAGAAAGATTTGAAGGCTCAGCAGTATTGATGAAGTATCTGGCGGCAACCATACCGGCAATAGGAATATCCAATGTGATCGGCAATGGATATCTTCTCCCGTTAAAAAAAGATAAGATATGGATCTGGAGTCTGGTTGCAGGAGGCATGGTGAATATGGTGGCAGACATTGTCTCGATTCCCTTATTTGGTGCCGCAGGCGCCGCATGGGGGACAGTTCTGGCGGAAAGTGCGGTACTGGCGATACAGTTTTACTTCTGCCGGAGAGATCTGTCCTGGAATCGACCGGGAAGAGAGATGCTGTTTTGTACCATGGCAGGGGTGCTTATGTATATCAGCGTCAGAGGGATCTTAATCCTGGGGGATGGCTGGGCAGTGTTGATTGTAGCATGCCTGACGGGAATCGCATTGTATTCTTTGATGTGTATGTTGCCTGTCTTGTACGAAAAAAGAAGGGAAGAAGGAGGGAGTAGAAATTGGCGGAAAAAGTAAAATACAGTTTCATTATTCCGGTATATAACAGAGAGGCATATATTGTAAGGTGTCTGGACAGTATCCATCATCAGACAAAGCAGGATGTCTCGTTTGAGGTGATCGTGGTGGATGACGGATCTACAGATGAGACGGCAAAAAGAGTACAGGAGTACCCCTCCGAAAGAATCCGGTACTTTTACATTCCTCACAGTAATCCCTGTATGGCGAGGAAAAAGGGAATTGAAGAAGCGAGGGGAGAATACCTGGCCTTTGTAGATTCGGACGATCATATTGATGAGAGGTATATAGAAATACTCGATCCCTATATTGGGAAAGCAGAAATTATTGAATTTGGAAGATATCATGCAGACAATTCTTATATATTTATGCCGTACAAGTATAAAGAAGAAACATCTTTGGAACATTTTTTGAGGTCAGCCTTGAAGGGGTATCCTGGGTCATTAGCGATGCGTATCGTTAGTTGTTGTCTATTTCAGAAGAAGCTCGATTATGGGGACTTTTATTTTGCGGAAGACTATTATTTACTGGCACAGTTATATAGCAGAGTTTGCAGGGACATATTAGATATACAGCAGGTATTATATTATAGTGAACCGTCTGTAAATTCTCTGACCAGGAGTGTATTTGATGAAAGAATGTTGACAGGAATATATGCAGAAGAAAGCGTTTTGAAAAATTATGGTAGATCAGAAAAGGAAAAAAAATGTATGCAGGCGAATCTTATTATATCTATTCTGAATATAGCTGAACGGCTTTATCAGTGTAATCGGCCTGTTTTCGAAAAAAATCAGGAATTCTTGAAAAAGAGTCTTAGAAAATATGTTGCGTGGGATGTCTTGAAATATATTGACTTGAGAGGAAAGATAAAATGTGTACTGTATGCCATATCTCCGCAGTTGTTCTTTTTATTTAAAAATTGCTATAGGAAAGTGAAGAAAAAATCATGAATCGTAAGAAATCATTAGTCAGTGTAATCGTTCCGGTATATAATGCTGAGAAATATATCAGGGAGTGTCTGGCTTCTATTCTGGCGCAAACGTATACGGATCTGGAATGTCTGATCATCCAGGACGGAAGTACGGATAACAGTGTGGAAATCTGTAGAGAATATGCCAGGGCAGATGCCAGGGTCCGGTTATATGAGCAGGAGAACCAGGGGCTTTCGGCGGCCAGAAATCGGGGACTGGATAATATGAGAGGGGAATACCTTACGTTTGTAGATGCGGATGACTGCCTGTCAAAAAACTTTTTAGAAATTACTTTAAGAATGATGACGGAAAATGCAGCAGATATAGTGGCGGTAGATGATAAAAAGTTTAAGAATGAAAAGGGAAAGGAACCAGAGACGAAGGAATATCAGTCTTATAGTTTAAGCGGAAGGCAGATCCTGCAGATGACAGGAGAGAGATTTCAGCATTTTTTTTGTGCCTGTCTGGGCGAAATTGTACCGCGGAGAGATATTTTGTGACATGAGATTTGATGAAGGAAAGATCCATGAAGATGCGTTTATTTTTCACCGGATATATGACAGAGCAAAGAATGTTTGTTTTGTGGATGAAAAGCTATATTATTACCGCCTTTCGGAAGAGAGCCTGACCCGCATAAATGGAATATACTATGACCATCCGGATATTGTAGAGGCGTTAGAAAACAGAAGGGTATATTATCTGGAGCATAGTATGATGAAAAACGCCCAGGATACGGCAGAAGATATCCTGCGGCGTTTGATGAGGGGATATTATACGCCGGGATGGGATAAAAAGGTTGTCCGGGAACAGCTGCAGGAGTATTGGAGTATCTGTAAAAAGCAATGTGGATTAAAGCTGCGGATAGAGATGACGTTATTTAAAATTTCACCGTGCTTATGGAGAGGATACAGATTTTTCCTTAAAGTGCTGAGACGGATAAAAGTGAATATTGTGGAGATAAGATAATATTAATGGTAAAAGGGGCATGATATATGGATTTATATCAGATGATAGCGATACACAGCCGGCCTTGGTCAGAGCGGGAATTTTTGTTCTTCGGAAGCGTGATCCTGGTATGCACGTTGTGCCTTCTGGTAGCAGTGGCAATGCATAAGATAAAGAAAACACAGGCTTTAGGAGCCATAATCGCACTTGCCTATATGGTAATCATATTTGGGTCTACGGTGTTTACAAGAGGAGTGAGTTCTCGCCAGTGTGAACTCACTGTTTTCTGGTCCTGGAAAGAGGTATTGGCTGCCCGTGACCGGGAGATGATGACAGAAATCCTGATGAATTGTGTTATGCTCATGCCCGTTGGCATCCTGCTTCCCGTGGCAGTGGGCCGCAGGATACATCCCGCCGTGGCGCTTCTGGCAGGTGCGGTTTTGTCAGGGACGATTGAGGTGAGCCAGTTTATATTTGCAAGAGGGTTATTCGAGTGGGATGACATTATTCACAATTCCTTGGGGTGCATGCTGGGCTGTGTAGTTGCAAATGGCGTGTATAAGTTTTTACTAAAAAGAAGAGGTCGAAAGGTGTCTGGTAAGGAACCACTTTATTGATTGTGGCCGCGGAATGGTGATCCCTACCATGCCGCTTTCCTTCAGCTTTCTAATGGTGCGGTTTAAAGTCTTTACGGAGATGCCTGTCTCCTCGTGAATCTCCTCCCTGGTCCGGCGGATGACGCAGGAATGATACTCCTCGATGTACTGGAGAAAGTAGAAAAGGAGCAGGTGCTGGGGCGGGTAGAACAGCCGGTTGCCCCGGTTGTAGGAGGAGCGGTACAGCTTATATGCCACTTTCTGGGAGACCAGGCGCAGGAAGTGAATATCTTTTTCAATCCAGTCTTCAAAATCTTTTCTGGAAAAATACAGGACGGTGCAGTCCGTCGTTGTCTCAATCGTGACGGAGGTGCGCGGCTTCCCGGCAAGGATCGCCACCTCGCCCACGAAATCTATAGGGTCATTTCTTTCGATCATAAATACATTTCCATTTTTAAATTCATTGATAACCCGGTGATAACCTTCGCAGACGATTCCGAAGTAATCAAGCTTGGCGTCTTTTTGATGGATGATCGTCTTTGGCGGATAGGTCTTGATGGTACAGCGGGTTTTCAGTTCTTCTGGCATATAGCGGAGATAATTTTCCAGTTCCGGCACCTTGATAAGCAGTTCTGATAATGTCATAGCAGATTTCCCCCTCTTTTTTACAGTATACAACAAAAATAGCTCATTTGTCCTTTTTTTCCTGTGTCTGTTTTTATATAATGCGTTGGTATGTGACAAATCACGAAAAAACGAATGAGAAGACGAAGGAGAAGAGAGATGAAAAAGGAAACCTATGTTAGCGTCGGGCGATTTTCGCCATTCAGAGTCGGATTAAAAACGCCAATCTCAGTCAATTTAAAATCGCCAATGCATCATGTATGTTATTAACAGTTACGCATTTTTATACTCCGTATGTTTTGCGATACCAGCCTCAAGACCAAGTGTTTCCAGCTTGCGTCCCCGGTAACTGTCACCTTTGATCATAAATACAGTGGCGTCATCAAAAACCCGGTCTAAAGAACAAAGCAGCGTATCATCTTCGCTGAAATATTCGCCCTACTGGTTTGGTGTTTTGTTGCTGGTAAAAATCATGGTGCTGGGACCATCTTTATTATAGCGGCGGTCAATCACATCAAAGAACATACGGGTGTTCTCTTTATCGAACACACACCTGCCAATCTCATCAATGATCAGGCAGGAAGGCTTTACCAGCCCGTTGATGACAGCCCCCTCCCGGCCGTGTTTCCTTGCATCCGTCAACTTTTGGTTGAGTTCGCTTGCCCTTAAGAAATAAGTCTTATATCCTTTCAGGCAGCATTCCCGCCCAAAAGCCATGGCCAGATGAGTTTTGCCTACACCCTGCGGACCAATAAATGCCAGATTTTTTCCTGCATACAGAGCGGACAGAGAAGAGAGGTTCTTCAGTGACTGCACATGCTTTCCATGGAGCCGGCTGAAATCAAATCTTTCAAAGGTTTTCGGCTCATTCATAGGAAGCTTACTCAGTTTTAGCATTGTGTGGATGTATATTTCAGATAAACTGACCATCCTTCACGGTCAATCTGACCACCTTTCACGGAGATTCAGATCACTGA
>OGYY01001880.1_pt1 | contig 16773 bp, 17 predicted proteins | sample 1576671 | NCBI WGS metagenome assembly OGYY01 (sample SAMEA3541593, study PRJEB24748) | human gut metagenome | biome: human gut; feature: human-associated habitat; material: faeces | place: China | collected 2012 | reverse complement strand
ATCTGCCGCATTCTGGGCAAAGATGAGACGCTGCGCCGCCTGAACGCCGGTCTCGCCATGCTGGGGGCATGATGGACTGGCTGGAACAGCAGCGCACCCGGCTGCACGGATTTTACCGCACGGAGTACCGCTACTCCCTCCGCATCACCGCCATCGCCTTCGGCGCACTGATCCTGCTGGGCTTTGCCGGCAGCCTGCTGCTGCCGAAGCTGGCCGACCAGCTGTTCCTGCAGTTCGCCCAGCAGATGGCGGAGCTGGGCATCATGGACACCACCGGCCGGGTGGATGTGCTGGCGCTGTTCGGCAACAACGTCCGGGCGACGGTGTTCAGCATCGCCTACGGCTTTATCCCCTTTATCTATCTCCCGGCCCTGTCCATCGGCATCAACTCCCTGCTGCTGGGGCTGTTTGCCGGGGTGTACGTCAACAACGGCATCTCCCTGCTGGCGTATTTTGCGGGCATCGTCCCCCACGGCATTTTCGAGTTGCCGGCCCTGATCCTGGCCCTCAGCAGCGGCATCTATCTCTGCCGCAAGGTCACAGACTACGTCCGGCACAACGAAAAGGGCGTTATGGGTCCCCTGATGAAGGATCTGCTGCGCCTGTTCGTCATGCACATCATCCCCCTGCTGATGGCAGCGGCGGTGATAGAGGCCTATGTGACACCGCAGCTTTTGAAGCTGTTTCTGTAAAAACTTTAGTGCCGCAGCGTGCGGCGAAAGGAGCATCACATGAACGAGAAGAATGTACGAAGCATCCCGGAGCTTTTTGGCAGCATGGTATTCAGCCAGGCTCAGATGCGACAGCGTCTGCCGGAACGGGTCTATGACGCATGGCAGCAGTGCCTGATCCAAGGAACTTCTCTGGATCGCTCCATCGCCGACGAGATCGCCGCCGCCATGAAGGACTGGGCCATCGAAAAGGGCGCTACCCACTACACCCACTGGTTCCAGCCCATGACGGGCTTTACCGCCGAGAAGCACGACAGCTTCATCGCCCCCAACGTCCCCGGCACCATTTTGATGGAGCTGTCCGGCAAGGAGCTGTCGCAGGGTGAGGCGGACGCCTCCAGCTTCCCCTCCGGCGGTCTGCGGGCCACCTTTGAGGCCCGTGGTTATACGGCGTGGGATCCCACGTCCTATGCCTTCATCAAGGATCAGACCCTGTATATCCCCACCATCTTCTGCTCCTACGGCGGCGAGACGCTGGATAAAAAGACGCCCCTTCTGCGCTCCATGAAGCAGCTGGATACGCAGGCCGTCCGCATCCTGCGGCTGTTCGGCAACACCACGGTGCAGCACGTCACCGCTCAGGTGGGGCCGGAGCAGGAGTATTTCCTCATCGACAAGGCCATGTATCGCCGCCGGGAGGATCTGATTCTCTGCGGCCGCACACTGTTCGGCGCCAAGCCTCCCAAGGGGCAGGAGCTGGACGACCACTACTACGGCGCCATCAAGCCCCGTGTGGCGGCCTTCATGCACGAGCTGGATCAGGAGCTGTGGCAGGTGGGCGTGCTGGCCAAGACGGAGCACAACGAGGTAGCTCCCGCTCAGCATGAGATCGCCCCGGTGTACTCCGACGCCAACAGCGCCTGCGACCACAATCAGCTGACCATGGAGTTTCTGAAGAAGGTGGCCGACCGCCACGATCTGGTGTGCCTGCTCCACGAAAAGCCCTTTGCTGGGGTCAACGGAAGCGGTAAGCACGACAACTGGTCTCTGGCCACGGATACCGGTGAGAACCTCCTCAAGCCCGGACGCACCCCCAGTCAGAACGCACAGTTCCTGCTGTTTCTGGCGGCCTTCATCAAGGGCGTGGACGAGTATCAGGAGATGCTGCGCTGCTGCGTGTCCTATCCCGGCAACGACCACCGGCTGGGCGGCAACGAGGCGCCTCCCGCCATTGTGTCTATCTTCCTTGGCGACGAACTGACGGCCATCCTCCGCTCCATCATCGACGGCACGGCCTATGTGGACATCACCAAGAAGAAGCTGGAGATCGGCGTGGACACCCTGCCGGAGCTGCCGCAGGATACCACCGACCGCAACCGCACCTCCCCGCTGGCCTTTACCGGCAACAAGTTCGAGTTCCGGATGTTGGGCTCCTCCCAGTCCATCGCCAGCCCCAATGTGGTGCTCAACACCATCATGGCCGACGAGCTGAAGCAGTTTGCCGACCGGTTGGAGAAGGCGGAGAGCTTCCATCAGGCCCTGCAGGAGCTGCTGCGGGATACCTTCCGGGATCACCAGCGCATTATCTTCGACGGTAACGGCTACGACGACGACTGGGTACAGGAGGCCAAGCGCCGGGGGCTGAGCAATCTGCGGGACACCGTGGACTGTATGCCCGCCTACATCGACGAGAAGAATGTGGCGCTGTTTTCCCGCTTCGGCATCCTGACGCCGGAGGAGATGCACGCCCGGTACGAGATCCATCTGGAAAATTACTGCAAGGTCACGGCCATTGAGGCCGCTACCCTGCGGGATATGACCCTGCGGGGCATCCTGCCCGCCGTCACCCGCTACACCGGCGATCTGGCCAAGGGCGTTGTGAGGAAGCGGCAGGCGGAGATGGCCACTCCCTGCCGGGTGGAGAACTATCTGGTGGCGCAGCTGGACGCCCTCAGCGGCGACCTGCTGGACGCCTGTCAGGCTATGAGCCGGGCGCTGGAGGCCGCTCCCGCCGCCGATGCCGGCATCGACGCCGCCCGGTACTACCGGGATCAGGTGGCCTCCCGGCTGGAGGAGATGCGGAGCATCATCGACCGCATGGAGCCGCTGGTGGGGGCCGACTACTGGCCCTATCCCACCTATGCAGACATCCTGTTCTCCGTGTAATGATACCCGATACGAAAAGAGAGTGTGTTCCGGATGGAACACACTCTCTTTTTCGTCAACCGGCGGGGTGAGCCAGACGGCTGAGTAAACTAAACGGAGGAATCAATAGTCGGAGTTCAGCCACGGCTTCTGGCCGTAGTGAAGAAGCTGCGCCAGCTGCTGCCAAGGGCCGGTGACGGCGACGGCTCCCAGCCGCACCATGCCCTCCAATCCGCAGGAGGCCATCAGCAGGGATGCCAGATCCCCCTGCCGGCACGTCACCGTTACCTCGGCGGGTGCTTCCTCCGGGAGGGCGGACCAGCGGCCGCCGTCGAAGCGCAGCACCGTGCGGCAGTCCCGGTGGGCCAGCTCATCACGGTAGCAGAAGGCCGCTGTCAGCGTCCCCTGCGGGAGGGCGCGATAGGCGGTGGCGGTCACGAAGGCCGCCGGGTCCAGAATCTTGAACATGGTGCCTATGGCGGAGACGTTGGTTTGCAGGAAGCCGTAGTCGATGTAGTTGCCGGAGACGTCCTGCGGATCCTCCAGCAGGTGGTGGAAGTCCTCCTCTCCGGTGCGGAGGAGCACCGTCTGGGCCAGATCCTCCTGCAGCTTCAGCGCTCCCAGCAGCGCCCGGAGGACAGCGCCGTCGTCGTACACCAGTTCCTCCACCGACAGGCGGTTGCGGGTGTAGTTGGTGTCGCTGGCGCTCTCAAAGCGATAGGCCACATAGCCCTGCAGCGTCCCGTCGTCGGCGCAGTAGCCGATGCGGCGCACCTGAACATCCGTGCGGGCTGCCCGAACCTCCTCCTCGAACTTCTCCACCATGCCGTGGTTCTGGGCGGCGAAGCGGCTGTGACAGGCCAGCACCCGGTCAAAGTCCTCCGGCTGCAGCAGGCGCAGATGGCGGCGGGCCTCCCCCTCGGGCTTGGGCAGCACGGCGGTGGGCAGATGGTACTCGTAGAGTTTCCCCGCAAAGCCATAGCCCATGCGGCGGTAAAAGGAGATCTGGAAGGGCAGCAGCAGCGTCAGCAGAGCGCCGTGGCGGCGGGCGTAGTCCTCGAAGTAGCGGATCATCTCCAGCGCCGCCCCCTGCTTTTTATGGAGGGGGTGTACCTCCAGCGCCATCAGGCCGCAGGCCGTCTGCATCCGGCCGAAGCAGTTCATGGAAAAGAGGATCAGCTTCATGGTGGCAATGAGTACGTCCCCTTCAAACAGGCCCACCGTCTGCACCTGACGGTCCTCCCGCAGCTCCAGACGGTGCTTCTCCCGGTAGTGCTCCCGGCACGCTTCGTCCAGCGTTTTATAGGCCGGGTAGGCGTTGAGGTAGATGTCCAGATAGGCCTCCAGATCCTGCTGGGTCAAGGGGCGGATGGTGCGGTTGGTGTGTTCCATGGCGGCGGGCTCCTTTCACATGATTAGATGAAGCTATTGTACCGTGTTTTGCCGGTTCCGTCAACGACGGGTAAGAAAAAAGCCCATCCGCTCAGGCGGATAGGCTTTCAAGGGAAACTACTTTACAGGGACAGGCTCTTCGTCCACGCAGAGACCTCCTGTGCGGAGGCATGGCTGGACAGGCGCTTGCCCTCGTTCCAGCGGGTATCGGGGGCGCAGGAGGGCCGCAGGAGCTCCACAGTCTTGCCCATGCCGCTGCCGCCGGAGGTAGCGAAGGGAATCACGGTCTTGCCGGAGAAATCGGCGCTCTCCAGAAAGGTCTGGATGATGCGGGGCGCCTGATACCACCAGATGGGAAAGCCCACGAACACCGTGTCATAACCCGCCAACCGAGGGATCTCCACCATGGCCGGGCGGCTCTTGGGGTCGTTCATCTCCACGCTGCTGCGGCTTTTGGCGTTGTTCCAGTCCAGATCGGCTGCAGTGTAGGCCGTCTGGGGACGAATTTCGAAGAGATCGCCGCCGATAACACCCGCCAGCGTCTTGGCCAGACGGGCCGTTTCGCCGCTGGCAGAAAAATAGGCAACCAGAATTTTGCTCATGTGTATGCTCCTTTCAACATTTCTCCGGGATCGCTCCGGGCGGCGGGACATCCCGCTCCCCCCCCATTGTATCAGCCGAGGGCGGCGGATGCAAGGCACTTTTCCCGGAAATGGGTGCTTATCGGACAGTGAAGCCCAGCCCCGTCAGCCAGTCCGCCACGTCGCTCCGGGCGGCGCTGCTGCCGAAGCGCTGGCCCTCCTGCCAGTCGCCGGTGCCGGCCAGCTGAGCCAGCGTCTCCCCGCTCTGGCCGAGGGCGGAGGAGGCGGAGGTACAGAAGGGGATCACCGTCTTCCCTGTGAAGTCATTTGCCTTCACAAATCCGTTGACAGGCCATGCGCTGCCGCCCCACCAGATGGGATAGCCCACAAACACCGTGTCGTATCGTTCCCAGCTCTTCACAGCTGTAGAGGTGAGGGCCACATCCTGCAGGGCGGGGTCAGCGTGCTCCCGGCAGACACGGCTCCCGCTGTTGTTGTAGTCCAGATCCGCCGTCAGATAGGGCTCCTGCGGTGTCAGCTCAAAGGTATCGGCTCCCAGTGTCTCGGCGATGTATCCCGCCACAGCCTTGGTGCTGCCGGTGGCGGAGAAATACACCACCAGCACCTTGGTCTGCTCCTCGGTGGGGGTGCTATCCTGCGGGGTATCGGTGTCCTGCACCTCGTTCTGCGAGGCATCGCTGTCGGGCTGCTGCTTCTTTCCGCAGGCGGCCAGCGCCGGCAGCATCAGCAGAGCCAGCAGCAGGCAGCTCCATTTTTTCAGTTTACGCATCATTCTTCTCCTTTCACGCCAACGGCTTGCCGCTGAACACCGGAAATCCATTGTAATCGCCGTAATCCGTCAGGTGCTCCATGCTCCGCAGCGTCTCCATGTCCTCCGGGGAGATGGCAAAGTCCACGGCGGCGTTGGAGCGCATATGGCCGGGGTTCGCCGTCTTGGGCAGGGCCACCGCTCCCAGCTGCAGGACATAGCGGATGCACAGCTGCGGCACGGAAACGCCGTATTTCTCCGCCATGGCGGTGATGGCCGGATTTTTCAGGGCCTCGCCGTGGGCGATGGGGGAATAGGCCTCCACCCGGATGTCCTGCTGGGTGCAGTAGTCCAGCAAGGGCAGGTCCGTACCGGCGATGTGCAGCAGCAGCTGGTTCACTGCCGGACGCACCCGGCAGCCGGTCAGCAGGTTCTCCAGATCGTCCCGCAGAAAATTGGAGACACCGATGACCCGCACCTTTCCCGCTGCCTGAGCATCCTCCAGCGCACGCCAGACGGCCCTGTTCTCCTGAAAATACCGCTTTTCGGCCCGGAACTCCCTCCACGGCTGGGGAGAGTGGATGAGCATCTGGTCCAGATACGTCAGACCCATTTTCTCCAGCGTCTCGTCAATAGAGCGGGCGGCGTCCTCATAGGTCTTGTGCTCCGCCGCCACCTTACTGGCCACGAACAGCTCCTCCCGCTTCAGGCCGCAGGTGCGGATGCCCTCGCCCACGCCCCGCTCGTTGCCGTAGGCCTGAGCCGTATCGATGAGCCGGTAACCCCGCTCCACCGCCGTGCGGACGGCCTGCGCCGCCTTGTTGTTGTCAATGAACCATGTGCCAAGCCCCAGCTTGGGGATGGCTATACCGTTTGCCAGCGTATAGGTCTCCTGCAAAATCATTTCGCATCCTCCTCCGTCCAGATCCCCTTGGCCATGCGGAACACCGCCCACGCCCTGGGCCAGCCGCAATAAAAGGCCGCATGGGTGACGATCTCTGCGATCTCCTCACGGGTGATACCGTTTTTCTTGGCGCTGAGCAGGTGGTAGCGGAAGGATTCATCCGTCAGGCCCTGCGCCATCAGGGCCACCACCGTCACCAGCGAGCGGTCCCGCAGGGATAGCCTGTCCTCTCGACTCCATACCTGACCGAACAGGACATCGTCATTGATCTCTGCGAATTTCGGGGCGAACTCCCTCAGGGCGTCCCGCCCCGCCGTCTGTTTGACTGCCATATGGCTCTCCTCCTTACAGTTTGCTGTATGCTTCGTCGCTGACCGGCTCCGAAAAACGGAGTCTTGACAGCAACACTCCTACGCTGTATGATGCTCTTAAAGCTTATCTATACTCTAAAACTGAAAGTACACTTTAAGTCAAGGGGTTTTGCAAAATTTTTTCGGAGGAATTGGAAAATGGTCTATACCGTGGGTGAAATGGCGAAGCTGCTGGATATCCCGGCATCCACGCTGCGCTACTATGACAAGGAGGGGCTGCTGCCCTTTGTGGAGCGCTCCTCCGGCGGAATCCGTCTGTTCCGGGAGTCGGACTTCGAGTGGCTGCAGGTCATCGGGTGCATGAAAAAGGCCGGAATGTCCATCCGTGACATCCGGCAATACATCCAGCTGGCCATGCAGGGAGACGACACCATCGACACCCGGCTGCAGATGTTCCACCACCAGCGGCAGGTTCTGCTGGATCAGATCCGGGAGATGCAGCACACGCTGGAGACGGTGGAATACAAGTGCTGGTTTTACGAGACGGCGCAGGCCGCCGGCACCACGGACGTCCCCATCCGCATGGCGGAGGAGGAGGTCCCCCAGCGCTTCCGGGCCATCCGGCGGGAGCTTCACGGCGAGGAGCCGGTGAAGGACGATGCGTCGGCGTGAGATTTTCCCTCTTGACAAGCTCTTTACGGGATGGTATGATGTCCGTGACAAGTGAACATCAAAAGCGATGACGAAGACGGAGCTGGCAGCACGTCGCATAGAGAGCCGGGGACGGTGGAAGCCCGGCGGACAGCGCCAGAACTCTTATCCCTTCCGAGCCGAGTCCCCCAACGCATCTGTCAGTAGGAGACTCCGTGTAGGCTACGTGAGTGCATAGGGCTTGATAGAGCCTGAAGTGGCAGGACGTTTTTCGTCGTGCAATTTGAGTGGTACCGCGGGTATTGTATAGCAAGACTCGTCTCAAAGGAATTTGGGACGGGTCTTTTTTTGCGGAAATTTTTGAAAAAACAAGGAGTATCGACATGAAACTGAGTAGAAACAAAATGCTGCTGGTGAGCTTTATGCTGTTTTCCCTGTTCTTCGGAGCGGGGAACCTGATCTTCCCGCCCTTTCTGGGGCAGAACGCCGGGAGCCACACCCTGCCGGCCATGCTGGGCTTTCTGGCCACGGCGGTGGTGCTGCCGGTGCTGGGGGTGGTAGTGGTAGCCCGCTTTGACGGGCTGGACCGGCTGGGGCAGCAGGTGGGCAAGCGCTTCGCCATCGTCTTTACCCTGCTGATCTATCTCTCCATCGGGCCCGGTCTGGGCATCCCCCGTGCCGCCTCTGTTCCCTTCGAGATGGCGGTGGCCCCCTATCTGCCGGAGGGCGCCAATACCACCGTGTGGATGCTGGTGTACTCGCTGGCGTTCTTTCTGGTGGCTCTGTGGCTGTGTATGACACCGGGGAAGCTGGTGAACCGCATCGGCCACTTCCTGACCCCCAGTCTGCTGGTGCTGCTGGTGTTCCTGTTCGTTTGCTTTCTGTTCCGGGGAGAGGTGAACGTGGCCCCGTCCCAGACGGCCTATGACGCCGCCCCCTTCCTGAAGGGCTTTTCCGAGGGCTACCAGACCATGGACACCATCGCCGCCCTGAACTTCGGATTGGTCATTGCTACCACGCTGGGTTCCTTCGGCATGACGGAAAAACGGGATCGGATGCGGCACACTGTTCTGGCAGGTATCTTCGCCGGAACCATTCTGGCGCTGGTGTATGCCATGCTGTCCTACATGGGAATGTGCAGCTCCGGAGTCTATGCCATTCAGGAAAACGGCGCATGGACCTTGCGGTGCATCGTCTACCAACTGTTCGGCGCACCGGGAGCCGTGCTGCTGGCGGCCATCTTCACGCTGGCCTGTCTCACCACCTGCGTGGGGCTTATCAACTCCATCTCCCAGTATTTCTCCACCCTTTTCGGAAAGCTCTCCTACCGCCAGTGGGTGCTGGTGATGACGGGCTTCTCCTTTTTGGTGTGCAATCTGGGACTGAACGCCATCCTCAGCATCTCCATCCCCATTCTCAACGCCATCTACCCCGTGGCCATTGTGCTGATCCTGCTGGGGCTGACCCACAGCCTGTGGGTCAAGAATCGTTGGGTCTACTCTCTGATGGTGGCGGGCACCGGAACCGTCAGCGTCATCTATGCGTTGGATGCCGCACAGCTGTCGCTGGGCGCTGTGACGGAGCTTTGCCGGAAGCTGCCCCTGTACGATATGGGCTTCTGCTGGGTCAGTGTGGCAGCGGTGATGCTGGCAGTGAGCCTGCTGCTGGGTCTTGTGCGGCGGGAACGGGCGTAAGGGGCAGAAAAAGCTTGCCCTTCTCCTCCAAGGCTGGTAGAATGAGACATATTCTCCACCGAAAGGAGTTTTTCTCATGAAACTGATGATCGCCTCCGACCTCCACGGCTCCGCCGCCTACACCCGGCGGCTGCTGGAGCTCTATCGGGATACCGGCTGCCAGCGGCTGGTGCTGCTGGGAGACCTGCTGTACCACGGCCCACGAAACCCGCTGCCGGAGGGCTATGAGCCGCCCGCCGTGGCCAAGCTGCTCAACGACATGGCGGACGAGCTGCTGTGCGTGCGGGGCAACTGCGACGCCGAGGTGGACCAGATGGTTCTCCACTTCCCCATTCTCTCCGACTCCGCCCTGCTGGTGCTGGACGGCCTCACCATCCACGCCACCCATGGCCACATCCACGGGCCGGACACGCCACCGCCCCTGCGGCAGGAAGATATCCTGCTGTGCGGACACTTCCATGTGCCGGTGCGCCGGGACTGCGGCCGTTACACCTATCTGAATCCCGGCTCCGTAGCCCTGCCCAAGGAGAACAGCCCCCACAGCTGCATGGTGCTGGAGGGCGGACAGTTCACATGGCTGGACGTGGTGACGGGTCAGCCCTTCCAGCCCCGTGGATGACGGTGCTGCTTGACGCTGCATAAAAAAGAGGACTCTGAGCCGATGGCTCAGAGTCCTCTTTTTATGTCTTACTTCTGGTTGGGCATTTTCCAGCCCTCGTGATCCGTATGGAGCAGATGGTGCGAACGGCCGCTGAGAGGCGCACGCAGGTACTCCCGGTACAGGGTCTGAATTTCCGGGTTCTCATGGGAGAACCGTACCGGAGACTTCTTATCGATGCTCCACAGAACGTTTCCACGGGCCTCGGCCATCTCCGTGCCGTCGTGGATGGGCTGGCCGCCGCCGCCGGCACAGCCGCCGGGACAGGCCATGACCTCCACGAAATCGTAGTGGACTCTTCCCTCCTCCAGATCGGTCATCAGCTGGCGGGCGTTGGAGAGGCCGCTGACCACCGCCACGGAGAGGTCGCCCACCTTCGGAATGGTGAAGGTGGCCTCCTTCCAACCCTTCACGCCACGGATGGCACTGAAGGCATCTGGGTCAGGGTTGGAGCCGGTGACCAGATAATAGGCGCTGCGGAGGGCGGCGTCCATCACACCGCCGGAGGCACCGAAGATCACCGCCGCACCGGTACCGGTACCCAGCGGACTGTCGAAGGGAGTCTCCTCCATGGTGGCGGGGTTGATCTGCTCGCCCCGGAACATCCGCACGATCTCACGGGTGGTCAGCACCACATCCACATCGGGATCGTCGCTGACGGTCCGCATGGTGGGCAGGGCCGCCTCGCTCTTTTTGGCGGTGCAGGGCATAAAATGAAATGTATTTTCCTATGGCCCAAAGATAAACTAAGTCAGATTGGCTCTTTGAAGAAGCAGCTTCGTCGTATCCAAATGGAAGAAGCACTGCCTGTAGTTTTCATTATGGATATGATAGACGCATACAGAAGGACTGCATTCATAAAAGCACATATTTCATTTATAGTGCCGGACAGTCAGATTTATCTTCCGTTTATGGGTACCTGTCTTGAAGAAAAGTATCGAATGGAAATACAAAGTACGGAAACGTTACAGCCGTCCACACAACTACTGCTCTTCTACTGGTACTATGCTAAAGAAAACTGTATCTATATGCATGGTGCAGTAAAAGCGCTGGGGTGTTCTGCAATGACGATAACACGTGCTTTTCGCCAGCTTGAAAAGACCGGGTGTTTTGAAACAGGAAAGACCGGTGTACAGAAATATCTGAAGGGAAAGAGTTCACCGGATGAGATTTTATATAAACTGGAACCGTATCTGATTTCACCGCTGGCAGACATAATTTATCTTGATAAAGATGTTATAAAAGGCGGCATAATAGCAGACACAGAAGAAGGAAAAGGTTATCCATCCTATGCAGTAAATAAAAAGGACTTTCATTATACAGGCGGCCACGAACTTTTGAATGCAGAAACACAGTCGGAAATTCAGCTCTGGAAATACGATCCGGCAATACTTGCAGTCAATGGTCATGTGGATCCTCTGTCACTGGCACTCAGTCTGAAAAAACCTTTGTTCAGTTTTATAAAAAATGATTGACATTCACAATTTCCTGTGGTAAAGTAGAAAACAGCAAAACCGATGAGAAAGAAGAGTAAATAATCCTGAATCATTTCAGAGAGCAGGTAGTGGTGGAATCCTGTATGAGGCAGATTATTGAATGGCCTTTCGAGGGCAGCCCGAAATGATGATCATAAGAGTAGGCGCTGACGGGAACCGAACCCGTTATCAATCAGGAGTGTATGTTTGTACATGAGAAAGTGGACGATACGTCAATTTGAGTGGCACCGCGATAATAAGAAATTATTACCGTCTCAAGCATAGCTTGGGACGGTTCTTTTTTTCTCATGGAACATGAAATGTAGAAACACATAAAATGCAGAAAAGAGAGGAAAAAGACTATGAAAAAAAGAATGTTAGTAATCGCAGCAGCAGTAACAGCAACTATGATGATGACCTGTCCGGTAATGGCAGATGATTTTAAAGTAGGTATCTGTAATTATGTGGATGATGCTTCCTTAAATCAGATTGTAGATAATATTCAGTCCCGCCTGGAAGAAATCGGTGAAGAAAAAGGGGTTACATTTGACGTATCTTATGATAACTGTAATGCAGATGCCAGCGTTATGGAACAGATCATTTCTGATTTTCAGGCTGACAATGTAGATCTGATGGTAGGCGTGGCTACACCGGTGGCAATGCGTATGCAGTCTGCAACAGAAGGAACTGACACACCGGTTGTTTTCTCCGCAGTATCTGATCCGGTTGGTTCCGGACTTGTAGATTCTCTGGAAGCTCCTGGTGCAAACATCACAGGAACCAGTGATTATCTGGATACTTCTTCTATTATGAAACTGATCCAGGCGCAGAACCCGGATGTAAAAAAAATCGGTCTTCTGTATGATGTTGGACAGGATTCATCCACAACAGCGATCCAGGAAGCAAAAGATTACCTGGATGAACAGGGAATTGAATATGTAGAGCGTACCGGAACGACAACAGACGAAGTACAGCTTGCAGCAGAAGCACTGATTGCTGATGGCGTAGATGCCGTATTTACACCTACTGACAATACTATCATGACAGCAGAACTCTCTATTTATGAGAAATTCATCGAAGCCGGAATTCCGCACTATACAGGAGCTGACTCCTTTGCGCTGAACGGAGCATTTGTGGGATATGGTGTTGACTATGCGAATCTTGGACAGAAAACAGCTGATATGATCGCTGATATTCTGGTAGATGGAGCAAAATCATCAGAAACTGCAGTTGAAACATTTGACAATGGTACTGCAACAGTAAACACAGAAACATGTGAAGCTCTCGGTCTTGATTTTGATACTGTAAAGAAAGCATTTGAGCCTCTCTGCACACAGGTAAATGAAATCACAACTGCTGAAAGCTTTGATGATGTAGAAGCAAAATAAACATTAACTGGAGGAATTTACTGTGACGATTGCAACTATGCTCTCCCTTGGAGAGACTGCTCTGAAGCTTGGACTGATCTGTTCTTTGACAGTTCTTGCTCTGTTTCTTAGTTATTCTATGCTGAATGTCTGCGATCTTTCTACAGACGGCTGCTTTACTTTTGGCGCTGCTGTAGGAGCCGTAGTAGCTGTGAGCGGGCATCCTTTTCTGTCTATTATAGCTGCTATGGCGGCAGGTATTATATCAGGATTTGTAACGGCAATCCTGCAGACAAAGCTCGGTGTAGATAGTCTGCTTGCAGGTATTATCGTAAATACTGCACTGTATTCTGTGAATATTGCGGTTATGGGAGGATCATCTCTGATCAATATGAACCGGACGACCACCGTGTTTACCATGATGAAAGATACACTTGCAGGCACTCCACTGAAAGGAAGAGAAGATATCATTATTGCAGCAATCGCAGTGATCCTTGTAATTGTATTTCTGGTATTTTTCCTGAAAACAAGACTTGGTCTTGCAATCAGGGCAACTGGAAATAATTCAGACATGGTAAAATCATCTTCGATCAATCCGGTGTTTACAACGGTAATTGGTCTTTGCGTAGCAAATGCATTTACAGCACTTTCCGGATGTCTTTTGTCCCAGTCACAGAAATCTGTAGATATCAATATTGGCCAGGGTATGGTAACGATTGCACTGGCATCTCTGCTGATCGGAGGTACGATTCTGGGACATGGTGGAATCTTTGTAAGAGCAGTGGGAATGGTTCTTGGTTCATTTATCTTCCGCCTTGTATATACGATTGCACTTCGGTTTAATATGCCGGCATTTATGTTGAAACTGGTATCCTCTGTCATTGTTGTTCTTGCAATATCTGGTCCATATCTTAAGAAACAGTGGCCACAGATTCGAAGAAGAATGACACATACAAAAGGAGGCAGATGATTCATGTTAAAAATCAGCCATATTTCCAAGACATTTAATCCGGGAACAGTAAACGAGAAAAAAGCAATTGAGGATTTATCTCTGGAACTGAAACAGGGAGATTTTGCAACGATCATTGGCTCCAATGGCGCTGGAAAGTCCACGTTATTCAATGCAATCTGCGGAGATTTCCTGACCGATACAGGCTCGATCGAACTGGATAACAAAGATATCACATTTATGCCGCAGCATGCACGGGCAAGAAGCATTGGACGGCTTTATCAGGATCCGATGCGTGGAACTGCACCGGGCATGACGATTGAAGAAAATCTTGCGCTTGCAGCAGGTAAGGGAGGATGGCTTTCACATACGACTCGTCAGGAAAAAGAACGCTTTCGTGAAGAATTGAAGAAACTGGATATTGGTCTTGAAGAACGGATGAGCCATCCGGTAGGACTTCTTTCCGGTGGACAGAGACAGGCACTGACACTTCTGATGGCGACAATGAATCCGCCGAAACTTCTTCTTTTGGATGAACATACAGCAGCACTTGATCCTGGCACAGCAGAAAAAGTTCTGAATCTTACCAGACGGATCGTAGAAGAACATCAGCTTACCTGTCTGATGATCACACACAATATGCAGTCTGCGATTGAACTTGGTAACCGTATCCTGATGATGGACTCCGGTAATATTGTGCTTGATATCGAAGGCGAAGAAAAGAAGAATATGACGGTAGAGGGACTTCTGGAGAAATTCAGAAGTGGCGCTGGTAAAGCACTCGATAATGACCGTATCCTGCTGTCCGATTAAATGCTTTATGATTAAGCAGAATGTGAGAGAAAGACTTTTCGACTATTCGTTGGAAGGTCTTTTTTTCTTGCAGTTTTTTGCAGATTTATGGCATGACGGCCCGCAGGCAGGTGTAAAATACTATTACTATGTAGTTGCATGCAAGAATGGCACAACATACAACTGGAAACCATCAGATAATAAATATGATGACGATGAATATGATGTAATCACAAGTGGATGCAGCGCAGCAGCAACAGCATCTGTTTCCAACACAACAATTGGCAAGACTAAGATTACATCCGGCAAGAGCTCTAAAGGTAAAGTAAACCTGAAGTGGCAGAAAGTAAATGGTGCAGCAGGATATGTTGTTTATCGTTCTACAAAGAAAGGTTCCAGATATACTAAGATTGCTGAGATTACAAAAGGATCTACTGTAAAATATACAGATAAAACTGCTAAGAAAGGCAAAAAATACTACTACAAAGTTCGTGCCGTAAAAGCAAATGAAGCTGGTGTAGATGTATTCTCCGCTTATTCTGCAGCTAAAGCAGTCAAAGTGAAATAATGTTTTGGATTTAAGATAAAATCTGATTCTGTCAGAATAAAAGGACAGCTGGCCCTATAAAAGGACCAGCTGTTTTTGATATTCATGAACAAAAGGACGCCCTGTTTTCTGAGCCAGAATACTTTCGTAGATATTGGAAGCTCTCAGATTATCATTCCATATTTTCTGTCCATCTGCTGAAAGAATTCCCGAGGCATCGGCAGCTTTCGTGATGACAGGGATAGTTGTATACTGCTTGATTTCTTTAAGCAGAGGGGAAGAAGATTTTCTGAATCCCAGGACACGTGCATATGGTATTCCTTTTGGTTGTTCCCTTATCTTCAGGATGGTATGGAGCAAAGCGCGCTGAATTCTGGTATAAGTCAGTTCTTTGGTTTTCAGAAGTTCTGTGAACTGTGTGAAATTTTCAAAATGATTGATCTGATTGCAAATTCTGGCAGCAAGATCTTTTGACATATCAGTATAGCTGATAAGTGATTCAGGAGTTTCGTTTAACAGACAATACTGCAACAGAAGAGAAAAGTCATCTTCCAGCAGAAATTCATTTTTATTAACAGCAGTTTCCAGAACCAATGCGGCATTGTCCGGAAGTTCCCCTAGAATTTCATTGGTGCCAAAACCTGATTTTAAAGCATTTCGGATCGCGGAAGCAGAAGCAAAATTTAATGATGATGAAGCGGTCTGTTGATCCGGAAACGTTTCATGGTATCCCATTCCCTGGCGTTTCAAAGTGACCGGCCGGATGGAACTATCTAAACGGAGCAATGCTTTACAGTATTCGATGCCAAGGATGTTGTTTGGTAAATTTAAAATCTGTACGATTTGATTGAGAAGTGGCGTCAGAATACCATCAAAATCGTCTCCCTCAAAATGATGAGGATCTTTGAAATATTCGATCAGCGCCTGGCTTCTGGCAGCGGGGAAAGACAGCCCTTCGCTCAAAAAAGTTTTCAGAAGTACACGGTATTCTTTGGGTTCTTTTACAAGGACAGCAGCAAGTTCCTGCAGTGCAGAAACTTCACCATATTCACTTCCAAAACAGAGCTGGTCAACGACATGCAGATTGTCCAGTATGGAAACACCGGCCATGGCAAATGTCTCTGCACTGGCAGTACTTACGGACACCGGCATTTCAAGTACAAGATCGGCACCGCATCGAAGTGCCATTTCTGCACGCAGATGTTTTGAAAGAAGAGCAGGAGTGCCTCTCTGTACATAGTCACCACTCATGACTACGATTACATAATCTGAACGAAGCACATTTTTTATGTAATCGATCTGATACTGATGGCCTCTGTGGAAGGGATTATATTCCGCAATGATTCCGGTTACATTCATATGAAATACCTGCCTTTGTACAAATTAAAATTATTTTTTATTGTATCATCTGACGGAAAATTTATAAAGAAAAACTGCAAAACATTTCAGAGCATATTTCCGGCATGGGAAAATGATAAAATTGCACGTTAAAAAATACCACTCTTTGGAAGAATCTCTCTGTCAACTACTTGAAATGCACAAATTCTGGGGGTATAATGAATTCAGCTGTGAGGTCATGTTTCAGACGCTCACACGGTCTGATGACCGAAATAACGAAAGGAGCCATTTAATCATGGGATTTGTTGATTTACTCAAAGAAAGAGCAAAAAAAAGCATCAAAACTATCGTACTGCCAGAGACAGAGGATATGAGAACTATCGAGGCAACAGATAAGATTCTGAAAGAGGGAGTTGCTAAGATTATCCTCATCGGTAACGAAGAAGAAATCAATAAGAAAGCTGCAGAAGGCGGATTCGATATCTCCGGAGCAACCATCGTTGATCCTGAGACATCTGACAGAACTCAG
>OGYY01001876.1_pt1 | contig 16790 bp, 18 predicted proteins | sample 1576671 | NCBI WGS metagenome assembly OGYY01 (sample SAMEA3541593, study PRJEB24748) | human gut metagenome | biome: human gut; feature: human-associated habitat; material: faeces | place: China | collected 2012 | reverse complement strand
ATGAAAAACCGTGTGCTGACCTTGCGGTCAGCACACGGTTTTCTTTGTCTATTGCGAGGCAGATTTTAAACCGCCTGCATTTTGATATGCTATCAAAGCGCGGCTTTCTCCCATTCAATCAGGATCTCCGCCAGCTCCGGTGTCAGCCGCTTGCGGCACTCCTGCCGCAGTTCCTCCGGCACGCCGTAGAACGCCTCAGCGATACTGCCGGTGATGGCGGCGAGGGTGTCGCTGTCACCGCCAAGGGACACCGCTGTGCGGAGAGCGTCTTCAAAACTTGTGCTTTCCAGAAATGCAATAATAGCCTGCGGTACGGTTTCCTGACAGCTCTCCACATGGTGATAGGTGGGACGAATCTCATCGCAGCTGCGGCTGAGGTCGTAGCCGAATTCGCGCTCCACATACGCTTTGATTTCCGCTTTGTCGTGACCGGTGCGGGCGAGGAAAATCGCCGCAGCGACAGCCTGTGCGCCCTTGATGCCCTCTGGATAATCATGCGTCACCTCGGCGGTGAGCTGCGCCAGATGCAGCGATTCTGCCATGTCCTTCGCCAGCCATGCAGCAGACGACACCCGCATGGCGCTGCCGTTGCCGTAGCTCTGGTAGGGCTGCGGGTCGTTCTCATAGAGCCAGCCGCCAAAACGGGTGCCATAGCCCCGGTCTGGATAGGCACGGCCCAGTTGCTGCATCTCCCGCACCAGTGCTGCTTTGATGGCGGCATCGTCTTGCCCACGGGTGCTGAGCAGCGCCTTTGCCACCGCCAACGTCATCACCGTATCGTCGGTGAAGTCGGAACGGCGGCTGAACAGCGGAAAATCCTTCGCCTTATAGTTGTCGCAGTCGAACTCGTAGGGGCTGCCCACGATGTCGCCCAAAATCGCTCCGTACATTTTATCATCTCCCACGTCTTTGCACGTCTTCGTCGATACGGTGCTTCCAGTCAGCACTGAGAGGTCTGGCGGCGCGGACGCTGCACACGGCCTCGCCGATGACCTCGTAATTCAGCGCCGTGCCCACCTCGTCGCACTTGTAGTTCACTGCACGGTCGGCACCGATGCCAAAGCGGGCCGCCTCCTTGGCGGCGTCGATGTTGGCGCCCAGGAACAGAAACTCCCAGCCGTATCTCTCCTTCTGCCGTTTAATCATACGGCGCACTCGCTCGTAATCGTAGCGGCGGCTGGCGTTTTCGTAGCCGTCGGTGGTGATGATGAACATCGTCTTCTCCGGCACGTCCTCCCGGCGAGCGTACTTGTGAATAGTACCGATGTGGTGGATGGCGCCGCCCACGGCATCCAGCAACGCCGTGCAGCCGCAGGTGAAATACTCCTTTTCCGTCAGGGACGGCACCTCGCTCAGCGGCAGGCGGTCATGGATGACCGTGCTGTCGTTGGCGAAAAGCACCGTGGAGACCAGCGCCTCGCCTGCCTCCCTCTTTTGCTGTGCGAGCATGGAGTTGAAGCCGCCGATGGTGTCCGATTCCAGCCCAGACATAGAGCCGCTGCGATCCAGAATAAAAACCAATTCCGTCATTAAAAAGCCCTCCTTCGTTTGATTACGCTCCCATTGTAGCGCATCCGAAGGATGGTTTAGTCGCCTGACAGGCGACATATTGCTTTAAAGGTGACTCACCGTTCTACATTTTCCCCAACCGCTCCAGCCGAGATTCGATTGCCCCGGAAGTGCGTCCAAAGTGCTCGCAGAGGTCTTGCTTCTTCATACCACCGTCAAACAAATGACTCAGTTCCCGATCCAACTCCTCTGTCCACGGCTTTCCATTGTTCTCAGGTAATGGTTTTTTCTTTCTACGAGACAACACCTCCACAGCGCAGTTCAGTGCCCGAACGATCTCACCTTTGTTACAAACATGGTCATCCGGCAGAACCTCTCCCGTCAAAGGGTCAATGCCATCTGCCAAAACCGTTAGCAACTCTTTTGCGCGCTGAATATCCATGGTTTACCGTCTCTTTCTCATTTATTTTTCAGCTGTTCCGTCCACTCGGTTTCTTTAAAGCCCACGAGCACAAATTCATCGCTCACCAGAAGCGGACGCTTGACGAGCATGCCGTCTGTGGCGAGGAACTTTAGCATCTCGTCCTCGCTCATTTGGGGCAACTTGTCCTTTAGCCCCATAGATTTGTATAGCAGACCGCTGGTGTTGAAAAACTTTTTCAGCGGCAGGCCGCTATGCTCGTGCCATGCGGCCAGCTCGTCGTAAGTGGGATTTTCCAGCTTGATATCGCGAAAATTATAGGTGATGTGGTGCTCGTCCAGCCATGCTCGCGCCTTCTGGCAGGTGGTGCATTTGGGGTAGCAGATAAAGATCATGGTCCCACGCTCCTTCTATTACAAAAGTATATTTCTTGCCCATTCCGTACAGGCCTCAGATTCTTTCAAACCAAGCTCTTGCCAAATACCTGCGTAGTACAATCCACTATCAGGATTTTTAGCGCAATTTGATCTCTTCCCGTATATGTGCGTCTCATCATATACTTCATTCCTCGCCCAAGTTGCCTTTGTGGCACCTTTCAGAGTCAATACCCGCTTTTTATCAAAGCGCAGTACTCCTGCGCCAGGCTTGCTTTTATCCAAAGAAAGTCTTTCTGCTGCTTTGAAAATCACATTTGTTGAGTTGTCCGCCCTGCCATTAGACGAATGCGGATGCCACCAAACTTTTCTCTGTTCTTCGGGCACAGAGATGATCTCACCCACCTGAAGGTATCCCCAAATCACCTGGAGGTCTTTTCCCCGGTAAAAGTCACTACGATCCCGCAAATATCGGTATGTTCCGTTTTGATATTCCACAAAGTGAAAATTCCCGAAAAACAGGAAGATATCTCCCTGTGCAACACCGATATTCTTCAAGTAAGCAGCCGCGGCATTTCGCTGCCCAAATGCGGGGAACCATCCGTCGATACGCTCCCCACGTCGCCCCAAATCTAAATCAGGGTCCAGATGACAGTGGTCTCCGCCCTTATATCGCAGATCTCGCAATATTTGAGAATACTGAATTCCATTGTAGTAAAGAGAATCATATGTATCCTCATCATCACTGGAATGGGAAACGAAACCATTGTACCATCTTCAAAAATGGGACTGACGATGCCGCCATTCGCAGAGTCAAAACCTTTTCGACTGAGTATAATTTTCATTCCTCACGCTCCCAGCAAGCTCTGGTCAAAGGCGAACAGCACCTCGTTGATCTCGAAGATGTCGTACTTCTTCTGCCTGATGAAATACTCAATAATGACGTCGAACTTGATGCTGGCGCTGAGAGCGTAGCCCGCGCGGGCAACGAGGTCACGCGTCTCATCCAGATTCAGCTCCAGCGCTATAGCAAAGGCAATGGCTGTTGCCTTGGAGGGCTTATAGTCCGGGTTGTTGCGGATTTTCGAGAACAGCTTGCGGTCTACGTTGGCCTTTTTGTAAACCTCGGCGTCCTTTTTGCCGCTGCGGTCGATGAGCTTCAGCAGGGTTTCCGAGAAACCGGCGTCCAGATGTGCCAGCAGACTGTCCAATCCGCCGACAGCCATAGGCGCTGCCGCTGCACCGGCAGACAACGCTCGACCTTCGAGAACGCTCATCCGGCGCAGGCGGTCCCGTCGGGAATCGGTATGCGCGTCTACATAGTGGTCATCAACATACTCGGCGATGTCGGCGAACAGTTTGCTGCCGATCTGATACGCCGTGCGGCTAAAGATCACAATATAGACCGTCATGTCGTTGTGCAGCAGGAACTCGCCAATAGTGTCCACCGCCACGCGAAGTGCCTGATCCTTTGGATAACCAAAGATGCCGGAGGAAATCAGCGGAAAGGCGACCGTTTCGCAGCCGTGCTCTTTCGCCAGCGCAAGGCTCGTCCGGTAGCAGGAAACCAGCAGCTCCCGCTCACCGTGACTGCCCCCGTTCCACACAGGGCCGACGGTGTGGATCACATATTGGCAGGGCAGCCGGTAAGCCTTGGTGAGCTTGGCATCGCCGGTCTTGCAGCCACCGAGCGTCCGGCACTCGGCCAGCAGCTCCGGTCCCGCCGCGCGATGGATACAGCCATCCACGCCGCCACCACCCAGCAGCGTTTCGTTCGCCGCGTTGACGATGGCGTCCACAGCCATTTTCGTTATGTCGTTTCTTACGATTTCAAGAGGCATGGTTCTATCCCTCAATTTCTATCATTCAAAATCAGGTCAACGCGCCGTTGTCCTCTACTTTTTCCACTTCGGACAGTTCTTCCCAATCTCCAAGGTTTCCGCACCTACGAAGATAATCAAGGCCACCGTCCACGGCGCACGAACCGCAGCTGCAAAACTTGAAATCATGGACAGTCTTGCTTTCAATAACGTCTCCACATTTCTTGCATCTGATCGCGTTCCTGATAATTTTCGGCATGATCATTCTCCCTTTAGTGCATCTGATTTTCTCCACTGGCGTCTGTACGGAAACGCGGCAGTGGGACAGCGTGCTTCTCCAGAATAGAGTTTTTTCGCGTCCCGCTTCGTCTACTTACTCCCGGATTTATGAAATCCACCGTCTACTTTAATCGCCAGAACATACTTTGCTGATTAGATCGCAAGTTGGTCGCAAGTTAGTTTTAAGTTAGTTGCAAGTTGAACGTAAAAGCATATGTGAAATTGACGGCGAATCACTTGCTGGTAAACCACTCGCAGCACTAGTTTTGCCTTTGCAGGCCACTTTTCCATCCTCCTTGAGTTCCCTCATCAGCACTTGAATCTGATTGCGGTTGAGCCCCGGCAAAACTTGCTGCAATTCTTTGAACGGAGTACCGACTTCATTGTTTTGCCGGATGTGCTTACAGAATTTCACAACCAGAAAGTTGCGCTTTTATCCAGGGTCTCTTTCCTCTGCTTCCAGTCCGGCATCAGCATCGTTAGGAACGCATAGAACTGCTTCGAATGATTTGGATGAACGAAGTGGCAGAGCTCGTGCATCACGACATATTCGATACAGTTGCGTGGTGCTTCCAATAGCCTCTTATTCAGTGTAACAACTCCCTTTTTGGCCAAACAAGATCCCCATCGGGTCTCCATATTCCGAATCCGTAATTCTGGCATCGGTACCCCATATTTTTGAAATATGGGGTAGGTTTCCAAAATAATTTCACCGAAAATGGATCGACACTGCTCATCCAGGTAACGGGTCACCATCTTTTGCTTTTTTGCAAAGTCTTCCGTGTCTTTCACACAAAGACGAAGATATATCCCATCAGAGGAAATTGCGTCCCGCATACTGTTCTCCACTTTCAGGCGGATTCCTCTGCCCAGCAGATAGAAAGTCTCTCCACTGACATACTGCTTGGGTTGAGGGGCATACTGCGCCATCTCACGAAATTTTCTTTGTGCTGAGCGAATATAGGCCCCTTTGCTCACCACAAAATCGTCAACTTTTTCAGCCGGGACATCCGGATTAGCTGAAACATAAACCATACAATCCTTATGAACCCGCAGATTGAGATTTTTTACCTGCTTCTGCTCCAGCAGGTAGTGGATCTCGTTGTTTTCATATACGACGGTTCTTTCCTGTGCCATTGCTGTCAAAACCTCCGAAGTGCTACTGTTTTGACATTTTCGATGATCTTATCAATGGTGTCAAAAGACAGTTTTAATCCCCGTTCTTTCTCGTAGTCATAAAAAAGGTCATCAATATCCTGCGAGATTCGGTCGTGGATTGTTTTGTTGTTGGTCCAATCCACTTGACTGTGGTTGGCCACAATTTTTGTAATCTCTTCCGCAATCTCCGCAACAAAATCAGGAGACACTTCCGCTTCTTTTGCTTCGTCGAATACTGCTGACAGAACACCGTAAAACGCCTGGGCGTGGACATTATTCTTAATGGATTCCGGATAGGTCACGGTGCTTTTTCCGGCGTGATAGTCTTCCATGATGGTACGCATCTTTGCCAGATATTCGGACTCAGAGATCACCTTTTCCTTGTACTGCTCCAATGCGTCCTTGATACGCTTGGAGAAACTGTCGTAATAGGCAGGATTTTCCTGATACTTTTCGCTGATGCTGCGGGTCAATTTGCTGGTAATAGCATCTGCCTTTGCACGGAGCGAACCTAATTCCCCTAATTCTCGTTCAAAGTCATCTTTGTTCAGAATATCGATGGGGCTGGTAATCTGTTTCAGACCAGCTACCGAGAGGTGTGTATCCAGAAGATTTTGCATCAGCGGCTCATATTCCCGGTTATCAATGGCATCGCAGTACCGGATTTTCACGCTGCGGCGCACCTTGGAAAAAAAGATAAAAGTGTTTTGATACTGCTTCAATTCATCTTTCGGAATGGCTGCATACGCCTGTTCCGCATTCAGCACCATATTCAACGCTTTGCCAAAAGCACAGAGGAAATTATAAAAGCTCTCTCGCTTCTTATCGTCAGCAAGAAAAACTTCCACTTCTTCGGTGTCGCGTGGATTTTTTAAGTCTGCAAACAATTCTGTCAACTGAGTATAGGCTTCCCGCAGGCCAGCCACAGACGACATGACATCCACCACAACACCCTTCAGATCTCCACTGTCAAAGTTTTCCAGCCCGGCACCGCTGTACAGATCCATAGCGGTATCCAACTTTTCAATCAGTCCACGGTAGTCCACAATGAGGCCGTAGTCCTTGCCTTCATACAGACGATTGGTGCGGGCTATAGCCTGGAGCAGACCGTGTTCTTTCAACTCTTTGTCGATGTAGAGCACCTGGCAGATGGGGGCATCAAAACCGGTAAGCAACTTACTGCACACAATAAGAATATCGATGTCTCCTGCGCAGAACTGGTTCTTCATTGCCTCTTCGTAGGCATCTGCGTCACCGTAGCGGTTCATCATTTTATTCCAGTAGGCAATGACCTTATCGTCGGCACCCTCGTCTATATCGTCTACACTTTCCCGCAGATCAGGCGGTGAGATCACCACGGCACAGTTCAAATCCCCAAATTGCTCAAAACACTCCAGATACCGAATCGCATCCCGCTTGTAGTTAGTGGCCAGCATAGCCTTAAAGCCGGTATCTTTGTACCCTTCAATGAAGTGCTCATTGATGTCCAGAGCAATCCGCTTGATACGAGCATCGGTGGAGGTTAGGCGGCGGATACTGCTCCATTTCCGTGAAAGGTCATCCCGCTGCGCTTCCGTGAGCCGTTTGGTAGTCTGTTTGAACCAGAGATCTATATTAGCGTCATCCACATTCTGTTCCACAAAACGGCCTTCGTAAATGAGCGGCACAATGGCTCCGTCATCCACACCGTCCTTGATAGTATATTTGTGGATCAACTTACCGAATTTCGCCATGGTGTTCTTCTCTTTTTTCATCAAAGGAGTACCGGTAAAGCCGATGTAGCAGGCATTGGGGAACACCGTCCTCATTTTGGTGGCCAGCAGACCATAGTTGGAGCGGTGGCTTTCATCCACCAGCAGAAACACATCCCGTGAAAAATTCTTGTGCTCCATTTTTTCAGCGGTGTTGAACTTATTGATGATGGTAGTGACCACATCCGCCTTGCCGCTATTCAGCAGCTCCACCAGATTCCGTCCACTGGTGGCTCTGGCCGGATTAAGACGGGTATGAGCAAAGGTGGCAGCAATCTGACGATCCAGTTCCTTGCGATCAGTGACAACGACTACTTTCGGGTTGCAGTCGGACAGTTCCATTAAGATATACTTTGCCAGCATAACCATGGTCAGGCTCTTGCCGCTGCCCTGGGTGTGCCAGATCACGCCGCTTTGACGGTTGCCCTTTTCGTCTGGCTGTTGAATAGTCTTGATAATCTCTTTAATAGCGAAATACTGCTGATACCGGCAAATCTTCTTTACATTAGCGTCAAAGAGGACAAAGTACCGGATCAGTTCCATGACCCGTTCTTTGCTGAACAGAGAAATCAAATTCCGATCCTGCTCAGTGGGAGTGCGGTCAGTCACATACTGGGCCAGTGCCCCTTCCAGAAAAGCGGTGTTCTGTTCCTTCCACACATTCCAGAATTTTTTAGGCGTACCGGTGGTGGCATACTTCACAGCGTTTTTATTGGTCGCCATCACGATCTGAGCAAATTTGTAGAGCTGTGGGATATACTCCTTTTGCTGGTTGCGGATATTCTGCTCCACGGCCTGTTCTACGCTGATCTGGGGCGTTTTACACTCAATAACAGCAAAAGGGATACCGTTGATAAACAGCACAATATCCGGCCGGGCGTTGTGGAGCTTGTCCCGGCTGTCTACTGCAAACTCCTCGGTAACATGGAATAGATTGTTCTCCGGATGTTCCCAGTCAATGTATTTCAGGTTGAAACTGAGGGTTTTGCCCTCTCCCACAGTCTCTGGATAGCTTTTGCCCAGCAACAGGGCATCATAGATTTTTTCACTGGAGCGAACAAGGCCGTCAGTTAAAGGCTCGTCCAGATCTTCCATAGCCCGCTCGATGTTGCCGGCGGAGAACTCGTTTTCCGCACCGGCGAAGGCATAGCGGTTGAGCCGCCGCAGCTGGCCCCGGAGGATGTCTTTCAGCAGCACATGGTATCGGCTGCCTCTCTGCGCCTCGCAGTCCTCCGAGGATATGTAGGTATAGCCCATGGACCGCAGCAGATCAATGGCCGGCTGCTGGCTGATATTCTTTTCTAAATATAGGGATTTGTCCATGGTTGCCTCCTTTCGGAAATATCAGTAAACGCAGGATTAGCGGGGCGGAAAACCCCGCCTCGTTATTATTCATCTTGATTTTTCTCTTTTTGTTGTTTTTCGTATTCTTCTTGAATTATTTCCGTTTCAGTCTTGCTCAAAACCGCATCGTCTTTCTCTGAATAGAATGTGTATGTTGGTTCTATAGGCGTACACTGAGCAGTCGCAAGCATAAATTGATCTACTACATATTCAAACTTTTCCTTATCAACATCGATTGGAAGTACAATATGGTTATTCCCTACAACAAAATGAATATTTGCTGACTCTTCTATAATAATTCCGTTTTGAATTTTAGAAACTGATTTCGCATGGAATTTTCTATAAATGCGTTTTAACAATGCCTTAATTCCATCATATGTCGCACTGTTTAACAGGCCTTGGCTAAACGCTGATACTATTTCCGGAGAAACAAGAATCCGGAGAAAGGGAACAAAAAAGTCTATCGAAGCATTAATATTGAGCGAACGCTCATGCGCTATTAGTTTCAATCCGTATTTTTCCAGCTCAGTTGTAGCTTCATCAAGCTCACATTGCTCAAAAGTATTCTTGGCATAAAGTATGCCGATATCTGGCTTCCCTGCGCTCATATAGTTATCCTCACAATACCCGTCAGCAAAAGCTGCATCAGGGCTTTTTTCTTTTGTTTTTCCTGTTCGATATCCTGTCGCAGTAGCTCGATTTCACGGTCAGCGGCAGAAAGGACTTCGGCAATGGCTGCTTGTTCCTCTATCTCAGGAATTTGAACAACTATTGATTGCACAATGCCCTTGTTCAGATTGGGTTGCGAACTTGCCTGCCCAAAACTTTTGAAATACCCTTTGGAGTTACTTAACAAATAATAGAGAAATTCATTATTCAACTTCGAATCTGGTTCAATACCCAAAATAGCTTGACTGCTACAGCATTCTGTTTCTGCAATAGAACATTCCCCTATAGATGCATACATTGCAAATAAAATCGTCCCTTTTGGAAACAGCCTAGCCGAGCAATTAAGAAGCCCTGCCTCCGTTAATCCTCGTTCGCTAGAACAAGTATATTTCCCTGCAGAAGTCATATCTTTTATAGAAATCCAAATATAATCGTTTCCATAATATTTCTCATTTTTAGTATCCGGAGTGCCTCCGCTACACATGGACGCGCATTTTCCTAACTTTTCCTTTTCCCATGCTCCATTAAACCCCGGCAAGCGTTTTTTGCCGGTCAGAAGCTGCTGCATGAGATACTTTTTCTGCCGTTGCTTTTCGGCAAGGCGTTTTTCTTTCAGTTTAATTACCTTGTCCTGGGTGGTGAGAATGGTGGCAATTTTTTGCTGCTCTTCAATGGGCGGAAGTATGCAGCTAATCGGTGCAAAGGAATCCCAATACAGTCGTTTCCGAAAGTCCGTCACACCATAAGACTGTCGGTCGATCTGATTTATCATCTGAGGTGTTCTTGAGTAATAATCCATAAATAACGGATAGGCCTTGTCATTTGGCTCAGCAACAATGTAGGCCGGGCTCACCATTCCTGTCGTGCGCACAGTCCCAATCGCGCCTTGCCATGCCCGCATCATATTGAAAACCAGATCACCGGACACAGCTTTCTTGTACTGGGACTTATCCTCGATTTGTTTTACCTGCTTAGGAAGTTCAGCCGCATCTACTTCACCATCTGATACACCAGAGTGAATGGATACCATTAAAAGCGGTAGATTTTCATCCCCAGGTTCTTTTCTTTCGGTATAGATATCACCAAAGGTGTATCGTTTCCAATTGGCAGGAGCAAGTCCCAGTGCGGTTTTTACATATCTTTCTGGCACCTCTCCTCGGCGTATCTGTTCAATTCGCTGTTTAATTTCTGGTGTCATACTATCACCTGTTCAAATTCTTGTGGTGTCAATTTTATATCCCTGTCGGCTCAACTCTCGAATCAAACTGAGGGCCACCTCATCCACTTTGTTCTGGAAGGGAATATAGACAAGCCCTTGGATATCCGAAGGCTTTTCAAAATCAGCAGCTTCTTTCAACAAAATGGCAGCCCGTTCTCTTCCTAATTTGGCAAGGAACATACCAAGTTCCAACACGACATTTTGACGAACTCTGGATTTGTATACAGTTTCCGATTTGGCCTTTCCGTCATCGTCAGGTGTTGCCAAAACAATCGCATACCCCACATCGGAGCCATATTCTTCAAGCTTTTCGATGATTGTTTGGCCGCCAGATGCCTGTTGATCCAGAATAATGGGTTCCAGGTCCCACCGGCGTAGCAATGCCTCTAACTGTGTACGGGCAATTTCGTCATGCCCGTACACGACAAAAATCTTTCGATTATTCTGCTTAGCCGTGCCTTCCAGAATGGCTTTAATCTGATCCTGTGCTTTTCCCTGTACAGTATATTTTCCTGTGCTAAAGCAGTTGATTTTTCCTCCATTGCTGAGACAGATACATTTTCCGTACTGGATTTCTTTGATTTCAGTGATCGATACGGAAGCGCACGCTTCAATCTTTGCTTTGATTTCTTCAAAAGTCATTTGATACACCCCATCCTTTAACTGATATTTATCGTTTCAACCGCTTCACATCTGCGGCCAGCTCGTCCACATCGTCCGACGCTTCCAGCACCCGGCGGTTGGCATCGTACTGCTCATATTGCTCCAGCGCCAGTTTTTCCGCAACCTCCCGCTTCACAGTTCCGAAATTCTCCAAAACTTCCCGACCATTGAAACGCAGAAAATCGCCCAACTTACTCTCCCAGTCCGCCATGTGCATAGGGTTGTGCCCTTTGGCCTGCAGCTCCGCATAGTCCAGATACATATTCACAATGAGATTCAGCGTGCTGATCTCCTCATGGGTCATGTAGTTTTTCGCTACCGTCACATCGCCCCGGCGCACTTTGACTCCCTTAAAAGAAGTGAGTCCCATGTTATCCTTGAAAGCATCGGCCCGATTGGCAATGAGCTCTGGCGCAGTGTGGCCCGTGGCAGCATATTCCAGCTTGTTCTGAACCGATTTGAAGAAGTTTTGAGCGACCTGACTTTTGCTGTCGTAGTCGACCGAGAGGGCGAATATCTCCTTAACCTTCTGATACAACCGCTTCTCACTGGCACGAATATCCCGAATACGCTCCAGTAATTCATCAAAGTAGTCAGCGCCAAACTCACGGGGATTGCGCAACCGCTCGTCATTGAGGGCAAAGCCCTTCTTCATATACTCGGTCAGAACGCTACTGGCCCACCGGCGGAAGTGTATTCCCACATTGCTGCGCACCCGGTAACCAACGGCCAAAATCATGTCTAGATTGTAGTAGTCTCGCTCTCTGTTTACTTGCCGGGTGCCTTCAATCTGAACTGTTCGGAATTTCCGAACAGTTGCTTCCGGCTCTAATTCGCCGTCTTTAAAAATATTACTTATGTGCTCACTGACAGAAGACTTAGCTACTTGGTAAAGCTCACACATCGCTTTTTGAGTCATCCAAATGGTGTCTGACTCAAAATAGACATCAACTCTTGTGTCGCCCTTTTCGTTCTGATAAATCAGGATTTTTCCAGTGTTCTCTACCTCATTACTCATAATCCCAGCTCCTTCAAATAGCCTTTCATCTGCGCCTGCACCTCGGTCAATTCCGCCTCGATGGTGGCAATATTCCGCTGCACCTCATCAATATCCACCAGTTCTTCTTCCTCAAAGGTATCCACATACCGTGGGATATTCAGGTTGAAGTCGTTCTCCTTGATCTCGTCAAAGGAGGCCACATAACTGTATTTATCCTCGTTCTGCCGTGCTTGATAGGCATTGACAATACGGGTAATGTCGCTGTCCCGCAGGACGTTCTGGTTCTTACCCTTCTCAAAGTTCCCGTCACCGGATGCGTCGATAAACAGCACATCCCGGCATGTCCGGTTCTTCTTGAATACCAGGATACAGGCAGGGATTCCGGTTCCATAAAATAGGTTGGCAGGAAGGCCGATGACCGCATCCAGCAGATTCATTTCCACCAGCTGACGCCGAATTTTCCCCTCGCTGGCTCCACGGAACAGAACACCATGGGGCAGCACCACCGCCATTCGGCCGTTTTCTGCATCCAAACTGGAGAGCATATGCAGCACAAAGGCATAATCCCCTTTGGAAGTAGGAGGCACGCCCCAATCGAAACGGTGGTACTGATCCAGTTCGGCGGACATTTTCTTCTTGCCCCTCTTGTCTGCCTCAGCCTCCGAAAGGAAGCCGCTGTCCCACTTGTCCAGACTGAAGGGAGGATTTGCCACCACAACCTGGAACTTCATCAAATTATCATCCTCAACATTCTGAGGATTGGAGAGAGTATCTCCCTGCCAGATCCGGGCATCATCCACACCGTGCAGGAACATATTCATAGTGCAGAGAGCCCAGGTCTGAGCGTTGAGCTCCTGGCCATAGATAGCCACCTTGCCACTGGGTACTTTCTTATAGGCTTTCAGCAACAAGCCGCCGCTGCCGCAGGTGGGATCGTAGATTCGGTCGTTCTCCTTGGGCTGCACCAGAGAGGCCACCAGTCCAGAGACCTGGCTTGGGGTAAAGAACTCTCCACCCTTTTTTCCGGCATCAGAGGCGAACATAGCAATCATGTACTCGTAGGCATCTCCGATGATATCGGCAGAACCCAGCTGACTGGGACGCAGATCCAGACCGTTGAAATCCTCCAGCAAGTTGCGCAGGGTAGCGTTCTTCTCTTTTGGTTCACCAAAATCCACTTGGGAGTTGAAATCGATAGCCCGGAATACATTGCGCAGCTTTCCGCTGTTGTGTTCTTCGATGTGGTTCAGTGCCACATTGATTTTCTGGCCGATTTCAGCGTCGTTCCGGTTGGCATAGAGATAGTCGAAAGTGGACTGCTCGTCCATTGCAAAGCGTTCCCGGCTCATGGCCCGTTCCACCCGGCGCATATCCCCGTCATACTGTTTGATGTACTCCTCGCGCCTCTCTTTAGAAACATCGCTGAGGTACTTCACGAACAGCATGGAGAGGATGTAGTCTTTATAGCGGGAACTGTCGATCTTGCCGCGAAAACTATCACAGGCGTTCCACAGGACCTGTTCAATATCTTTTCTGTTTGTCATCTTCATTTCCCTTTCTTTGCTCTTTTGTACGCCTGATTCAGTACGCCAGCATAGTACTTTTCTTTTTCCTCCACCAACATCCTAAGTAATTGGCGTTCCCTTTTGGCCAGCAGATTGAACTGGGAGATTTTACGCTGATCCTCCACCGAAAGAAGGACCAATTCAAAGTCAGCTAAAAATCTTGCGTTAACTGCGCCAAGCATATTACTGGTTGCATTCTCATAAATTTTTCGTTTTATCTTTTCTGTATTCAGCAACCAAAAAAGATACTCTGGCAACAGGCTCTTATCCTCAACTCGAATCACTACAAAGTTTGAGGAAACCACCATTCCAGATGTAGTTTCATCAATCAGAACTGCTGTATAGGGAGCTGTAAGGCGGACAATGATATCTCCGCTTTGTGAGAGGTATTCTTCTTTCAGCGGTTCTTTTGCTTCATAGATATCGGCCTCTTTCAATTGAATTGTCCCTTCCTGCTGGATACACCGCAGATTAATCAAGGGATATCGATACTCACTTGGCTCTTTGGCCTGCTTTCTCGACAAGACCAGGCCGCTACGAACACTCGCAAGGTCCTGCAATTTCATTCTTCCACCTCTTTTGTCACGGTCAATAAATAACAATAGCTTTCTAAAAAAATTTCTCTCTGATGAACTATTTTCATTATACACCAGGCCATTTTCCCTTGTCAACAGCAAATTGTCATGGTGAGAAAATAACTTTTGTTTCTTATATATAAGTCATTGGCCCACTTTCTCCTTGCCAAAAAATGAAGTCGTATTTCTTGGCCTGTTCGTCCAATATTTTCATCGAACCTTAATTATGATGTAAGCTAACACCTTTGAAAAACATTCGTAAAATATCATTGGTAAAAATACGAGGAAAATCAACAGCGTTTTCCTAGCAGGGCGCAGATACTTTCCCTTATGATAAGGCATCCGGCGACATCCATACCGCAACCACCGAGACGGGTGTTCTGAACGCCTATAATGAGGCGCTCAGCGCGCAGACAAGTAAGCAGCACCCCACTCTGACCAAGACCGATGCCAAGGCCGCGACCTGCACGGAAGCCGGCAACAACGAGTACTACACCTGCTCCAGATGCGGTGGAGTCTTCAAGGACGAGGCTGGTACGCAGGCAACCACCGTTGTGGCGGAAACGCTGAAGAAACTCGGTCACGACTGGAGCAACAAGAACGGTATCTGCGCGCGCTGCGATGCCAAGTGCGACCAGGCGCACAAGCCTGGTACGACCTGCTCTGTGTGCGGCAAGTACACGCGCCGCCCGTCTTCTACCAGCACGGGCAACACCGTTTCTGTCCCATCCAACCCGAACGGCACGGTGACGATCAATATTCGGGCAGGACGATGTTATATTTTGCGGCAAACTGGACAACGTCTGTCCACCACCGTCCAATCTCTTCCACATAGAGCGGAATGTTTTGAATAAACTCGTCGCCGGACTCCCGCAGGCTGGGGATCATCATAAACACCACGGCAAACAGAATCCCAAGAACGAGCACGGTGCTTGCGCTCAGGCACACAGGGCGGGTCAGCTTTGCAGGAGCCTTTCGGCACACCTTGTTCCAGCAGCACTCCAACGGTCGAAGGACTACGTTGATCAAAAAAGCAATTGCGCCGCCAATCAAAAACGGAGTGAACAGCGCAAGCACCTTGCCGAGAAACCGCAAAACAGCGTCAAGGTTTACCAGTGCCCACGCAAATACAATCAGCAGCACCAATGCGCGGATAATGTAACGAATAATCGCCTTGTCCGGCCATTTGCGTTCCTGCGGCGCGGAATCCTCATTTCTGTTACCGGCTGTGTTTTGCGGTTTCTTCGCCATGTTTCTTCCTTTCCACTATTGTGCACAGGCCCATTCAAATCCGAAAGCACTTTTGCAGCGCTTTATACTCACCCATTGTCAGAATCGTTATGTCATCGGACAATACAGTGTCCGGCGTAACGGAAACATCCGTTTTTCCTGCACGCTTGATGCCGAGGATATTGATGCCGAACTTTCGGCGAACATCCAGTTCTCCAACGCTTTTCCCGACCCACGCCTCTGGCACCTGAACTTCAAAGATGGCGTGCTGCTCGTCGATCTCTATATAGTCAAAAATATGGTCGGCAGTGAATCGAATCGCTGCCCATTTTGCCATCTGCTTTTCGGGATAGACCACGTTATCTGCGCCGTTGCGGAGCAGAAACTTCGCCTGCACATCGCGTTCGGCGCGGGATACCACGCATTTTGCACCCAGCTCTTTCAGCAGCGAGGTGGTTTCCAGCGAGTTCTGGAAGTTGCCGCTGATGGTCACAAAGCAAACGTCAAAATTTCCGATACCGAGCGAACGCAGAAACTCCGCACTGGTGCTGTCGCCGATCTGCGCGTTGGTGACAAACGGAAGCACATCGTTGATCCGCTCCTCATTGGTATCGACTGCCATGACCTGATGCCCCAGTGGAGAGAGCTGCATGGCGATATGCCGCCCAAAGCGGCCTGCTCCAATCAATAAAACATTTTTCATGGGATAGACAACTCCTTTGCTTATCCAATCGTGATTCTTTCCTGCGGCAGCTTTGCATTGCCGCTTTTTTTGCTGGACATCGCCGCATAAATGAGCGTCAGCCCGCCGACCCTGCCCAGATACATCAGCGCGATCAATACCGCCTGCGAGGGAATGTGCAGCTGCGGCGTAATACCCAATGTCAGTCCCACGGTGCCCACCGCCGACGCGGTTTCGTACAGGCAGGAGGACAACGGAAGATTCTCATATACGCTGATAAAAACACCTCCGCCAAAGAACAGCGCAAGGTACATCGTCAGAATGGTCGCGGCGGTTTTGATGGCACCGCAATCGACTCTGCGCCCAAAGAATTGAGCGCTGTCCCGCTGGCGGAAGCTCGCGGCAGCATTGGCAAGCAGAACAGCCAGCGTTGTGGTTTTCATGCCGCCTGCCGTGGAGCCGGGAGAACCGCCGACGAGCATCAGAAGGATCATCACGCCCAGCGATGCGCCGGACATGGCGGGTAGATCG
>OGYY01001872.1_pt1 | contig 16825 bp, 18 predicted proteins | sample 1576671 | NCBI WGS metagenome assembly OGYY01 (sample SAMEA3541593, study PRJEB24748) | human gut metagenome | biome: human gut; feature: human-associated habitat; material: faeces | place: China | collected 2012 | reverse complement strand
ATCAGTGCCTCCAACAAGAAGCTAAGCAATTTCAAGTCGACTATCAGCTCCATTCAGGAAGGTAGTCCACAAGCCCTTTACCGGGAACGTGAGAAGCTGGTACGTGCCTTCGACAATATGAAGAACGGGCTCCAGACATATGAAAACAATCTCGGCTTCCTGACCACTTCTTCCAAGAAGGGAAATAGTCTGCTGACAGAAATCAACCGCAAGGTGGAAAAGCTGAAAGCAGACATCGAGCTTGTGAAAGAAAAGATAAAAGTGGTGGACGAGAACATCAAAAACCAAGGATAACGTAACAAGATAAGACTTAATAAAAAAGGAACCCGCCCCTACAGCTATGCAGCCGTGGGGGCGGGCCTACTTTTATACCCCTTATCAATGATGGAACAGACGGATTCCGGTAAATGCCATTGCCATATTGTATTTGTTACAGGTTTCGATAACATTGTCATCACGGATGGAACCACCCGGCTGTGCCACATATGCCACACCACTTCTATGTGCACGCTCGATATTATCCCCAAATGGGAAGAAAGCATCAGAGCCTAATGCTACATCTGTAAGTTTATCAAGCCATGCTCTCTTTTCTTCTCTTGTAAAGACTTCTGGTTTTACCTTGAAAGTATTCTCCCATACACCATCTGCAAGTACATCCATGTACTCATCTCCCATATAGATGTCGATAGCATTATCTCTGTCTGCACGACGGATTTCATCTTTGAACTGAAGTCCCATTACCTGTGGAGACTGTCTAAGCCACCAGTTGTCTGCCTTCTGGCCTGCAAGACGTGTACAGTGGATTCTTGACTGCTGTCCCGCTCCAATACCGATTGCCTGTCCGTCTTTTACATAGCATACGGAGTTTGACTGTGTGTATTTTAAAGTAATCATGGAGATAGCTAAGTCTCTCTTGGCTTCCTCTGTCAGTTCTTTATTCTCTGTAACGATGTTGTCAAAGAACTTATCATCGATGTTTAATTCATTTCTTCCCTGTTCAAATGTAATGCCAAATACCTGCTTTTTCTCGATTGGTGCTGGTACATAAGCCGGGTCAATCTGAATAACATTATAGTTGCCTCTTTTTTTAGATTTTAAAATTTCTAATGCTTCTGGTTCATATCCTGGAGCAATCACACCATCAGATACTTCTCTCTTAATCATGTTAGCTGTGGAAACATCACACACATCGGATAATGCGATGAAGTCACCATAAGAGGACATACGGTCTGCTCCTCTGGCTCTTGCATATGCACAGGCAAGTGGAGAAAGTTCTCCCAAATCATCTACCCAGTAGATTTTTGCCAGTGTATCGCTTAACGGAAGACCTACTGCTGCACCGGCAGGAGATACATGTTTAAAAGAAGTTGCGGCAGGAAGACCTGTTGCCTTTTTCAGTTCGCTTACAAGCTGCCAGCCATTAAAAGCATCTAAAAAGTTAATATAGCCTGGTTTTCCGTTCAGTACTTGAATAGGAAGTTCGCCCTCTTCCATATAAATCCGGGATGGTTTCTGGTTTGGGTTGCATCCATATTTTAACTCTAATTCTTTCATTCTTATTTTACCTCTTTTTTATGATGTACTTATGTTCTGACTTTGTGATTTCGGTTATTCTGTATAATGTAATTATTTAAGCTCCTACAAATTTAAATAGCTATATAAATTCTCATCACACGTCTGAATATATCTTATAAACTTGCGCGGCAGATACGACTTTCTACCATTATAAATAATTACCTGTTATTTATTTTTATTAATGATTTTAGATTCATATTTTCCTGTTGCAATATCAATATAGCGGACAAATAAAGATACTTTATTATCTTCATTTAAGCTGCTCCAAAGCAGCTCAGCAAATGCATCCATATCATCCGGAATTGCCATCCACTTTGGCTCACCTTCAAAACTTGGTAATGGATTGCCATCATGCATATATGTAGAAATAAAATGGCCTTCTCCCGCTGGAACTTTATTATAGGCAAATGTATAACGGTTACAGCTTTCCGGATTTCCATTATTGCTCTTTAAAATAGACATGGCATAATTGAACTCACCTTTTTCTAAATGAAGAACTGCAGAAATTCTAGGAGTGTAGTTTGGTCCGTCTGGCTCAAACTCTCTAGAACGTAAGGACTGCTCAAAAGTAAGCTGTTTGTCCATACCATCATAGATAGTATCTGTCTGATCTCCATTTGTCACAATTGTTTTATTTCCAAGCACTCTTACTGGGGCATAAATAATAAGACTTGGATCTTCTAATTTAGAAGGATCAAATGCCTGTGTGCGAATGCCCTCTCCGTCCTCTACAAAAATACGGTTACGGCTGTTAGAACTTCTTCCCATAATAAAATACGCAATCACGGCCTTTGTTCCATCTTCGGAACGTCCGACAATAATTCCTCTTCCCGGATAAGAATTCTCTTTCAGTTCTTTTTCGATTGAAATCATTTTCATGAATCAAGGTCCTCCTTTTGAATCTAAAACATATTTAATAGCGTATATTTATAAAGTATACAATAAGATACCCACAAACGCAACTAACAGGACTTTTGAATTATAAAAAAGATATTAAAAAAGATTTAGATATTTTCTCCTACTTCTTCCCGATATGTGGTAGAATAAAGTACGTCTTTTTTACAAAAACTAAGACGTATCATATAAATTGTGTGTCAACTACGCACAGAAAGGACCTATTATGAAGAAAAATTTTTTACTACTTTTCACTCTTTTACTACTTGCACTTGTCGGTACCGGCTGTGGTGATAAAGTTTCCGGAAGTCTTGGTAAGGATGGTGCAGAGCTGGTTGGAACCTGGAATGGTGTTGGAAATGCTTTAGGAAGAGATGACAGCTATAGTTGTGACTATCTAAGTTTTTCTATAGATAAAGAGGGAACATTTACTCTCAAAGATATTGCACAGAATAAAACCTGTCTTTCCGGAAGCCTCTCTGCTAAGTCAGAAAAATTTTCCTTAGATACCGGAGAAGAAACCACAGCGGAACTTCCTTCTGGCTGGGACGGCCTCGGTTCTGGCAGCACACTGTCTTACGATATGCCGACAAAAGATAAGCTGGTACTTACTTATGATAATGTCAGCTACCTTTTTGAAAAGCAAAACGATTCTTCCAAACAAACTTCTAAAAACAGCTCGGCAAGCCCCCTGTTAAACCTTGCGGAGAATGATGTGTGGTACAGCAATGACGGAAGCAATGAGGATAAAACAACTTACGAATTAAGTCTTTATGATAATTATATGGAGCTTTATTCCATTGACCCTAAGGCAGCTACAGAAGGAGAAGCAACTTTTCTTACAAACTTCTTCTATTTGTCAAGCAGAGATAATGAATTTACATTCTATACCTATAAAGAGGCAAGTATGAAGCTTCCAGACTTCTTAAAAGATCTGCCAGATGGTTTTTCAAAATCTACTATTACTATGAAGGCAGAGGATGATTCCATCACTTTATCTTACAATGGAAAGAGCCTTTCTTTTTACAATAATGTAATTTATGGATTAAAGAGTGACAGTGATTCTTACAGACTTTGTGATACTTGTTTTAACTGGAAGTTTGACTCTTCCGATCACTTCAGTTATTTTACTATGAATCCTGATACAAATACTTTATATCTGTATGTAACAGACGGAGCTGAAGATGCCGATGAGCCAAAATACGTTGCCGGTGAAGTACACATCAACGAAAAGAAACATACGATTACCTATCATTTCGACAAAGATTTAAGCGAGAAATCTATTGGCACAGACAGTAATCTTTACAAAATATTTAAAAAAATGGATAAGACAAAACTTTCCTACACGTTAAAGGACAAACAGTTAACACTGAAACTTGATAAGACAACTTATAAACTTACTCTTGATGAATATTAATGGAGCTTGTATATGATTGAAGTAGAAATTAAACTGCCACTGTTTCGAAGGTCCATCACAGAACGGGCATTGACAGACTGTGGATTTAAAGCAGGGAATCTCGTTAAGGAATCCGATTTTTATTTTACCAGCGATTTTCATGACTTTATGAAAACAGACGAGGCACTCCGCATACGAACCTGCGAGAACTTTACAACCAGAGAAACAACGTCCTTTCTTACCTATAAGGGTGCAAAGCTCGACACCGTTTCCACAACAAGAAAGGAACTAGAAACCCGTATCGAAGATGCTGACATTGCAAGGGAGATTCTTATCTCCCTTGGCTACAAAAAGCTATACCCAGTGACAAAGCTTCGCCAGTACTACCACAAAGGCCGCATGACCGCCTGCGTAGACCAGGTAGAGAGTCTTGGCTCTTTCTTAGAATTAGAGATTCTTGTGGATAGTCCAGAGCAAAAAGAAAGTGCCCTGCAAAGCATTGAGGCACTTCTTCTTGATATGGGCAGCAGCCTGAAAGAAACTACACGGAAATCTTACCTGTCGATGCTTCTTTCAAAGGGTTCTCCCGATTAACAATATAAATTCCGATACATACAAGAATTAATGAGGTCAGGCCGGTTAAGGAGAACGCCTGGCCTTTTTCTTTTAATAAAAGAGCAGACAGCATGACGCCAAACACCGGATTCATAAAACCAAAGACAGCGATTCTTGACGGCGGATTGTATTTTAAAAGTAAAGACCAGAGTGTATATGCCACCGCGGAAATACAGGCCATATATAATAAAAGAAACATCGGCGCAATTCCCTCAAATTGAAACTTACCACCCATTAATTTTCCCATAATGATAAGAACCGTTCCTCCCATCATAAACTGCCATCCACTAAGCAATACCGGATTTGCCTTTGTGGAAAACTTCTTAATAAATGCCGATGAACACGCTGCAGATACTGTAGAAATTAATATGAAAAATTCTCCATTCCAGTGGAAACTCATATCTAGCCCCGCTCCGCCAAGATTAACAAGTACAACGCCCGCAAAGCCGATAATGCAGCCAAGAATCTTCGGCCCCGTCAGCTTTTCCTGATGAAAAATGAGACTTGCAATGATAATGACAAGAAAAGAGTTTGCTCCATTAATAATCGAAGACTTTACTCCTGTTGCATGGGCAAGTCCCATATAAAAAAATACATACTGTAATATCGTCTGAAAAACAGCTAAAGTCATTGCCATCGGAATCTCTGTCTTTTTTAACTTAAAATTACCGGAAGTTCCAAGTAAAAGCACTAAAACACCGGCAAGAAAAAAGCGGCAGCCCGCAAATAACAACTGTGATGAGGCATCCGCTGATGCGATATGAAACATCTTATATCCTATTTTTATACAGGGAAATGCACTTCCCCAAAGCAGACAGCATATCATGGCTAAAAACCAGACAACAACTGTCTTTTGCATCCATTGTTCTTTCAAAACTTTTCCTCCTTTTATTATATATGTACTCTCAGAATCTTTCTTGCAATTTATTTTCTACAATACCTGTTCTTTATTTATGTAGTTACTTTGCCGTTCTATTCTATACTAGTCCTGTCTCATCTGTCAAATAAGTTTTCTTTCTTGTTTTTGGAAAATTTATTTTTATGACATCATAGAATGCTTGTTCGAATTTTTGTTCTATATCCTTGCATTTGGAAATCAAATACTATACAATAGAAATATCCGAAATTTATCTCAGTCGAGAAGACTCCCACCTCTTCAGGTGGTGAGTAATAGCAAATTTATCTCAGTGGGAGTCTAATCTCCAGACTTTCAACAAGCGGTTCTATGTTAGAATTTCTGTTGTATCTGCACGCGTATTGGTGCTATGATAGATAAGGACATAGAATATATATTTACATAGAAAGAAAATATTGGAGGTTTGAAATTACAAAATGAAACAGGAAAATTATATAAAGGGAATGACGATGATTATTATGTCTGCGTTCTTCTTTGCCTGCATGAATGTAAGTGTACGTCTGGCCGGTGATCTTCCATCCGTACAGAAGAGTTTCTTCCGTAATCTGGTGGCGGCAGTCTTTGCAGCAATTATTTTAGGTAAAAATCATATCATCCCAAAGGTACAGAAGCAGTACTGGGGATCACTTTTCCTTCGTTGTGCATTTGGCACGCTGGGAATTCTCTGTAACTTTTATGCGATTGATCATCTTCTGGTAGCAGATGCTTCGATTCTGAATAAACTGTCGCCGTTTTTTGCAATCATCTTTTCATTTTTGCTTTTGAAAGAGAAGATTACGCCAACACAGGGATCATGTGTACTTCTTGCATTCATCGGCTGTCTGTTTATTGTGAAACCAGGGTTCCAGAATGCGGCATTGGTTCCGGCACTGATCGGTGTCTGTGGTGGGCTTGGAGCAGGGGTTGCCTATACAATGGTGCGTGTGCTCGGGACACATGGAGTGAAAGGTCCCATCATAGTATTTTATTTTTCGGTCTTTTCCTGCCTGTTTGTATTACCGTATCTGATTTTTGATTATACGCCGATGACAGGAAGACAGCTGGTAACACTTATGATGGCAGGATTGTTCGCTGCGGGTGGACAGTTTACGATCACTGCGGCGTATACGTATGCACCGGCAGGTAAGATTTCAATTTTTGATTATTCGCAGATCATATTTGCGACACTTCTGGGATTTTTCCTGTTTGGAGAGATTCCGGATACTTACAGTTTTGTTGGATATGGACTGATCATTTTTGCATCACTGGGTATGTTCATTTATAATATGAAGGCAGCGAAGAAATCATGATCTTTGCTGCTTTTTGTATGTGAAGAGAAAAAACAAAAACCTGACAAAAAGTGTCGAGAATATAATGAACAACTATTGATTTCATGTGAGAGAGTGGATATAATGAGTTCAAAAGCGAGTGAAAGACAGCTTGAATAACAGAAAGAAAAATAAAGGATATAAATAAAACAGACCAATGAGGAGGTTTATGGTAACAATGAAAGTCGGAAATGATATTTATTATGTAGGTGTCAATGATCATCAGGTAGATTTGTTTGAAGGACAGTATGATGTTCCGAACGGTATGTCTTACAACTCTTATGTGATCATGGACGAAAAGATTGCAGTTATGGACACGGTAGATGCGCATTTTGCAGAAGAGTGGCTTGGTAATGTGGCAAAAGTGCTGAATGGTGCAAAGCCGGATTATCTGGTCGTACAGCATATGGAACCGGATCATGCTGCAAATATCGAGAATTTTGTCAAAGCTTATCCAGAAGTAACGGTTGTAGCTAATACCAAGACATTCACTATGATGGAGAACTTCTTCAGAAACATGGATCTTGGCGACAGAAAACTGGTAGTTGCTAATGGTGAAAGCCTGACACTTGGCAAACATGTACTTACATTTGTATTTGCACCGATGGTACACTGGCCGGAGGTAATGGTAACATACGATAGCAAGGATAAGGTTCTTTTCTCTGCGGATGGATTCGGTAAGTTCGGAGCGCTTGATGTAGAGGAAGACTGGGATTGCGAAGCACGCCGTTACTACGTCGGAATTGTTGGAAAATACGGAGCACAGGTTCAGAATCTTTTGAAGGTTGCAGCAACACTGGATATTCAGACAATCTGCCCGCTGCATGGACCGGTTCTTACAGAGAATCTGGAGCACTACATTGGACAGTATAATACATGGTCTTCTTATGGAACAGAATCTGAAGGTGTTATGATCGCGTACACATCTGTTTATGGAAATACAAAGAAGGCAGTTGAACTTCTTGCTGAGAAGCTGAAAGAAAAAGGATGCCCTAAGGTCGTAGTAACAGACCTTGCCCGTGAGGATATGGCAGAGGCTGTAGAAGATGCGTTCCGTTACGGTAAGATCGTTCTTGCTTCAACAACTTATAACGGAGATGTATTCCCGCTCATGAAGACATTTATCGAGCACTTGACAGAGCGTAACTATCAGAATAAGACAATTGGTCTGATTGAGAATGGATCCTGGGCTTCTATGGCTGGTAAAGTGATGACAGGAATGTTTGAGAAGAGCAAGAATATCACATGGCTTGAGACTTCAGTAAAGATTATGTCTTCTATGGATGAGCAGAATAAAGCGGACATCGAGAAGATGGCAGAGGAACTGATGTAAGCAATTTTGATTTACAGGAAAGAAAGATTCTGTTAGGATAGAATCAAATGGCGGAGCGGATGACCAGATATCAGCTGGCGTTTGCTCCGTTTCTTAATAAATATATCAGCTGGGAGTCAATCCCCCAGCTGATATAGCCTCCGGCAGGATTGCAGAGGTGCGCAGTAGAAGTATGTCATGCAATTGCATGACGCGCACCTCGCAGCAAGAATGCCGAGGCATTCTTGAACAATGATGAATTGTCTAAGTATTATGGAGGCAGAAGAGTAACTGGTGTGCTTCCTGGTCTTCAAAACCAGTGTGGGGCGTGGTACGTCCCGGGTGGGTTCGATTCCCACATGTCTCCGCCAAAAGAAAGGAAAAAGAATATGGGTATGAATCAGACGCCGATGTCCGAACGAGTGCACATCGGCTTTTTTGGTAAGCGCAATGCTGGAAAATCAAGCGTGATGAATGCGGTAACAGGACAGGATCTTGCGGTAGTTTCTGATGTGAAAGGAACAACAACGGACCCGGTTTATAAGACAATGGAACTTCTTCCGTTGGGTCCTGTTGTGATGATGGATACTCCTGGAATTGATGATGAAGGTGAACTGGGTGAACTTCGTGTGAAGAAGAGCTATCAGGTGTTGAATAAGACAGACATTGCTGTTGTTGTGATTGATGGAACGTGTGGCGTCAGTGAAGAAGATCTCAAGATAACAGAGCGGATTCAGAAAAAGAACATACCTTATATCGTAGTCCTGAACAAAGTGGACCTCGACATGGAATCCCTCATTACAGGCGCTGACGGGGAGGATAAGGAACAGTACGATTTTCCTCACATCCTGGTCAGCGCCCTTACCGGTCAAGGTATTACAGAACTGAAAGAGAAGATTGCAGAAATCGGCAAGCCTCTGGAGAGCAATAAGAAGCTGATTGCAGACAAAATTGCTGACGGCGACATCGTCGTTCTGGTGACGCCCATCGACGCTTCGGCGCCTAAAGGGAGAATGATTCTGCCCCAGGTGCAGACCATACGGGACATCTTAGATACGCAGGCCATCGCCATGGTAACACAAGTTGCAGAGCTTTCGGCCTGTCTTAACGCCCTGAAAGAGCCGCCAGCCTTGGTAGTCACCGACAGCCAGGCTTTCCAGCAGGTCAAGGAAATCGTGCCTGACAGCGTCCCTTTGACCTCCTTCTCCATTCTGTTTGCCAGATTCAAGGGTATTTTGGACACGGCTGTTTACGGCGCCCAGTATTTAAACAAGCTGAAAGACGGCGATACCGTTTTAATCTCCGAAGACTGTACCCATCACAGGCAGTGCGAGGATATCGGAACCGTCAAGCTGCCCGGCTGGATCAAAAAGTACAGCGGTAAAAAGCTGCTCTTTGAATTCACCAGCGGCGGGCATTTCCCCCAGGATCTATCGGCGTACGCCTTGGTAGTCCACTGTGGGGGCTGTATGTTAGGTGAAAGAGAAATGGTCTGCAGACAGGAATCAGCAGAAGAGCAGGGGGTACCGTTTACCAATTACGGCATCCTCATCGCACAGATGAACGGCATTTTAGGCCGAAGCCTGGAGATTTTTTATGAATAGGATTATGGAAAGCAAAAGAATCGTCATCAAGGTGGGAACTTCTACCTTGACCCATCCCAGCGGAAAGATCAACATCCGCCACGTCGAAAACCTCTGCAAGGTCATCGCTGACCTGCCGCTGCCGGTGGCTGGCCTAATGAGTGACGCCCCGCTGGAGGAGGTAAACGACCTGCTGGAGCAGGCCAAGGCCGCCGCCCACCGCATGGGTGTTTCCCCGGGCATCGATCCCTTTATGACCCTCTCCTTTATGAGTCTGCCGGTCATTCCCGCCCTCAAGATCACCACCCACGGGGTCTTTGATGTGGAACAGTGGAAATACATCTGATTTTTCTTGCAGAGCCGTGTCCTCCCCCCTGTGGGGCGGGCACGGCTTTTCCATTTAGGGCTTTTTGCAGGGGGCATGGCGGGCGCCCGCACCCTATCTCGCCTCCATTTGTGTACCTCCTCCAAAAACAAATGCCAATCCCCTGTAAACATTGTCTTTCCTTTCGCCCTTTTATGTGCTAAAATATTGCATTATAAGGAGCGTTCCACCGATACGGTCGGGCCAGCCCTTCCGGGCATCCCTCCCCCGCTCCGGTACGCCCCTGCCAAATCTCTGCAAAAGGAGTGACAGTGTGTGAATTTTTCCGTCAATAGCCCCATCCTGTTCGTGCTGGCCGGGATCATCATTCTGGCCGTGCTGCTGCAGTCGGTCTTTTTCCTGGTGTGTGCCGTCCGCCGCAGCAAGGAGATCGGCATGGACCAGCAGAAGCTGCGCAAGACCATGGTCACCGCCGGCGTTTTCACCATCGCCCCGGCCGTCGCCATCGTCATCAGCGTCATCACCCTCTCCAAGGACCTCGGTCTGCCGCTGCCCTGGCTGCGCCTTTCGGTGGTCGGCTCCCTCTCCTACGAGACCATTGCCGCCACCAACGCCGAAAGCGCCATGGGCCTCACCTTCGGGCAGGTTTCCGCCCTTACCGCTTCCCAGTATGTCACCATCGCCTGGGTCATGACCATCAGCATCATGCTGGGCATCTGGCTGGTACCGCTCATCGGTAAAAAGCTGCAGGGCGGCATGACCAAGATAGAAAACCGTGATAAGCGCTGGGGCGATATCCTCTCCTCCGCCCTGTTCATCGGTATGATCGCCGCTTTCCTCGGCTATGTGTTCTGCGATTTCGGCACCATCTTCCACGGCGATCCCTCCGGCCTTATCCCGGTATGCGTTATGATCGTTTCCGCCGTTATTATGGCGCTGTGCGGCCTTATCATGAAAAAAACCGGCTGGCACTGGGTGGGCGATTACGCCCTGCCGATGAGTCTTATTCTCGGCATGGCCTCCGCCATTCCCATCACCGGCTGGCTGTCCTAAGGGAAAGGAGGATCACACCATGAAAAAAGCAAATATGACTTATATGGATTCCGTCCATCACTACGGCCGCGTCTGGAACCTTTCGATGATGGTTCTGCTGCTGATGTTCCCCGCCGCCGTCTCTATCATCTTCCACGCCCCGGCCGATGGCAAGGGCCTCCTGATGGGCCTCATCGCCACCGCCCCCATGTACTGGGCGGTCGGATTTATTGAAACGCTGACCTATGTGCCCATGCTGGGCGCAGGCGGCAGCTACCTCTCCTTCGTCACCGGCAATATCAGTAATCTCAAGCTTCCCTGTGCCCTCAACGCGCTGGAGCAAGCCGATGTGAAAGCCAACAGCGAGGAAGGCGAGATCGTTTCCACCGTGGCCATTGCCGTTTCCAGCATCGTCACCACCGTCATCATTATTCTGGGCGTCATTCTCATCATCCCGCTCACCCCGGTGTTGGAAAGCCCCGCCCTGGCCCCCGCCTTCGCGCAGATCCTGCCCGCCCTGTTCGGCGGCCTGGGTGTGGTGTTCATCTCAAAGAACGCCAAGCTCTCCATCGCTCCCATCTGCCTGATGCTGGTTCTCTTCATCTTCGTTCCCGCCCTCAATTCCAGCACCGTCGGCATTATGGTGCCGGTCAGCGTGCTGTTCACCGTGGGGGTGGCCCGCATCCTGTATAAAAAGGGGATCCTGTGATCCCATAAAATACTGCAAGGAGGTTTTCTGTCATGATCGTTCTGTATATCATATTGGCCGTTCTCGTCCTGCTGCTGGCTGTGGTGCTACTGCGTACTGCGGCGTTCCACCCCAAGGCCGAAGCCTTCAGGACCTATGCCCCCGTTGAGTTTGACCGCGAAGCCGCTGTAACCAATCTTCAGCGGCTCATCCGCTGCCGCACCGTCAGCTACACCGATGCCTCCAAGGAGGACCCGGCGGAATTCGAAAAGCTCATCGCCCTGCTGCCGGAATTATATCCCCATGTCTACGAAAAATGCACCCTCACCCGCCTGCCGGACCGCGGCCTGCTGTTCTACTGGGCGGGCAAGGCCCACGATGAGGCTTCGGTCATGATGGCGCACTTTGATGTTGTCCCGGTGGAGGAGGAGAACTGGAAAAAGCCCCCCTTCGAGGGCATCATCGAGGATGGCGTGCTGTGGGGACGCGGCACCCTTGATACCAAGGTCACCTTTAACGGCGTACTGACTGCCGCCGATCATCTGATTGCGCAAGGCTTCCAACCGGAGCAGGATGTTTACTTCGCTTTCTCCGGTCAGGAGGAGATCAACGGCCCCGGCGCCATCAATATCGTCCACTGGTTCCAGGAGCACAATATCAATATCCAGCTTGTCGTGGATGAGGGCGGCGCGGTGGTCGAGGATGTTTTCCCCGGCGTCAAGCAGCCCTGCGCGCTCATCGGCATTGCCGAAAAGGGCATGATGAACCTGGAGTACAGCGTTTCCTCCGCCGGCGGTCACGCCTCCGCGCCCAAGCCCCACACCCCCGTGGGCGTGCTGGCGGATGCCTGCTGCAAGGTGGAAAATCACCCCTTCCCCATGCACATCACCGCCCCGGCCGCCAAGATGTTTGATACCCTCGGCCGCCACTCCACCTTCCTTTACCGCATGATCTTCGCCAACCTGTGGCTGTTCGGCGGTATTCTGGATAACCTGTGCAAAAAGCAGGGCGGCGAGCTGAACGCTCTGATGCGCACCACCGTCGCCTTTACCCAGATGCAGGGCAGCAAGGCCAGCAATGTCATCCCGCCCAGCGCCTCCATGGTCAGCAACATGCGGCTCAATCCCGCCGATACCATGGAGAGCGCCATGGAATACATCCGCGGGGTCATCGGCAATGACGCCGTAACGCTGCGCTGCGTCGAGGGCATGAATCCCAGCCCCATCAGCGAGACCGACTGCCCCGCGTGGGATAAGGTCGCCTCCGCCGTGGCAGGCACATGGCAAGGCTCCCTTGTCTCCCCGTACTTGATGGTACAGTGCAGCGACAGCCGTCATTACGGCCCCGTCAGCAACCATGTTTACCGCTTCTCCGCCATGGACCTCACCGCCGAGGAGCGCAGCACCATCCACGGCAACAATGAGCGCATCCGCACCGAGGTCATCGGCCGTGCGGTGGAGTTCTACATCCGCCTGATGAGCCAGTGCTGACCCCATAACGCCATAAAATCGCCCCCGGCCGTTTTGGCCGGGGGTGTTCTTACTCAAGTCCAAATATGAATCTTAAAAGTTCTCGCACTAGATGCTAAATTGCTATACACAAAGTTGATGTAAACGCTTCCCTCTGTCTTTTGTTCCCAAGATGTTATAGCTATGTCTTCAGTAGTCGATAAAAAGTTACCACCCAGTTGTGAGCGTGTTCCTCCAACAGAAAGTGCCAGCTCTTTTTCAACTTTCACTCCACCTTGCTTGCATATTCCTCCCCCGTGAATGGCATTTCCGTAAGAAACACGATACTGATACGAAACCCAAACACCATTAGGGTCGAGCTTTATCTCACTGTTTACATAGTCTCCACCCCTTGTCTGCGGAACTATGTTGCCATTGACATCAAATACTGCGCCATACTGCCACAGGTTATCCCAATCGGGGTTTTCTACACGGTTTCCATCAAAGTCGTAAATTTCGATTGCAGGTTGCCTCCTTGCGGTATCATCTGCATAAGCAATACAGGTCAGGCAGAAAAGAGCAGCCATGATAAGAGCAATTACTTTCTTCATTTTTATTCTCCTTTTTGTCGTTTTCTGTGTTGTTTACTTTACGTACTTTCCGGTTAATTCTGCACGGGTCTCACCTCCACACTTTTTCGGTGTTTACCTGTGATATACTATCTGTCCATTGTACTCGACAGATTTCACACTGTTTACATCTATGAGTTTAGAAAAAACTCGTATAATGTTAGAATAATTGCCTTCCTGTATAACATCAACACTTCTGTATTCTACAATACTTCCATCATCAAGCATTATCTTGCAAACACCTGCATCTTCCGTCTTTTTTTCTGTCTTTATCTGTAATGAAACAGGCGAACACTCTATTTGCAGACCGCTTATTTTGCTTTCCAGCTCCACACTCTCTACTGTTTGCGGAATATCGAAGTTGACCTCCCATTCGGCGCCATACTCCGGTACCCGCTGCCATCTTCCCTCTTGAATATATTGCAGGTTCGGCAGTTCCTCCTCTGCCACATCATAAATAAACAGGCTGTACTCCATCCCATAATTCCCATCACAGGCAACCAGCCTGTTCCCCGTACTGTCAAAAAGTGATCCTCTAGGCGGATAGCCGGGTTTATAGTATCCATCACCATAATGTTCCAAGATATACAGCTTCCCATCCGTATAGCACGCCATATCAATGGTGCGCACGACCTTGCCATCGGTGTTTCGCACTTCATAGCCACCCTCGCCGCCGTTTACCATCATGGCATAGTCCAGTGGCCATTCGGTAAACACCTCATCCTCCGTCCGCACAGCGCTGTCACACAGCGCTTTCATATCCACCTTCGCAATAAAGGTATCTCCCGTCCGTTCCAGATGTCCCAGCCCGCTTACCCGCAGGTGGGCGGTGCTGTCCCGCATGGCGTCGTTCCAATCCGCCACCAGATAGCCGCACAGAATATTGCTTTTTCCCTTGGGGGGCTGCGCCGAGAAGATCACCCCGCCGCCGGTATCCACACTCGCCTCCCCAAAGTCCAGCCGGCCATCCGCCGTGCTTCTCTCCCCGAAAATCGCCGCAGGCGCCTGCATCTCCCACAGCAGGTACAGCACCCGTTCATCCGCCAGCGCCTCCGTCACCGTAAAGGTGATGTCCCCGGCATCCACCTGCACCGCCAGCGGCTCGGTGTTTTCCTCCACTCCCTTGGTCGGGGTACCCAGTATGTCTTTCCAGCCAAAGTATTTCCCCGCCGCCACCGCCGTAGCGGTCAGCAGCACCACAGCGGCCGCCAGAGGCAGTACCCGCCGCAGCCACAGCACCCTGTTTCCCTTGCGGGGAATGCTCGCTTCCTCTATCATATCTGCCGGGACCTCGCCCAGCAGCTCCCACAGTTCCTTTCGCTTCATAGCGTAATCTCCTCCTTTTCCAGCTCGTTGCGCAGGTCGCGCCGCAGCCGCTCCAGTATGCTCCTGGCCCGCCGCGGGGAAATGCTGCTGTGTGCAGCCGCCGTTTTTACCGGCTCCGCCCACCAGTACCGCCGGAGGAACAGTATCCGTTCCTCCGGTGTCAGCCCCCGCAAAAAGCGCTCCAGCGCTGCCGCTATGGCCCTGCGCTCCCAATGCTGCTCCGGGGTGTCCCGGTCGGGCAGCATCTCGCCCAGCTCCTCCCAGATCAGCGTCATTTCTCCGCCGCCCCGTTTCAAGCGGTTCTGTTTTTGCAGCCGGTTCAGCGCCAAATTGCGGGTAATGCGTCCCAGATAAGCCGCCAAACTTCTCGGCTCCTCCGGCGGGATACTGTTCCATGCGCGGTGCCATGTATCGTTCACACATTCTTCGGCGTCCTGCCTGTTCCGCAGGATATTTCGGGCGATGGTGCCGCACAGGGCGCCGTACTGCCGCTCGGTCTCGGCCAGCGCCGCCTCGCTGCGCTCCCGGTACAGCCGCAGAATTTCCTCGTCCTTCATGCTCCTGCCTCCTTTCGTTTGGGTTGAAGTACTTCACCCTTATTGACCGCGTTTTTTCTCCCCCGGCCGGCTCTTTTCAGAGTCTTTCTATCCGCGCACCACGGTGGGCGCCCCTCCGCTTTTGTCGTGCTGACCCTGACGGGCAGCCCTCCCCGCTGCGGCACGCCCGCCTTCCCACTGTCCCCATCTTTCGGGTTATTAAAAAAGCCCGCCGCACGGCAGGCTTTCGGTATTTCTCAATAAAATTTCAGCAAATTGGTGTAATGCTCCGGCAGCACAATGCCCTCGGTGGTATGCACCCGCATACCGTCCCGGAACACCAGCATAGTGGGCAGGTCCTTCACATGGAAGCGCTCCCCCAGCGCGATATCATCGGTCACATTGATGCGGCACACCTTCACATCGTATTGCTCCGCCTCCATCAAAAATTTCTGATAGACTGGCTCCATGGCCGCCGCAAAGGGGCTGAACCCCGCCGTAAAGTACAGGTAGGTCTTGCCCTCCCGGGTGATGCTATCCACATTTTTGCTGTTTATCTCCACCATCTGCATGGTCAATCACTCCTTTTCGCTGTGAATTCCGTTCCTATTTTACCACGATTCTGCCCAAAAGAAAACCTTTTCCCGGCGAATTTCGCTCATTTGCTTGCATTCCTACCCAAAACAATGTAACATAGAAGTACCAAGAAACTTCTTTTAGGAGGTCTGTCACATGGGCAAGTTTGTTATGAAGGAAACCAAAAACGGCGGCGTTAAGTTCGACCTGAAAGCCGGCAACGGCGAAGTCATTGCCACCTCCGAGGCATATTCCGGCGATGCCGCCTGCAAAAAGGGCATCGAGAGCGTGCGTAAAAATGCCGTAGAAGCCAAGCTGGAAGACCAGACCGTTGAGGGCTTCGAGACCGTCACCAACCCCAAGTTTGAGGTTTACACCGATAAAGCCGGTGAGTTCCGCTTCCGCCTCAAGGCCCGCAATGGCGAGATTATCGCCACCTCCGAGGGCTACAAGGCCAAGGCCAGCTGCCTCAATGGCATTGAGAGCGTCCGCAAGAACGCCCCTGACGCCCCCATTGTAGTAGCCGAATAATTTTCCCCCGCGCCAAAAGAGCGACCCGTCACAGGGTCGCTTTTTCTGCCTTCCGGCCGGTTTGCGCGGCCCGCAAGCTTACGGCCCGCAGGGCACCCCGGCTTCGCCGGGGTTTGGCGGCCTTCGGCCGCCCACG
>OGYY01001870.1_pt1 | contig 16859 bp, 13 predicted proteins | sample 1576671 | NCBI WGS metagenome assembly OGYY01 (sample SAMEA3541593, study PRJEB24748) | human gut metagenome | biome: human gut; feature: human-associated habitat; material: faeces | place: China | collected 2012 | reverse complement strand
GTCATCTGAGTATGGATGAAGCACTTCAGAAGGTAAAAGAGATGAATCTGGAGCCGCTGCATATCGAAGTACTGCCTGAGGCGAAGCATATTTTTTCTCACATTGAATGGAGAATGATTGGTTATCGTATCCATGTATCTTCACTGGAGGAACGAAAGGAAGCACCATTTATTTTTATAGAAAAGAAACAGTCTGAAAAGCAGTATGCGATACCGTCTGCTTTCCGGGCATATATAAAATACATGAAGGAGAAACCAGGAAAATGAAATTACTGAGTATTGCAATTCCCTGTTATAATTCAGAAGCATATATGGAAAAATGTATCGAGTCTCTTTTAAAGGGTGGAGAAGATGTGGAGATTCTTGTAGTAAATGACGGATCTTCCGACCGTACTGCAGAGATCGCAGATGCATATGCAGAGAAATATCCGACGATTATTAAGGCTGTCCATCAGGAAAACGGTGGACATGGAGAAGCTGTCAATGCCGGCATCCGTAATGCCACAGGCCTTTATTTCAAGGTTGTAGACAGCGATGACTGGGTAAATGAAGAAGCTTATGCAAAGATTCTGCATACACTGGGAGAACTCGTGCGTGGACCGGAGACAGTAGATATGCTGATCAGCAATTTTGTTTATGAGAAGCAGGGTGCAGCCCGCAAGAAAGTTATGCAGTACCGTCATTGTCTTCCGGTAAATGAGATTTTCGGATGGGACAGCGTGCATATGTCGAAGGGAAAATACCTTTTGATGCATTCGATTATTTACCGTACCAAACTCCTGCATGAATGTGGAATGGAGCTTCCGAAGCATACATTCTATGTGGATAATATCTTTGCATTTGAGCCGCTTTCGTTTGTGAAGAAAATGTATTATCTGGATGTGAATTTTTATCGTTACTTTATCGGAAGAGATGACCAGTCTGTAAACGAAAAGGTAATGATAAAAAGAATCGACCAACAGATCAGAGTAAACAAACTGATGACAGATATCTTCCATAATTGTCAGTTTGACAATAAATATGTGAAGAAATATATGCTGAGTTATCTGGACATCATTACGACAGTTTCTTCTATTATGCTGGTTCGTGCAGGCACACAGGAAGCCCTTGATAAGAAAAGAGAACTGCTGGATTATATCCGTGAGCAGGATCTGTGGCTTTATCACAAATTGCGTTACAGCATCCTCGGACGTGCGGCAAATCTGCCGGGAAGAGGCGGACGTAAGATGTTTGTGGCTGCGTATAAAATATGTCAGAAATTCTACGGATTTAACTAAAATCAAAATAAAACTTCTGCTGAGTGACCGGCAGAAGTTTTTTATGTAATAGGAAATTATGAGATCATGCGCACCTGCCTGGAGCCGATGGATACGGAAAAATCTTTCAGGATTCCGGCGGATTCTCCGTCTTTGTGCACCGGCAGTGCGAGATCACTGTGGATATCTATTTTTTTACAGCGGAAAATGTGGATACCATGAAAAATCGTGTGTTTTCCGAAAAATGCTGTCGGAAGACAACACAGGACTTTGGGCTTGCTTAAGCCATCGACTACGATGACATCGAGATATCCGTCAGACGGACTGGCATTCGGGCAGAACTTAAAACCGCCGCCTTCGTACTTCTGATTCATGACTGCGGTGAAATATACTTTGGAAAACTGCTGTACATTGTTATCATCCATGACGAGTGTCATAGGAGAAGGAGTTAGAAAAAGAAGCTGTTTCAGTGCGACAAAAAGGTAGACCAGCTTTCCGAGCCCGATACGGTTAAGAATTTTTTTCAGCGGTGTGACGCTGACTTCATGGCATACTCCGGCATCGAAGCCGATTCCGCAGCTTATCGCAAAGTGGCTGCTTCCCGTACTGCAGGTGAGTATCGGAACATCCATCGGATGAGGCCGGCAGTCGGAAAGAATCAGATTAAGTGCCTCGGTGGGTTCTGTTGGAAGTTTCATTCCGCGGCAGAAATCATTTCCGGATCCGGTAGGGATATAGCCGAAAGTAATATATGACAGATCGTGTACGCCGCTTAATACTTCCTGAATCGTGCCGTCTCCTCCGACTGCAATGAGGGTTACCGGGTTTTCCGGGGCAGCATCGGAAGTAATGGACTCAGACAGAAGAACGGCATGTCCTCTGTATTCTGTAAAAAATGTTTTATATTCAACATTTCGCTCATTTAAGATGCCTTCGAGTCCTTTCCAGATCAGGGCACCTTTTCTGGAGCGGGAATTAGGATTTACGATAAAATAATACATAATTTCCTCCCTTATGTTCCTGTTTATCATAGCATGACCGACAGAAATTTACAAATATTTCAGGCATTTATTATCATTGAGTGCTTATCTTCCTTTTTTTGTTGGGATATGTTATACTCACATCAAAGAAAATTCAGAAAATATCAACTTAAGAAAGAGGAACATCTATGAAGTCATTGGTAATTGCGGAGAAACCATCTGTAGCACGGGATATTGCGAGAGTTCTTCACTGTAACCAGAAGGGAAACGGAATCCTGGAGGGAAAAGAATACGTGGTGACATGGGCACTTGGACATCTTGTGACGCTTGCAGATCCTGAGGAATATGATAAGAAATATGTGAAATGGGATATGGAGACTCTGCCGATGATGCCGGAGAAGATGAAACTTGTGGTCATCCGTCAGACCTCCAAACAATATCAGGCAGTTAAAGCTCAACTGTTTCGAAAGGATATCGGGGATATCATTATTGCTACAGATGCTGGCAGAGAAGGTGAGCTTGTGGCGCGCTGGATTCTGGATAAATCCGGATGCCGCAAACCAATCCGTCGTCTCTGGATCTCCTCTGTGACAGATAAGGCAATCCGTGATGGGTTCCATAATCTGAAAGACGGCAGAGAATATGATAATCTTTATCGCGCAGCGGTAGCCAGAGCAGAAGCTGACTGGCTGGTTGGTATCAATGGCACGAGAGCGCTGACATGCAGGCACAATGCCCAGCTTTCCTGCGGAAGAGTGCAGACACCGACACTGGCGATCATTGCAAGAAGAGAAGAGGAGATCCGTAAATTCCAGCCGGAAGAATATTATGGTGTTACTCTGCAGGCGGGTGGCATACAGTGGACATGGAAAGACACCAGAAGTGGCAGTTACCGTACATTCCAGAAAGACCGTGCAGAAGACATACGCAAAAATATTTCAGACGGTGTACTGGAAATCACCTCTGTAGCAAAGAAACCGAAGAAAACATATGCACCAGGTCTGTATGATCTGACGACGCTTCAGAGAGAGGCAAATCAGAAATACGGATTTTCCGCAAAAGAAACTCTGAATATTATGCAGCGGCTTTATGAAAATCATAAGGTACTTACATATCCGCGAACGGATTCACGTTATATCGGAAAGGATGTTGTACCGACGATTAAAGAACGTCTGAAAGCCTGTGGAACAGGCCCGTACAGAAAGCTTGCCGGAGTACTGATCAGCAAACCGATTCAGACAAACGGAAGCTTTGTGGATGATAAAAAGGTCAGTGACCATCATGCAATCATTCCGACGGAACAGTTTGTACAGCTCGATCATATGACGAATGAAGAACGCAAAATATATGATATGGTCGTGCGTCGGTTCTTGAGTGTGCTTTATCCTGCATTTGAATATGAGCAGACTTCTCTTGAAGCAAAGGCAGCAGGACAGACTTTTGCAGCAAATGGAAAAACAGTTATAAGTGCCGGATGGAAAGCTGTCTATGAGGAGGGCATGCAGGAAGAAGATACGGAGGACAATGCACTGACAAAACCATCACAGGCAATCGAACCGGAGGTTTCTTCTTTCGTGACATCTCGATTTAAGCCGGAGGCTGCCAGAGCAGAAGTATCACCGATGGTTTCTGTTGCGGAAACTAGGAAAATCAACGTAACAGAAAGAATCGCATCCGGATGAAATTCCATTTTAAATGGCAGCAGGTGCGGAACAGCAAAAATACTGGTGTCTTTCAAGGCGGAGAAATCTACAGCACCCATTGCAATTGCCAACAGATACCCGACTACCAAGCCAAACAAAACGGAAAGCTGCTTCCAGTAGGACTTCGCAAAGATATGGAACAGAATGCAGCAAAGCAAGGTTACACTGCCTAAAATCCAGTTCTGGACAGAGCCGAAATCTTCACTGCCGCTGCCGCCGCCGAAAGAGTTTGCCCCTACCGACAACAATGAAAATCCAATGGCAGTTACGACACTTGCGGACACAATCGGAGCAATCAGTTTCAGCCAGTATTTTGCAAACAAGCCTAAAATGCCCTCGATAATACCGCCGATGAGAACCGTCCCCATAATTGCACCATAGCCGTATTGTGTCCCGACAAAGCAGAGAATGGAAACGAATGTAAAGCTAATGCCCATAACAATCGGCAAGCCTGAACCAATCTTATGAAAAATCGGAAATAGCTGCACGAGCGTTCCGATTCCGGCAATCAACATGGCACTTTGAATCAGCATCGCTGTATTCTGGTCACTCAGTCCGCAGGCACTCGCAACAATGAGAATCGGGGCAATGTTGGCAACAAACATTGCCAGAATGTGTTGCAGCCCGAATGGAATTGCTTTTACAATCGGAACAGTACCATTTAATTGATAGATGTTTTCTACTGTTCCCTTTTGATGTTCTGTTTTCTGTTTCATTTTGCGGTCGCTGCCTCCCCTGTTTTCTGCGAACGGAACTGAATTTTTCCGGTTGCAGCATCCATTGCATCCACAATGGCAAGCGATTCCAGCTGATAGCCCAGATTCCGGATGATTTTTCCGCCCTGCTGGAAGCCCTTTTCAATCGCAATGCCAATGCCCTCTACGGTTGCTCCTGCCTGCTGTACAATGGAAATCAAGCCCTGCAAGGCACAACCATTTGCAAGGAAGTCGTCAATAATCAAAACCCGATCTTCCGGATGCAGGAACTTCTTGGACACAATGACCTGATTCTTGCACTTGTGTGTAAACGATTCCACTTCTGCCACGTAAACAGCACCATCAATGTTGACACTCTTGGACTTCTTCGCAAATACCACTGGCACGCCGAAACATCCTGCAACAATGCAGGCAATCCCAATGCCGGATGCTTCAATGGTCAGAATCTTGTTGATTTGCTTTCCGGCAAACCGCTTCTGGAACTCCTCCCCCATCTGCCGAAACAACGCTACATCCATCTGGTGATTCAAGAAGCTGTCTACTTTTAAGATGTTTCCCTCTTTGACAATGCCGTCTTTCTGAATGCGTTCCTCTAAAAAGTTCATGTTTTTCTGTCCTTCCCAACATACAAATTTTGTCCAAAACTGGTAGTCGCTTGTACGTTTTTGATTTTTTTCGTATTATAACATATTTTTATGATTCATACAAGTTCTTTTTGTAAAATGGGACGAAACAGTCTACAATCTCCAGAAAGAACAGAAAAAAGAACCGATTCCTGTAAATTTTATTTGAACAGACAACCGTCTGTCCGGCTTGATTGTTATAATGGGGATAGAAATTGCAAATGACGCAGAATTTCAATGGAAAAACAAAAAAAATATGACTTTCAGTAAGAAAGGAGGAGTCGTTATGGCAAAGGGACGATTGCGGAAAACAGATCGAGTCTGTGCGTTGTGCCGGAACTGGAACGGAACGGTCGGGAGTACGACCATCCAGCCAGTGCTGGGCGGTGGGTTTCAGGTGGAAATGAAAGAAAAAGAAACCTGCTACCAGAGAACCGGACAGACGCAGGCAATGTTTGCGTGTAGCAAGTTCGAGCCGAGATATTAAAAATCAGGAAACAGAAAGGAATTTTTAAAATGAAACAGGAAAATAGCAAGGCAGAGGAATTATTGGAACAGGGAATGTCATATTCTGAGAATAATGAATACGAAAAAGCACTTCCCTATTTCAAACAAGCGGCTGAACTGGGGCTTTTAGAAGCACAATGTATGTATATAATAGATCTTTTAGTTATTTCAGAAGAAAGCGGAAAAGACTTTTCAAGCGAAGTCAAGAAATACGTAAATTTAATTCGTAATGCTGCAAATCAGGGCGATCCTGATGGACAAGCATGCCTCGCAATGCTTTATGAAGAAGGTTTCGGTGTATCAGAAGATATGAAAACAGCAGTAAAATGGTATCAAAAGGCTGCTGATCAAGGAAATGCTGGTGCACAAAGCAAGCTTGGTGAATGCTACTATCTGGGAAAAGGCGTAGCGGAAAATGATGCTGAAGCAGTAAAATGGTTTCAAAAGGCAGCGAATCAGGAACATGCAGATGCACAATATTATCTTGGAGAATGTTACTATCTGGGAAGAGGCGTAGCAGAAAATGATGCCGAAGCAGTAAAATGGCTTCAAAAAGCAGCCGAGCAAGGAAATGCAGACGCACAAACACTTCTTGCAACCTGTTATTTCCGTGGAAATGGAGTATTAGAAGATGAGCGAAAAGCAGCTTCTCTTTATCAAAAAGCTGCCAATCAAGGACATGCAGAAGCACAGTATTGGTTAGGAAATTGTTACCGATTCGGATGGGGCATAAAAAAAGACCCCCGAAAAGCTATAGAATGGTACAAAAAATCAATGGATAATGGCTACTATGAGTTCAATATTTATGATTCAATTTCTTTTGTACTATATGATATCATATTCGAAATGGAAAAAATCGGAACAAGTTTTCAAAAAATTGCACGTTCCAAAGAATTAGCAGAAGGCATTCAGTACGCAGAATATGCCATCAATCATTTCGACTGTGAAAATGCAGAAGATGGGGATATATACATTACCCTTGCAGAGTTATACCGATATAAAAATCTTGATAGAGCACTAGATTATGCAGAACATGCTGTTGCACTTGGTGTAGAGGATGCAAATGAAACCTTGAAAAGTCTTCGCCTTGCCAATGGGACATTTGGCAATATCGGTCGATTCCTTTCAGGAATTTTCGATTAAAATCAGTCACAAACAGGAAACAGCTGCCTACAAATAGAAACGCAGCTGTGCCCTGTTTCTATTCTATCAAATCAAACAATGATGATGGAGGAATGTTGAAATGTTTGGATTTGCAAATTATGTGAGAACACCAAAGCCCGGGGTAACGCCGTTTTCTCTGCCGATCGCAATTGGAATTATCGTGGTTCTTTCGGCATTGGATACGGTCGGCTGTGTCGTGCTGATTATCGGCAGTTTCATCTTTGCAAAGATGGGACACAAGGGACTGGGAATTGCGTTGGCTTTGGCAAATTGTGTTGTTCCGGATATGCTGCCAGGAATTGATGAGGTTTTTGGAATTGTCGCAACAGGCGGTACGCTGCTGCATGATTACAAAAAAGGTGAAAGTTTGCCGAATAGCATTGTTCATGCCATTGATGCAAAAGATGTTTACCGCAACTGCAGCGAGGAATATGAAGATATGGATGTTCTACAGATTGCTCAGAATGTCGCATCTGATTATGCAACGCAGCCAGCTTATACCGACCCGATGCCCGTACAGCAGGGAGAAACGGAACTGGAACAGATTGAACACCTGCACCAACTGAAAGAAAAAGGTATTCTCACGGAAAAAGAATTTCAGGAAAAGAAAAAACAACTGTTATCGCAGCTGTAATCTTTCAAAATCGTTGTTTTGTTCCCTGCCGGCTCATTGTGATTTCCATCCGGCAGGGATTTTTTTAAAAGTTTCAAAAATGACCAGAAATAACAGAAAACAAACCAGCACCGATTCTCAAAAATTCGATGCTGGTTTTTCTGTTCGCAGGTTTAATCTTCCCAAATTTGTGCATATTCTGGCTCGAGTTGGTCATAGTATGCAATCAGAGCATCTTCCTGTTTTTCCATGAAGAATGCCTGCTCTGCTGGGTTCAGAAACTTACAGTTTTCTTGAAAATGAACGCCGTTCTTCTCCTCTTCGTTTGCAATTGCATCCAACAGCTGCAGAAAAAGGAACTCCTCGAATGTATGCCCAATGATTTCAGGGGCTTCATCATCGTCATGTGCATATAAAATGACTTGCGGTTCTGAGAAATGGGGTGCATACAAAAAACAATACAAATCCCCATTCCCACCATGTCCAAAGGGAATCAATGTAATTCCCTCTAACAGCGATTGTTCTTCGTCTTCCTCCCGACATTGTATCCATTCTTTTAAAGTGTCCATTGCTTCTGAAATTTCATCGAAAGGATAGAGTTCACAGTCGCAGTTGAGCATGAGAAACGCTTTCGTATCTTGGAGATAATCATTCCGGTTCTTTTGAATTTGTTCGCTGTTCATTTCTAGCCACTTCATCGCACCGGTTTCATAGATTTCGTGAAATTTTTTCGGAAATGAAATCCCGAGTTGCTGTTCTAATTCCATCAGTTTCATGCTGCATTCTCCTAGTATCTGTTTTTACAATAAAGATACCACATTTAAAACACGCTGTCAAGATTGGAATTGCAAAAAATAAAAATGTCCCTTTGCAGGATGAATCAAATTCAAGCCATGCAAAGGAACATCGTATTGCTTCTGTTATTCAGAAAGGTTTTCGGTGCAGAACAGGTTGATGCAGTTGTTGATATCGTCTTCAGAACAGTCCACAGAAATGCCCGATGCCAGCCAGTAAGCAGATTCCCCAGCATCATACTGCTTCAATGCATCCAAATCACTGCCATAGCGGAATTCAATGTGCCATGTGGTCGCCATAGTATCCGGTGCCATGCAGAAATACGTGAACTCGCCAGAGTCTGCATCATCGCTTTCATAAATATACAGCCCTCTGATTTCTTCCATGCCGATATAGTGAAATGGTGTTTTTTTCTTCATCCTGAAAAATCTCCTGTTTCATATTGGCGTATATGTTGTGCTTTTATTAAATTTATTATACACATTTTTGCATACAACGTCAATACTTTTCCTTAAAAATGAACAGTTGTCGCATTGCATTTATTTTATTTCCCTTTTAGGCGATAGAACCACCTAAAAAGCAACTTAGAACCATGTTTTTGTAATACTACACAAAAACGCATTGACAATTTCTGTTGAAAATTGTATAATAAGAACAAGGAAAAAGGAGGATGATGAGCATGAAAAAATGGCATCAAAAGTCAATTGCAATTTTCACCGCAGCAGCTTGTTTACTTGCCGGAGGGACGATTGGTCTTTCTCAGGAATCCCTGTCAAAATTACAACTGACAGCAGCAGCAGAAACAGAAAACACAAACTTGGTAGGGGCTTCCTTTGGGTTGGAATTGGAATATGACTATTTGGATGACGGAACTTTGGAGATTACAAAATTTGTAAGTTCCTATTCCACAGATGTCGAGCTGCCATCCACAATCGAGGGGAAACAAATTACCAGTATCGGACACAGTGCATTTAGTGGCTGTAGCGATATCACCAGTATCACCATTCCGAATGGTGTCACCAGTATTGGATATTGGGCATTTGAAAAGTGCAGCAATTTGACCAGCATCATCATTCCAGACAGTGTTAAAACCATTGGCGGATATGCATTCTCCAATTGCAGCAGTTTAACCGACATCACGATTCCGGATGGTGTCACCACAATTGGATACTCTGCATTTGCAGATTGTCGCAAATTAACCAGCATCAACATTCCAGAAAGTGTAACTCGTATTGGAAATTCTGCATTCTCCAATTGCAACAGCTTAGAAACATTTATGGTTGACCCAGAGAACCCTTCTTATACATCTGAAGACGGCGTATTGTTCAATAAGGATCTGACAACGTTACTGTATTATCCAAAGGGAAAATCTGGAGCATACACCATTCCAGACGGTGCAATCAATATTGGAGAAAGTGCATTTCGGGGTTGTTCCAATCTAACAGATGTCATCATTCCGGACAGTGTTACAACAATTGGAGCAAGTGCGTTTTCCGACTGCATTAACTTAACAAGCATCTATCTTTCCAGTGGTGTATCCAATATTGCAAATACTTCATTCTCGAATTGCAGCGGCTTAGAAGCATTTATTGTTGACGCAGCGAACACTTCCTATACATCTCAAGATGGCGTGTTATTTGATGAAAGCATGGAAACCTTGCTGTGTTACCCGCAGGGAAAAACAGGTACTTATACCATTCCTACTTTTGTAACCAGTATCGGATATTCTGCATTCCGGAGTTGCGAAGGCTTAACCAGTGTTACCATTCCGGAAAGTGTCACTGCAATTGGAGATTGGGCATTTCGGCAGTGCAGCAATTTGACCAGCGTTACCCTTCCAAACAGTGTCGCCAGCATTGGAGAAAATGCGTTTGGATATTGCAGTCAGCTGACCGATCTCTATTATAATGGTACAGAAGCAGAATGGAATGAAATTTCAGTTGGTTATTATGCAGTTGCTTCTAGTGTTTCTATTCACTATGAACCTGTTGTAACAACCACCACAACCACAACTACGATGACTACAACTACCACCACGATGACAACGACGATAACCACAGAACCAGAAACAACTACCGAATCAGAAACCACAACGACTACACAACCAACTACCACAACCACAGAACCATCCACAGCAACGACAATCACGACAACTACCACAACAAATGTGTATACATTCATTCCTGAAGCAGACAAATGGAACTTTTTGAATTCTGGTTACAGCTTTGGCGGATATGACAAAACATATCGTGATGGGATATCGGATTCTGATTATAGCAAATTGATGAATGGATTGACCAACATAGAAAAAGCCCGTGTCAATGGTCTATTATATCAAAATTGGTCAGGTTCTTGTTACGGAATGGCTGTGACTTCTATTTTAGCAGCAAATGGCATTTTGAATCCGTCCGATTGGCAAGATGGTGCCACTTTCTTAAGTGATATCGATGCTCCACCAAGTGCAGAAGTAAAATCTTTAATCAACTATTATATGGCATTACAAAAAACAAATGTAGTTGAAAATAAGAGTAAGACGTTTCTGTTTTTTACAGAAAAAGAAAAACTGCAAATTTTAGTGAATTGCTTAAAAGATGGATCGCCTACGCTCCTTACATTTTGGGGCACTGCATCGAATGGGAATGAGTGGGGGCACGCAGTTGTTGCCTACGACTTACAATATGGAACTTACAGTATTAATGGTAAAGCTTATAACGGAAAAGTGTTGATTTACGACAACAATGCTATTCAATTATCAGATGATAAGTACGATTTGTATTTCAATTCCTCTAAGGGTACTTGGACGATACCGCATTATAGCGATGCAAATCGATTAGGATTTATTTCGGATTATATCGGTTTCATCAATTATCATGGATATATTGATACACAAGATGACCCAATTACTGCTGACCCATTTATCGCTTCTCTGCAATCCAATTCACTGGAATCAAATTATGCTCTCACAAAAATTAATTTCAACCAAGACAAAAATTCCTATACATTCTGTGCTACAGAGGCAGATGAAATTCGAACCTTCTCTGACTTTACAGACAATGTAGACGAAAACAATGGTGACTTGAATTTTGCAATGAGAGATGCAACCAAGGGCTATGAATTGAAGTTGGATGGAACAGAAGATGTTGACTTGTCCATGTGGTATGAAAATAGTGCATTCTTCGTAACAGGTTCTAATAGCAATGTTGCCGTATTCGCCCCGTCTGGTTATGTATCTTTAAAGGGCAGCGATACCGATTATCATTTCAATATGCTCTATAATGATGGATATCATACAACAGACTGGTATTCTTTCCAGGTAGAAGGAAATCATGTCGATGCTGCCAATATGAAGCAGACCGAAGAGGGCTATGTCCTTCATGCAGATAACTTGAACAATGTTACTGCACAGGCATACAACGATGATGCAAATGCAGAAATCACTTTCTCAACCGATTACACCGATGTTTTACTCTATGAGATTGACGAAGAAACCATTGGTGTTGCAGTCGATGAAGATGGCGATGGTGTATATGAAACCACCATTGCACAGAGCGATGCAGATGATACTGCATATGGCGACTTGAATACCGATAATAAGGTCGATTTGAGAGATATCATCGTTCTGAACAAATATCTCGCAAATATGATTCAGCTTTCTGATACGCAAATAGAAAATGCCGATTGTTACAAAGATGGCAGCGTGGATGAACAAGATGCGACCTCTTTGATGAAGTTCGTACTCTTCTTGACAAACAAACTTCCGGAATATCCGGCTAGAACTTAATTTGCAATTCCTTGTAAAAACAAATCGAAATTCGCCTCCCTGTGTTTATGAATCCGCACAGAGAGGCGAATTTTCTTTTTATATTTCTCAGATTTGGCTCTTTGTAGTAGAAAATTAGATGAAAATTTATTTTTTTGTGTAAAATACAGAGATTTTCGCTATTCTTTTGTAATAGCTTGACAGAAATGAACGGAAATGCTATAATATTGTAAAAGGATTTTGCGGGATTCTAAATTCTTTATTTTTTAGTTGGAGGAACAGTTATGAAGGTAACATCAAGAAAAACGATTGCAATGCTCTCTGCGGGGATCCTTACACTGTCGTGCATTCCGGTGGGAATGTTCCACGTTTCGGCAACGTCTGCCGTTACAGAAAACGCACTGCAATTGGGTGCTCCGGTCACCATTGACAACAATCTGGTGTGCGAAGTGCTGGAACAGAAAGAAGATGAAACATTTCTTCTGAAAATAACGGATGTGAAAGATACAACCATCACTTCTTTGACATTCCCAGAAGAATATGACGGCTATCCGATTCAGTTCGTGGAACTGGGAGATTCTGTATTTAAGAATTGCACAAATCTGACAGAAATCACACTGCCGGATGAAATCAGTGCCATTCCGCAGCAGGCTTTTTATGGCTGTACCTCGCTGACAACAGTCCATGCTTCCAATGTAACGGAAATTGAATCGGAAGCTTTTCGTAATTGCACATCGTTGACAACGCTGAATGTTTCTGAAAATGTTGTTAAAATGGGTGCGGATGCACTCTATCATACTGCTATTTTTAATGAGCAATATGATGAAGACGGCAATGAAGCTGTTATCAAATATTTCAATAACTGGGTAATCGGATTGAAAAGCAATCTCAGCAAAGAGGAAAAAGACATTGTCATTCAAGAAGGAACAGTCGGAATTGCAAATAGCAGCATTCGTTACATTAACTCTGTTCAACTTCCAAGCACTTTGAAGTATATTGGGGACAGAGCATTTCAGAATCAGTACCCTTATATCAATCTTTCAGAAATGAATCTTCCAGAAGGATTGATTTCCATTGGAGATTATGCATTTGAAAGCACAGACTTAAAAGAAATTACAATTCCAAGTACCGTGGAATCTGTAGGAAGTTATGCCTTTAGCAAAACAAAAATTGAAACGGTTGTGGTTGAATCTGGTGTAAAAGAAATCAACGATTATGCTTTTAATAACTGTTCCGACCTTAAAACCGTTACAATCGGCGACAATATTCAAAAAATGGGTACTCATGTCTTTTCCAATGATACCGCCCTCACAGATGTCACAATTGGTGATGGAACAGAAGAAATCGGCGAACGTGCTTTTGAAGGGGATCGTGCTCTTTTAAATGTTACGATTGGCGAAGGGCTGAAGGATTTACAGTGTCGTACATTCGCAAACTGTACATTTTTGAAAAAGATTGACCTTCCAGACAGCTTGACGTCCATTTCAAGTGATGCATTTTCTGATTCTGCATTGATGGAAAATGGTCTGTCGCCACTGAAATATGCTGACAACTGGCTGATTGGCTATAATAGCAATAATACGGATGATTCAGAAGTGACTGTTAAAAAGGGCACTGTGGGAATCGCTTCCAATGCTTTATATAAACATCAGATGGAAACCTTGAATCTTCCAGATAGCCTAAAATATATCAATAGTGGAGCAATTTCTTACACAGGCAACCTGAAAACAGTAACACTTCCGCAGGGTCTGGAAAGAATCGAAACATACGCTTTTATATCAAGCGGCTTCTCCGAAATTACAATTCCAGAGAGCGTGGAATATATTGGAAAATATGCATTATGGGATTGTAATCTTGAAAAAATCACAATTCTGAATCCGAACTGCAAGATTTACAACGACGAATATACATTAAATGGAAAATTTAACGTTTTTACCATTTACGGTTTCAATGTATCTACTGCACATGATTATGCAAATAAATATAATCTGAATTTCGTCGAACTGGATGCTGTAGAAACAACTACGACCACAGAAGCAACCACGACGACGACCACGACCACCACGACTACAACGACCGCTCCTGTTACAACAACTGCACCGACTACCACAACAACTGAAACAGAGCTGATGCAAGGGGATGTGGATGGGGATGATGTCATTTCCGTATCCGATGCTGTCGATGTGCTCAAAATCTATGCGATGTCCGCAGCTGGAATGGATGTCAGCGATTTCACCGCTGCACAGTTCCAAGCAGCAGATGTTGACGGAGATGGCGTCGTAGCGGTTTCCGATGCAGTATTTTTGCTGACCTATTATGCAAGAAAAGCAGCCGGTATTGATGTTACATGGGACGATATTGTAAACAAGTAAACCTTTGAGACAGTATAAATGGAAAAAGCAGGTAGAGGACTTCCCTATCTGCTTTTTCCTTTTAGGTTTCTGAATTTTTTATGGAAAAAAGAAAAGAGGGATGCATATACATCCCTCTTTTTGGTGCCGCTGACCGGACTTGAACCGGTACGGATTTTACTCCGAGGGATTTTAAGTCCCTTGTGTCTGCCTATTCCACCACAGCGGCGATGCTTTTATTATACTACAAGAAGTGCAATTTGTCAAGGGTTTTTTGAAAAAAATCTGATATTTTTTCTTTTTTTACAAATTCCCTGTATTTCAAGTAGAACTCCTCCCCTATTTTTCCGATCAAATCGTTTCTATATCCGTGAACCACTTCCCTGCTCCATCAGAAACACATTCCACTTCTAGAAAAAATCAGCTCTTCTACTTGACAAACCAAAACAGACATGCTATAATAACACTGTTATATAACACTGTTATACTCGAATAGGAGGATGCATATGCTCACCACAGAAACAGGAACACAAACTCGCATTTTAGCAGCTGCAAAGACCGAATTTTTAGAAAAAGGATTCCGAAACGCCTCGCTCCGAACCATTGTCAAGCTTGCAGGCGTGACAACCGGTGCATTCTATGGGTACTATTCCAATAAGGAAGCCCTCTTTTCTGCACTCGTAGAGCCACACGCTGCTGCCATTATGGGAAAATTCATGCAGGCACAAGACCACTTTGCCCAGCTGCCAGATGAAGACCAACTTCAACAGATGGGGATGGAATCCGGTGCTTGCTTTGACTGGATGATTGACTATCTCTATTCCGACCAAACCCATTATGATGCTGTCAAACTGATTATCTGCTGTGCAGATGGAACGCCCTATCAGGATTTCATTCATCAGATGGTAGAGGTGGAAGTGGATGCAACCTTTCAGTTCTTGAAAACCCTTCATCGTCTTGGAAAAGCCGTTCCTCAAATTGACCGGCAGCTTTGCCATATTGTCAGCAGCGGAATGTTTAGTGGCGTATTTGAAATTGTCGTGCATGATATGACCAAAGAAAATGCCAAAAATTACATTTCTGCACTTCGTCGGTTCTATCAAGCGGGCTGGGCGGAGTTGATGCAGATTAAAATATAAATCATTCTGTCTATCTATATGGATTTATCTCTTGTAGTTAGCTGAAACTAATTCAAAGGAGGAATTCTCTTGAAAAAACAACCATCCAATTTATCCAGATTGATGCAATATGCTGGTTCACACCGCTATCTCACCTATGCATCTTGGATTTTGTCTGCTGGCAGTGCCCTGCTCGCACTCGTTCCATTCTGGTATCTCTGGAAAATCATTGCAGAAGTCATTGATGTGATGCCCGATTTTTCAAAGGCAGGACACCTCATTCAAAACGGCTGGCTGGCAGTATTATTTGCAGTCCTTTCCTTTGTCGTCTATGTGGGCGGCTTGATGTGCTCGCATTTATCTGCATTTCGTGTTGCAACCAATCTTCGCTTGCAGATGTTGCATTATCTTGCAGAATTGCCACTCGGCTTTACACAACAATTCGGAAGCGGCAAACTACGAAAAACCATCAACGAATCCAGCGGAGCAACAGAAACTTATCTGGCTCACATGTTGCCCGATACGGCAAATGCAATTGCAACCCCAATCGGTTTGATTGCATTGCTGTTATTCTTTGATTGGAAACTTGGTCTGTTAAGTTTGATTCCGGTTGCAGCTGGTTTCTTAGTCATGACAAGCATGACTGGCGAAAACATGAAGAAGAAGATGGAGGAATACCAAAACGCACTCGATGAAATGTCCAATGAAGCGGTTGAGTATGTGCGTGGGATTCCAGTTGTCAAAACTTTTGGTCAGACCGTCTTCTCCTTCCAGCGGTTCAAGCAATCCATCGACCGATATAAAACTTGGACGATTGCCTATACCAAAGATTTGCGTGTGCCAATGATGCTTTACACCACTGTTATCAATGGCGTATTTGCGGTTCTGATTGCAGCAGCTTTGGTGATGACTCGAAACGGTGTAACCGATATTTTCTTGCTGAACCTGCTCTTCTATATTATCATTACGCCGGTTATCTCACTCACCATGACGAAAATGATGTTTATGAGCGAAAACGGCATGATTGTTGCAGATGCCCTCAAGCGTGTAGATACCATCTTAGATGCTGCACCGCTTTCCAACAATGCTGCTGGAACTGTTCCAACAGATGCTTCCATCCAGTTGCAGCACGTTTCCTATTCCTATGATGGTAAACGAAATGCATTGGATGATGTTTCCCTAACCATTCCATCTGGAAAAACTGCTGCTTTTGTCGGCTCTTCCGGCAGCGGAAAAACAACTGCTGCCAACTTAATCAGTCGCTTCTTTGATAC
>OGYY01001849.1_pt1 | contig 17049 bp, 14 predicted proteins | sample 1576671 | NCBI WGS metagenome assembly OGYY01 (sample SAMEA3541593, study PRJEB24748) | human gut metagenome | biome: human gut; feature: human-associated habitat; material: faeces | place: China | collected 2012 | reverse complement strand
ATGATGTTGGAAATACGGAAAAGAAAGTGACAAAACTGATCTCCTGTCAAGTCCATTGCAGTTTAATATTACAATGGACTTGAACAGGATATTTTTTTACTTCCATTTTCAGTTTTTATTATCTAATACTTTTACCCATTGAGAATTACCAACTCCATTAGGGACGCTTTGATTTGTACTAGTAGCCTTATAAACATATGTGTAACCCTGTGGATCAATATAAATATCCCCTTTTGACAAGTTATATATAACTCCGTTTATTGCATTTTTCCACGTATGGGGTGGATTTTTTGTAATCGCTATTAAATCGCCGTTTGCTCCATCAGGCGTCCAATAGTAATGTCCCTGATCTTGAGATGATCCAAGTTCTCGCCCTTTATATCCGTTTTCATTGGCTACGACATAATATTTAACATTGTTATTACTATCATGATAGCTAATAAGTTGACCATAATCTAAATCTATTTTTATTGTTGTTCCTGCTCCAGATGCAGGTTCGCTTGGCCAATTATAACTTCCCCATTTATTTACAACTGAATCAACGTCTGTAATGGTATTATCTGGTATAGTAGGAGTTGGAGTTTCTGTAGGAAATATCGGTTGTGTTGGTACAGGAGTTAAAGTTGGATTATTACCATTATCCGTTCCCCCAGTCCAATAAAATGAAACATATTCATTCCCTGTACTTGTCAGTGGATGATATGTAATTTCACAATATCCTTTTGGTCCAGGAATACCTTTCCAATATGTGTCTCCGGCATTCGAAGATACTCCACCGATGGTAATCGGCAACGGTGTTTGCCAGTCATCTTTCTGTTGCTTTAGAGGCGTTACCATAATAGAATAGGTACCATCCGTTTCTTTGTATATTTTCTGTCCGCTGTCTTTCGTATAAGTAGCACTGGTATCCCCCGTAATCGCTGCCATCATCACTTCCGCATACGCTGACCTGACATCCGAAAGATCCACCGCTTCACGGCTTCTCTCAAGCTGACTTGTAAAGATGGGAATGGCAATGGCAACCAATACGCCAATTATTGCCACAACAATCAAAAGTTCTGCCAGCGTAAAACCTCTGTCAGATTTCAATTTTCTTTTCATAAACATCCCTTTTTTATGTATTTGTTGCTAAAAGCATATTTTTTCTTTTTAATGATAGCATATAGCTTTTTAGAAATCCATTTGCATTTTCGACAAAATAAGCTGTGAATTTCGTAATATTTGCGAATCAAACAAAAAGATAATAATTATCCAAAACAAAATATCAACTAATGTAAAATTATTTGTACAAGCTGTGCTTGAAAGACAGTAATTCATATTTTCTAATGTTTTTGAACAAAACAAAATAAAGTACTTGCAAGCCAAGAATTGCAATACTTTTATGATAAAAACATATTTTTTATATTGCCCATAGTATATCTTCTGTCTGATTCATCTAATAACATTCCAGAAATTTATGCTTTTAAATCCGTTGAAAATGAAAAGGCAGGAGTTCTGAATGTAGTTGTTGGTTGTTGAATGTTAAATGCGATTTGTATTTTCTGACTTTTTCCAAAAGAAGAAGCACCAGTCAACCTATATGCCGAACATACCGCTGCGAGATCTCTTTTATATATCGGCAGAGGCTGGTCAAACAGGAAGTACAATCCAAAGGAGGTGGATTTGACATGTGTAAAGCGATCAAAGAGATGCTGCAAGTTAGCAGACAGGAAGGCCGACAGGAAGGGCAAGATGAAATGGCGACCTTGAGTGAGAAACTTATTTTGGCGGACCGTATCAGCTGTTACTGTTCACTCCGTTCACAGTAACGCGCTTCGCGATGCACAGAAATCATGCATTCGCATGATTTCGCGCCGCAATTCTCGGGTTTTCTGTGAACTTTGTTCACAAAAAACGCCTCGCGGAACGTTACCAGTGAACAGTAACTATCAGCGAGCTGTTAAAATGCAGGATAGTGATTCATCTTGTATTCTGTAATTTGTCATGCTACTATAAATCTGTAACTATCTTTTGATTCAAGTTATAGCGGAAGCATATCAAACATAAAAACACATGGAGAGAAGAAAAATGCAAAAGAAAAAGAAGAGGATATTTGCAGTCCTTTTGTCCGCAATTCTGGTAGTTGCGCTCACCGGCTGCAGTAAGCTGGGTTCCATTATTAATGAAATTCATGGCTCATTGATCGGAAACAATTATACCGTATATACCTATGATAATTATGGAAATCAGACCTTGAAAACTTCTGGAAAGAAAATCAGCATTACCGGAAATAAAATCGAAACCGTCAGCTATGACAGCGATGGAAGAGCAGTAACCGGCTATGATCTGTCTTCAGTAATCACCATTACCATTGATGGAAAAGAAATCGAAAGCTGCGGAGATACCTGTGTATTTGTGCAGAATGGACTGAAACCGGAGGTGGATTTTTCATTAGACGAGGTCAACAGTAACGGTGGGAACGGAATCACGGATAATGCAGCTCTGGCAAGGGTTTTGAACCGGTACAAAAATGATTTCGGCAAATCCAGGGTTGTGGTCATCAAATCCCAGCTTGGACAGCCTATCGCCGCATTTTCCGGAGACAATGTCTATTGGGAAATTCCAGATGATCTGCCGAAAATGACCAAGCTTATGGTCGATGGGAAAGCACTGTACATACACCGGGCAAACTACCAGATTATTGATAAAGATCTTCTTTAAAGATAAGTGTGTATTTAAGAAATCGGATGTTTTATAATGATAGAATGTGAAAGATAAGAGGAGTTACAAATGGAACTTACAGAACCAGGACTACGAGTGAAAAATGCAGAAAAAATGCAGCAATCCAAGAGGGCATCAGGGGAAGAAATGCGACCAGCGGTATCAGTGATCATGCCCGTATATAATGGTGAGAAATACATCGCCCAGGCAGTGCAGTCTGTTTATGCGCAGAATATTCCCCTGGAGCTGATTGTCATTGATGACGGCTCTGTTGATGGAACCCGGGAAGTTCTCATTCCATGGGAAAACAGACCGGATTTTGTTTATATAAAAAATGAGCGAAATCTCGGTGCTGCCGGCTCCCGTAACCGTGGTGTGTCTGTTGCGAAAGGCAGATATGTGGCATTTCTGGATGCGGATGACTGGTGGGAAGAGGGAAAGCTAGCGGCACAGCTGGCTGCTCTTGAAATGACCGGTGATGTAATCTGCTCCACAGGACGTGATCTCATGAATCCGGACGGAACCTTTACAGGCAAGTATATTCCGGTTAAATCCAGGCTGGATTATCATGAGCTTCTGAAACATAACAGCATTAACTGTTCTTCCGTTCTGATTCTCCGTGAGGTGGCACTGGAATTTCCGATGGAGCATGATGACAGCCATGAGGATTATATCACCTGGCTGAAGGTGGTGCGAAAATACGGACATGCCACAGGAATTAATAAGCCCTATCTGAAATATCGTCTGTCTCAGGGCGGAAAGTCAAGAAATAAAGCCAAATCTGCCATCATGACCTATCAGGTGTACCGTTACGTTGGCTATGGACCGCTGAGAAGTGCCTGTTTCTTTTTGTCCTATGCACTTCACGGAATCTGGAAATATCGTTAAAGTATCAATGGGGCTCTCCCATTTTCCTGCGCCATTGCAGGGGAGAGCATCCTGCCTGTTTCCTGAAATATCTGCTGAAATGGGAAAAATCTGAAAATCCGCACATCTGCGCAATCTGCTGGACAGTCAGTGCTTCATTTGTCAGCAGGTTCTTTGCCTTATCCATACGAATCTGAAGCAAATCTGCATGAGGGGTACTCTGGAAAAATTTTTGATAGCAGGAATAGAACTGGCTTTTTTCCAGGCTGACCGTTTTACAAAGCTCTGTGGTGTCCCATGGCTTAGCGTAGTTCGTGAGCATTTCCAGCCGAAGCTTTCGAAATGCAGAATAAAGATTGTCTCCTTCTGTTCCACTTCCATGTATCTGATGGCTTTTAAGTCCCCTTGCAATCGTAATCATAAGCTGCTGAAAGAGAGTATATTCGTATTTATCGGAAAATAAATCATTTGCTATATGTTCTTTGTGAAGGAGCCGGATGCAGGCATCGATCTCTTCACAGTTTCCCGGATAAAAAACAGTGTTAAGTGGGATCCCATACTGTTTTTTCAGATCTGCCTTACAGGAAAAATGAAGGTAGCTGTTCCGGAATCTGTGAACAGCCTTATAATGCTGCTCATATCCGGGAGCATAGAGGATACATGCATTTTCCTTGGAAATATTGAGCTTTTTGTCCAGATAAACCTTCATAGGTGTCTTAAAAAGCAAAAACAGATAGTCTCCGCTTCCATTGGGACGGTAGATCTGATCATAATCAGGGTTTGAATAGTTGTATTCGCAGAACTGAATGGAAAAATCCCTGTCTGCAGATTCGTGAAAATTCATGATCCGGACTCCTTTCACCATTTTTTTCACTGTAATCGTTATCGGAAAAAAAGTCAACTATATCGGAAGAAAAAAACTGGTAAAAAAATCGTATGCCATTAAAATAATAGATACATAAAGAGCAGAAAAATGCCATACAACTGGCACCATATAAGGAGGACACCATGAAAAAAGCACAGATCATCATCGATAAATATTTCCTCACCGGCAAGGTGGATAAGCGGATTTTCGGTTCTTTTATTGAACAGCTGGGACGTGCTGTTTATGAAGGAATCTATCAGGAGGGCAGCCCGCTGTCTGACGAGCAGGGCTTTCGTAAAGATACTCTGGAACTGGTAAGGGAACTTCAGGTTCCGATTGTCCGTTATCCGGGAGGCAACTTTGTTTCCGGTTTTAAATGGGAAGACAGTGTTGGACCGAAGGAGCTAAGACCTGCCAGACCGGAACTTGCCTGGGGTGTGATCGAGAACAATCACTTTGGCCTGGACGAGTTCGTAGACTGGGCGAAGAAAGCAGACACAGATATTATGATGGCAGTGAATCTTGGAACAAGAGGACCGGAGGAAGCCAGAAATCTTCTGGAATACTGTAATTTTAAGGGCGGTACCTATTACAGCGACATGCGTAAGGCCAATGGTCATGCAGAGCCGCATAACATTAAGACCTGGTGTCTGGGAAATGAAATGGATGGTCCATGGCAGATGGGACACAAGACTGCATATGAATATGGAAGAACAGCAGCGGAGACCTCCCGTATTATGAAAATGCTGGATCCGGAGATCGAGACAGTTGCCTGCGGAAGCTCCAATCTGATGATGCCGACATTTGGAGATTGGGAGTACACGGTTCTGGACGAGTGCTATGATCTGGTGGATTATATGTCCCTTCACCAGTATTACGGCAATGCTGCTGATGACACCCCTGATTTTCTTGCAAATTCCAAAGGGATGGATGACTTTATTTCCGGCGTAGTCAGCATCTGCGACGCTGTCCGTGCGAAAAAGCATGGCAAAAAGCGCATTAACCTTTCCTTTGATGAGTGGAATGTGTGGTATCACAGCAATGCAGCCGACGAGAAACTGGAAAAATGGGGACAGGCTCCACATCAGCTTGAGGATATTTATAATTTTGAAGATGCCCTTCTGGTTGGAAGCATGCTGATCACTTTACTTCGCCATGCAGACCGTGTGAAAATGGCATGCCTGGCACAACTGGTAAATGTAATCGCGCCGATCATGACCTCCGATACAGGTGCATGGCGCCAGACTATCTTTTATCCATATATGTACACAAGCATTTTCGGAAGAGGAACTGTGTTGAATACACAGGTACTGGCTCCGGTATACGACAGCAGGAATTACTGTGACGTTTCCTGTCTGGATTCTGTGTGCGTATGGAATGAGGAGAAAGATACTCTTACAATTTTTGCAGTGAATAAAAGTCTTGAGGAAGATCTGGAGGTAAGCTGCGATTTGCGCCAGTTTGAAGGCTATCAGGTGAAAGAACACATTGTACTTACTAATGACGATATGAAAGCTGTAAATACAGAAACGGATCCCGAAAAGGTTGTGCCTGTGAAATCCGCTGCAAGCCGGATTGACGGCGGTAAATTAAGTACTGTGCTTGGAAAACACAGCTGGAATATGATCCGTCTTGCTAAGTAGTCCGGGAAAAATCGCGCGCACATTGCTGTCATGAAATAAAAAAGTCAGAGATTTCGTAACCTGCATGAATCATACGAAATCTCTGACTATATAATTACCAATGCTTCCTATTTCTGCAGATCCGCCTTAATCTGCGTAGTAGAAATCTCCGGTGTCCTCGGAAGGTACACCACGTCGCAGTAAGGCTTCAGAAAGTCAAACTTCCCTTCCCAATCGTCACCCATAACAAAGGTATCTACGTGGTATTCTTTAATATCACTTACCTTCTGCTCCCAGTTCTCCTCGGGAATCACCAGATCCACATAACGGATGGCTTCCAGCAGGGATTTCCTTTTTTCATAAGAGAAATAGCATTTTTTATGCTTCTCGTTCCAGTTAAATTCATCTGTAGATAAAGCTACGATCAGGTAGTCACCATAAGCTTTCGCCCTGCGCAGCAGATTAATGTGCCCATAGTGAAGTAAATCAAAGGTACCGTAAGTAATCACTCGTTTCATGAATTGTGTGCCTTTCATAAAGAAATCTGAAAATAGTCTTGCCGGAATGGTTCCAGGCGATTTACATAGAACTATTTTACCACAGTCCAGGTAGAAAGGAAACATAAGATTATTTATCGGGAGTATTGTGCATTGCGAAGCGCGTTACTGTGAATGGAGTGAACAGTAAACAAGAAGTAAACAGTTACCCTTTATCCATGTTGTAAAAGGTATGTTTTAATGTTAAGATGGAACAATAACAGTGCAGATGTGAGCGGTAACGTGAAAACATCTGCAGGCTGCCGGAAACGAAAAAAGGCAGCGGATGAATAAAAGGAAGAGGAAAATAAGTATGAATGTATTTGACATTCTGGGGCCGGTTATGATCGGACCGTCCAGCTCACATACTGCGGGAGCAGCCCGGATCGGTCTGATGACAAGGGCTCTTCTTGGAAAAACTCCGGTGAAAGCGCACATATTTTTGCATGGTTCTTTTGCGAAAACCTATAAGGGACACGGCACGGATAAGGCTCTTGTAGCGGGAATACTGGGAATGCAGACAGATGATGAGCGTATCCGCTTTTCACTTGATGTGGCGAAAAAGGAGGGACTGGAAATTCAGATTGAGACTGGTGAACTGGAGAATACGCACCCGAATACTGCGGAGATCACTTTGACTGCAGCAGACGGGGAAAAGGTGTCTCTTCGGGGCAGCAGTATTGGCGGGGGGAATATCCTGATCACCCGAGTGAATGGAATGGAGGTTGCCCTTACCGGGCAGAATCCTGCTTTGATCGTGCTTCACAAGGATGCACCAGGGACGATTGCTGCGGTTACAGAGCTGATGGCAGAGTATGGGGTGAATATCTGCAATTTTCACTTGGCGCGCGAGACCAAGGGTGGTCTGGCGGTAATGACTATCGAGAGCGACAGCCACTTTGTTCCGGAACTCAATGAGAAGATTAACCGGCTGGAGAATATATATTCCAGTACGATGTTAGAGCGTGTTTAAAAAATCATTCCCGCAATCTGCACGCCCCACTTTGCGGGAAATTTCACCCCACAAAAAATACAATAAAGGAGAATTCACTGTGGATTTAAACTACCACTCAATGGAATCCCTGCTGGAGGCAGCGAAGGAGAACAACTGTCGTCTGTCCGCGCTGGTTCTGGAGCAGCAGGCGGAGCAGATGGAACTGCCGAAGCAGGAAATATATGAAAAAATGAGGGAAAACTATCGGGTTATGGCATCCTGTATCCAGCCTGGCAGCGCCCCGGATCTGAAAAGCACAAGCGGTCTCACTGGTGGAGATGCCTATCGCATGCGCACTGCTGTAGAGCAAGGGAAAAATCTTACAGGCCCCCTTCTTGGAGGAGCCCTCTATCGTGCACTTGCAGTATCAGAACTGAACGCTTCCATGGGAAGAATCGTAGCAGCGCCTACAGCAGGAAGCTGCGGCATTGTACCGGCAGCTGTACTCACCATGCAGGAGCAGTACCAGCTTACAGAAGAGGAATGCGTCATGTCCCTTTTCACAGCATCTGCAGTGGGAATGGTAATTGCCAATAATGCTTCACTTGCAGGAGCGCAGGGAGGTTGTCAGGCTGAGTGCGGTTCTGCATCTGCCATGGCAGCGGCGGCAATTGTGGAACTTGCCGGCGGCACACCTGATATGATCCAGTCGGCAGTAGCCACTGCCCTAAAAAATATTTTGGGTCTTGTATGTGACCCTGTTGCAGGGCTGGTTGAAATTCCATGCATTAAGAGAAATGCATCAGGCGTAGCTGGGGCATTTGTGGCAGCAGAACTGGCTCTGGCCGGAATCCGAAGTGCAATTCCGGCTGACGAGGTGATCTGGACTATGAAAAAGGTAGGAGATGTGATGCCCACTGCCCTTAAAGAAACAGCAGAGGGTGGCCTGGCGGCAACACCTACAGGGCGCAAACTGCACCAGCAGGTTTTTGGAGAAATGAAATAATACATTATTGCGGTTCATCAGTAACACAAAACCACAGGAAAATATTTCAAAACACGTTAAAATATTAAAAAGTTATTCCAAAAATCACAAAAATATGTTATCCTTTATTCATAAAACTGACATGTCTGAAAAATAATTAAGTCAGAGTATAAAGGTGGCTAAAATGAGCAAGAATACGAAGGAACAGGAAATCCCATATTCCTACCTTGTGGATAATATAAAAATATTTTTGATTTTTCTGGTGGTTTTTAATCATATCATTGCATTCCAGCTGGTTAAAGCAGATCAGGTTGTGCGTTTTGTGTGGTATGGAATTACCATATTTCATATGCCGGCGTTCATATTTATTTCCGGTTATCTGTCCAAGAAGCCTCAGGATGTGATGAAGAATGTTAAGAATTTATTGATTCCATATATTCTGGGCTATACACTTACCTGGGCAACGCAGATCTGGCTGGGAAATAAAATGGATTATGAACTGCTCCGTCCTTCCGGAACCGTTATGTGGTATGTGCTTGCGTTGTTTGCATACCGTCTGACCATAGAAGCATTTGGAAAAATAAGGTTTATTGTACCTCTCAGCATTATTTTTGCGCTGTGGGCAGGAACCAGAATGGAATTCAGTACATTTTTATCAGCTTCAAGAATTGTGGTATTTTTCCCGTTTTTTGTGGCAGGATATTTATGGAAGAATGAATACACCAAGGTGATCCGCAAATTTAAAGGCAAGATCGTGGTTGCGCTTTTCGTGATCATTCTGCTGTTTGTGGCGACCAATTATATGATCGGAAATAATATTCCGGTAGACCTTTTCCGAGGCAATCATTCCTATCTTGCAAGTGGAATGGACAATGTGGAGGGAATGGTAGTCAGAGGAATGATGTATCTGATTTCCTTTACGGTTATTTTTGCATTGCTGGTGCTGATGCCAGATAAACGCCATCCATTTATTTTCCTGGGAAGAAACACAATGGGAATTTACTTTTTCCATTATCCCATCATGATTCTGATGAACGGACTTATGATCCTGAATATTCCGCAGCTGATGAATGTATGGGCGTTATTTGGAGTGTCAGTTCTGTTTGTACTGATACTTGGAAGTCTTCCGGTGGACTGGGTCTATACCAATGTTATGGGGCTGATCACCTTCATTCTTTTTAAACGTGAGAAGAAGGTTGAGGATGAAGGTCTGGAAGACGAATATGATAGTGAAGAGGAAGACCGGTTTGCAGTACTGGCTCAGCGAAGAATGGCTATTGAAGAGCTGGCTGCCACATGGGATACCTCCTTTGATGCAGAAGAGAAAGAAGATCATGAAGAAGGGCAGTCCTGACGGATTGTCTTTCTTTTCTTATTAAGAAAGAGACAGCAGTTCAGTAGTTTCACAGTAAAAAAAGAGTTATATTTTTGTTAAACCCGGGAATATTTTTTGTAAAGCAGATATTCTTTCATAATGACTTACTATGCAAACTGTGTTATACTAAATGTATTTATTAGTCCCGGACGGCAGCTGGTTCTGATTTGTTGCTGCTCAGGCTATGAACAGTAACCGGGGGAATGAAAGGGAGTATTTTACTGCAGAGTGAAGCTGACAGCAGGGGTTTTAAGGGGAAATACGATGAAAAAAGTAATCACTTACGGAACTTTTGACCTGTTCCACGAGGGACATTATAATATTTTAAAAAGAGCGAAAGCATTGGGCGATTATCTGATCGTGGGCGTGACCAGCGAGAGCTACGATATTGAGCGTGGTAAGCTGAACGTGCGGGACAGCCTTCTGAAAAGGATTGAGAACGTACGCCGTACCGGTTTTGCAGATGAGATCATCATCGAGGAGTACCAGGGGCAGAAGCTCAGCGATATCATCAAGTATAAGGTAGACCTTCTGGTACTTGGTTCTGACTGGCGCGGCAAATTTGACTACCTTAAGAATTACTGTGATGTGGTGTACCTGGAGCGTACCAAGAATATTTCCAGCACCAAGCTGCGCGGTGAGGGAACCACTTACACCGTGGGTGTAGTTACAGATAATGACCAGGATAATGGGATTGTGTGGGAGACAAAATATGTCAGCGGTCTTCATGTGGAGTGCGTTTTTTCTGAGAATGCAGAGGCAGCGGAGTCGTTTTGTGACAAATATGAATTGGATTCCTACTACAGTGTGGAGGCAGATAATGGGGAATGGCAGCAGGGATTTGACTGCTTTTTGTCCCAGGTAGACATAGTTTATATCAAGACCGAGCAGCCTAAGAGGGAGAAATACATCCGCAGATCCCTGGAGCTTGGAAAATATGTGATAAGTGACGCTCCTATGACGAATAATAAGGAGAAGCTGAAGGACCTGTTTGCACTTGCGGCAGCCCATCATGTACTCCTTGTGGAGAAAATAAATCTGGTGTATCTGCGAGCCTTTAACCAGCTTGTCTGGCAGACACACAGCGCCTTGGTGGGCGATATTGTGTGTGTGAAATGCTCTATTTCCCAGGACCATTTCGAAGGAGGAAGAAGTTTTTCCGAAACTGCAGTTCTGCCTTTGTGTGCTATTATCAAGATACTGGGAAGAAATTACCAGGAAGTGAATTCCAATGTGGTGAAGGACAGATCTGGAAACTGCATTTACGATATGATTACCATGAAATATCAGGATGCTCTTGCTACAATCGAGATTGGCACCACAGTAGATGTGGAGGATGAGTTTGTTGTGATCGGTACGAAAGGCCGTGTGACCATCCCGGGAGATTGGTGGAATACAGGATATTTTGAGGCAAAGATAGACGATAGCAAGGGACTGAAGCGGTACTGCTTTAACTTCGAAGGCAATGGCCTCCGTTACCTTTTGCAGGAGCTGCTTATTATGATCAGTGATGAGAGAACGGAATGTACCAGACTTTTTAATGAGGAATCAGAGACTCTGGCAGACATTCTGGAAATCATAAACCAGAGAGGATAACCAATGACAGAGAAACAGGAACATCTGCTGCAGCTTTTTCGTGAGCTGGATGAGATCTGTAAAAAGAATAATCTGAGATATGTGATGGCGGGAGGAACAGCCATCGGTGTTGTGCGAAACGAGGGATTTATTCCCTGGGATGATGATGTGGACATCTATATGCCCAGAGATGACTGGAACAAACTGGTGGAAATTTCCGGATCCGTGCTTCCGGAGCACCGCGCCCTTCAGTGTGTGGACGTAGACCGCAGCTATACCAATACTTTTCCAAGGTATGTTGCTACGGACAGCTGCGCCCTTCACAAGCATCAGATTATCGGCAGGGACAGTGCCGGTGAGATCATCGACGTGCTCACCCTGGATCCCATTCCCGCAGATGATAAGGAATATGAGAAATACAGAACTCATATGATGATCTACTCTGAGCTGGTAAATATGGTAGTTGTATATGGTGCCCGCTGGGAAATTCCAGTGACAGCCTATCTGCGCTGGCTTTTTTCCTATACATTTCTGGGAAAAGACCGCACATTGAAGAAACTGGAGAAGATCATGTATTCCTATAAGGAAGAGGATTGTCCGCGCTATGCAATGCGCTGGGGCGGCTGTCCGTTCCTTTTTGATAAGGACATGATGTTTCCTGTGAAATATATGAACTTTGAGAACACAGAGGTAATGGTGCCGCACAGAATGAGTGACTATCTGATCTGGCATTACGGAGATGAATGGTCCTATATTCCACCCCATGGGGAAAGAGAATCCCATGATGCGGTTACGGTAGAGGGAATTACCTATAAAGAGCTTCGGGATGATTATCTGCCGGGAATCCGCAAGGGCAGGCTTCGCAGAGATTCCATCTGGCGCAAGATATATTCTCTTGCAGGCGCGAAGCGGAACCACCGTCTTCAGTATAAGCGCAATCTTCTGCTGGCAAAAAGTACGGTGATGGATCTGGAGGCGCGCATTTCAGAAAGCAGACACAGCCTGAAGGAATTGGTAGAAAAGCGTGACTTTTCCCAATTAAATGAAATCTTTACAAAATATTACCAGGTCCAGCTGAGCTCAGCGTTTATCGGCAGGGAGGATTTTGGCGGAATCTATGCTTTTTATCATCCTGTTTTGCTGGAAGTCAGCGATGTGACTTTTTATGCAGCAATGCTGACGCTGGTTTATACAGAACGGATCGGGAAAGCATGGAGAATGCTGGTGGTGAAGGAGCAGACCGGTACATTCCCTTCTGAACTGGCCCAGTTGAAATCTGATATTGAACTGTTTCGAAGAGCAGTCTGCGATTATGAATTTAAGCGTTATCAGGAAGCAGAGGATACAATGGTGCCGCTGATGGAGCGGTATCCGGAAGTGCCGGGATTTGTGAAATTTAAGAGCCGTTTTCTTATGGAACGCGCCCGCAATGGAATTGATATGGTGGAAGCGGAGCTTTATATTGATGAGGCACTGCGGCTTTTCCCGGAGGACGGGTATTTCCTGAAGTACCAGGGAGAACTGCTCTGGATGAAGGGCAAATGCGCGGATGCTCTGGAAGTTTTTGCAGATGCCCGTGAGAAAACAAATAATGGAATTACCCAACTGGAGTTGGATAAGTTTTTGAATCCTTATGGCAGGGAGACGGTGAAGACTTGTCAGCAGCTTCTGGATGTTGGACAGAAGGATGGGGCGATGAAGCTTATGGCTTTGTGGTACAGACTTCTGCCGGAGAATCCTTCTGTGCGGGAATATTATTATCTGGCCCGCGCAAGTGTTGCGAAAAAGCGTTCTGAGGTGGAAGAACTGATCGGGGAAATTCTAAAGCGCATTGATGCAGAGCGTGCAGAGAGCCCGGGTGAGAACAATGACATCCAGATCTATAAGCGTGCACTGACAAAAGCATGGGAGCGCCTGGGCTATCCAGGTGAGCTGGCAAGGGTTCGCACAGATCTGGTTTACACCAGTGAGGCGGATGATCTGGAATGGCTGGCAGAACGTGCCAAGGACGGACAGATCCGCAAGGAAAAACGAGCCCAGGTGTACAAGGTAATTGGAGATGTGAGAAGAAAACAGGGACAGACGGAGGCTGCGTTCCAGAACTATCTGGAGGCACTGCGGCAGAATGGAAGCGGTTTTGTGCGAACGGAGCTTTCCAGAATATTTCTCACAGATCTGTATGAAGGAAGCAAGAGAGCAGCTGTATATGCAAAAGCCGGAGATGCTTCTGAGTTTTTGAATCAGTGGCTTGGAAAGTATGGAAGTATAGAAGAGATACAGCAGCTTGTGAAAGAATGCTTGTGACACACATCTCGCAGAAAGCCTTTTTCAAACAGGCGTTGGTAACAGTGTGATCACTATGAACAGACAGATGGGAGCAGACATAGCTTGAACAGAGAAATAAAAGAAGTTGTAAAGCTTCTGGCCGAAATAGATAAAATATGTAAAAGAGAAGGAATTCCTTATTATCTGGGACCACAGCTTACTTTGTGCTGTGTTACCGGGCAGGAGATCACCAGCCCTCATGCAGGCGTGGTCTATATGCGTACTGCGGATATGGAGCGCTTTCGTCTGGCTGTGGAGAAGGAGACTCCGGATGGCAGAATTGTAGAATCCATGAATAACAATAAGCGTTTTTATGGATTTTTCCTTCGCTATACAGATCTGGATACGTTGTGCTTCCGTCTGAATGAAGGCAGGAACTACAAATATCCGGGTATGGGAGTGGATATTCTGCCCTTGCGTGGAAAACAGCGTTCCAGACTTGCTCATTTGTGGACAAGAGCCCAGGAAGTGGGATGGAATGAGCTGGCTGATTATTATGGAGACCGAAAAGGCAGGAAAAAGGCAATCTGCCGTTTTGTCATGAGGCTTCGCCTGGTCACAGGACGTGCCCGTCTGGGAAAAAGCCTTTACCGCATGCTCTGTAAAAGGATGAATGTGGAGGATACCCAGGAATATGTAGTTCGCCTGAAGAAAAAGGCAGTGTATTTTCCAAGGGAAATTTTCGATGAGACAGAAACTGTGGTGATCGATGGCAGGAAGTTTCCGGTGCCGGGAGATACTTATACGTATCTTCAGAAGTATTATGGGGAAGACTACCAGGAGAAGGTTCTGGATAATTATACAGTGAAGCTGTCGGAAATGGTTAGTGCCAGGATCCGATTCGAGGATTATTTTCAGGAAGTGGGAAGTCAGAAGAGCCTGATCCGGAAGCGCAGCCGTGCCCGACGGAAGCAGGGACATGCCAACCAGAAAAAGGAATATCTGAACTGGAGCTGGAATTATGTGAAATTCTGTGCATCCAAGATTGAATTGGAGAAATATTATCTGGATAACAAAGAGTATATTATAAATCTTTATAAGAATAAAGATTATCCGGCTTTGGAAAAAGTTTTTGTCCCATATACAAAGGCTATGGTGAAGAGCCTTAAGAATGACGAGGTGTTTATTCCGGATGAGGAGCTTCAGCATATTTATCTGGATATGTTGGGGGTAGCAGGAAGGACAAATCTGAAAAAAAAGGTGGAGAAATTCTGGAAATGAAAGTAACGGATTATATTGTTGAGTTTTTACAGAGAAAAGGGATTCATGATTTCTTTGGATACCAGGGAACCATGATCGCCCATCTGGTTGATTCTATAGAGAAAAATCCTCATACCAGAAGCCATTCCAGCTATCATGAGCAGGGAGCGGCTTTTGCAGCATGTGGATATGCCCAGGCGGGGGAACGGTGTGCATGTGCTTATGCGACCAGCGGCCCGGGTGCTGCGAATCTGATTTCAGGAATCGCAGATGCTTATTTCGATTCCCTTCCGGTTGTTTTTCTTACTGGTCAGCTGAATACTTATGAGTATTCCGGCATCCCGGGACTTCGGCAGCAGGGCTTTCAGGAGATTGATATTGTTGCCATGGCGAAGCCTGTGACCAAGTATGCAGTACAGATCCGGGAGGACGAGGATATTGTAAAAGAACTGAATAAAGCTTATCATATTGCGAATTCTGGCCGGAAGGGGCCGGTATTGATTGATCTTCCTATGAATATTCAGCGGGGGGATGTGAAAAATCCGATTTATGACATGAGCCTGGGCGAGGACTGCGAAAGAAGTCTGGAAGCAATTGAAAACGGCTGCGGAGCAGCAGACGTGGACATGGCAAGGAAGCCGGGCGACAGTGGAGTGTTAGAGTCTGCAAAAACGGTAGACTGTGAAATATCAGCTTGTGCTGTTTCTGCAGCAGATGCAATCCGTGAAGCTCTGGATAAAGCACAGCGTCCAGTAATCATGTTAGGACATGGAGTCAGCGACAAAGCAGTTCGCGACCAGTTATTTACTCTGGCACGCCAGTGGAAAATACCAGTGATCACAAGCGTGTTGGAAATGTCAGCACTACCGTGGGACGATCCGCTGAATTTTGGATGCATCGGAGGCGCTTACGGACATCGCTATGCCAATATGATCGCCAATGCGAAAAGTGACTTGCTGATTTGTCTTGGCATTTCCCTTTGCACCCGTCAGATTGGTACGAAAGTTCATGAGTTCGCGAAAAACGCGAAAATCATCCGAGTAGATATTGATAACTATAATTTGCAGCGAAATATTCACGAAAATGGAATTGATGAAATGAAATTCTGTGCAGATGCTGCCGAGGTGATTCGGGCAATGGCAGAAAATGCGGAAAGTGCAGGGAGTGCAAAATCTGATGGCTCGACGGTTTATGATTTCAGTGAATGGCTGGCTGTGTGCGCCGATATAAAGAAATCTTTGCGCGCAGTAGATGATTCCATCCCAGAACGCTATCCGAATCGTATGATCGCAGATTTAAGCGACGCTCTTGCAGACACTTCCGCAGTAGCAGTTGACGTAGGACAGCATATGGTATGGAGCTACCAGTCCTTCCATAACCAGAAAGACCAGAAGCTTCTTTTCTCCGGCGGACACGGAGCAATGGGCTATGCTCTTCCAGCAGCAATCGGAGCTTATTACGCCACCGGAAAGCCAGTAGCCTGCATTTGCGGTGACGGCGCATTCCAGATGAACATTCAGGAACTGGAGTGGGTAAAGCGTGAGAATCTTCCTATTACCATGATGGTAATGAACAACCACGCCCTGGGAATGATCCGCCACCTCCAGCGCGACTACTTTGAGCAGGTCTATGCTGATACCTCAGAAGGCAGCGGCTTCTCGTCCTGCAACTTCACAGAGGTAGCCAAAGCTTATGGAATCAGCAGTGCCTGTATGGAAGCTAATGAGGTTGCTGAAAAAGCGGCAGATTTTTTACATGGCACCGAAGCGCCGAAACTCCTTGAAATCCGCCTGGAGCCCGGCACCTTCGCTTATCCCAAGACCTGCCTGGGCGAACCCATCCACAACCAGCAGCCGTATATCCCGAAGGACGTCTACGACAGACTGATGGATTTATAAAAAATAAATTTATAAGAACCGGGCTATTTTCAATAACACATTGAAAGTATGACCTGGTTCTTGTTATCATAGAGAATAACGAAATTGTTATTTAGTTGATTAAAAGTTCTTTAATGCGGACGCATTTGGACAATGTGTATTACTCACTCGCCGGCGCAACGCTCCAG
>OGYY01001843.1_pt1 | contig 17122 bp, 17 predicted proteins | sample 1576671 | NCBI WGS metagenome assembly OGYY01 (sample SAMEA3541593, study PRJEB24748) | human gut metagenome | biome: human gut; feature: human-associated habitat; material: faeces | place: China | collected 2012 | reverse complement strand
GGTACTCGTTGTAGCCGGGGTGGTCGGTGGGGGTGCGCTTGATCTTTTTATCCAGCTCCTTTTCCAGCTTCTTGTAGTCCTGCTCTGCGCCCCGGATGTCCCTGTCCTCGGCAGAGTACATGGTCTGCCCGGATACCTGCGTGCCGCCGGAAAAGAGGATTCCGCAGGAGGAAAAGCCCGACATCACCATGAGGATGAGCAAAAGAAAAACGCCCACGATCACCAGAACGTGTGCGTTGCCTTTGGCGGCGTTCACCAGCCCCTTCATGGCGGTACTGACGGCAGTTTTGCCCTTTTCTACCGCCTGTTCCATGCCGGACCGGGCGGCAGATGCACCGTTGGATGCCGCCTTGCCGCCTGCGGTCTGCGCCGCTGTACCCGAACGTGCGGCGGCATAGTAGCTCTGCCGGATGTCTTGCTTTTGCCGCCACCGTGAAAGCCAGTTGGAGCCATCCTCGCCGGTGCCGGATGCACCTGCATCTTGTGCCGCAGTCGGCTTCTGTGCAGAAGATTTTGCGGTTCGGGCACCTTTCTTGCCCTGCATCTTGGCTTTCTTCTTGAGTTTGCGAGCGTATCTGCCCTTGGAAATATCCCGGACATTTCCTGCCGCCTTTTCGCCCTCGCTCAGAGCCTGCGTGCCCACATTGTCATCCTCGTACTGGTCAACCTCCTGATGCACCGCAGACCGGGCGGCATGGGCGGCGTACATCTCCCGCTTCTGCGCCTTGCTCAACCGGCTCAACTCGTCCGGGGTCAGCTCTGCCTTTCCAAACCGCAGGTGCTGGGCTTTTTCGGCGGTCTTTTCCGCATCGGTTTTCAGCTTCTTCTTTCTGGGCACCGACTGCTCCACCTTGGCTTTTTTCGGGGGAGAACGGGTCTTTTTTGCAGATGTTTCCTCTTTGATGTTCAGTTTCGGCTTGCTCATTTCTGTGCGCCCTCCGAGATCTCGTTGAGTTTGGTCGTGAGGATGCGGTAGAGTTCAAGGTCTTTCGGGAAATGGTCAACGAAGGGCAGAATGACATTACCAAAAAACAGCAGCCCTTCGCCCTCGCCGGAGTGGGTCACATAGGAAAGCTGGTGGGGTGAGATGTTGAGCTGCTTTGCGAGGATCTGCCGATCGCCGTTCGCCTGATTGAGCATATACACAAAGTCCGAGTTCTCGAAAATGTTCGATACTTCAGGACTTGCCAGCAGATCTTTGACATTCTGCGTTAGGGCTGTCGGGATGCCGCCCCACTTACGGAAACGCTTCCAGATCTCCACGGAATACGCCGCTGTCTGCTCCTCTTTCAGCAAAAGGTGGAATTCATCAGCATAGTACCGGGTGGATTTTCCGGCACTGCGGTTGGCGGTAACACGCCCCCACACGGCATCCTGCACGATCAGCATACCGAGTTTTTTCAGTTGCTTGCCCAGTTGCTTGATGTCGAAGCAGACGATACGGTTGTGGATATCCACGTTGGTGTGGTGGTTGAAAATGTTCAAAGAACCCTTGACGTAGATTTCCAGCGCAGCCGCCACATGACGGGCTTCCGGTTCGTCCTGCGTCAGCAGCGCATTGTACAGATCTTCCAGCAGAGGCATATTTTCCGGGGTGGGATTCTCAAAATACTTGCGGTAGACCACATGAACACAGCGGTCAATGACCGTCTTTTCTACCGGCTGCAAGCCCTCTTTTCCGCCCACCACCAGCTCACACAAAGAAAGAATAAAGTCAGCTTTCAGGGACAGGGGATTATCTTCCTCGGAGTAGTTGGCATTGATGTCCATGGGGTTGATGAACTGGGTGCTGTTGGGGCTGATTTTGATGACCTGACCCTTCAAACGATTCACCAGCGGCGAGTAATCGGCTGGGTCAGCGGTGTTACCACCGCCTTCCCGCCTAAGAACCGTACGTGACAGTTTCCCGTCATACGGCTCAAGCATTTCATCACTTCTTCAAGCGGTTCTCAGCATAAATACGCTGACAGGTGCAATGAACGTAGCGCATATTGCGAACATCTTCCATGCCAGCCTTTGCCTTTGGTGCAAGGTAGAAGATTTCTCTTTCTTCCGTTACATCCATCGGCATTCCGCAGTGGTAGCACAGTCCGTTCTGGTTTTTCCAAATCATCTTGAATTTTCCAGTCAGCCGGTGCATTCCTTTATCGAATTTCCTTTTTTGGAAATACGCCTCATCGAGGAACGGATTTGCAGTAGCTTTTATCTTGGTATGTCGCACAATGGCTGTGCTGTCCACCCGTATCAGCTCCTTGTTTTCCGTAGAGAACACCCAGTTCCGATTACCGACACGATGCCAGTATCTCGTGGAAATCCACCACTTGTTCTTCTTTGGGTGCCGTCTTTTAGCCCATCGCCACAGCAGTTCGTACAGGACATAGTCCAGATGCGCGAACGCATCACTTGCGCATACGGACTGGTGGTAATTAGTCCAACCTCGAATTTGTTCATTCAACTTCATAATCAGAACATCTTGCTGCCACGCTTTTCCTCTGCGGAGAATCGTGTCAGAGATATTGGAAACGATAGCCTTGACCGCCTTTTTGGAAGGCTTGATAATCAGCTTTTCGTTATACTTTCTGAAGTTCCAGCCGAGGAAGTCGAAACCATCGTCAATGTTGGTGACAACGGTCTTTTCATCAGAAAGTTCCAATCCGCGTTCAGCGAGAAACTCTCGAATCAGCTCCTTTGCTTCAAGAGCCAGTTCAGGTGTTGCCGCTGTGACCACAAAATCGTCTGCATAGCGGACGAAGTTTACTTTGTGGGCATTCTTAAATCTTAAATCGACCTTACCGAGCGCGTTCGTGTGAAAGCGTTCGACCAGCTTCTTCTCGATACCATCCAGCGTCATGTTCGCCAGAATGGGGGAGATAATACCACCTTGCGGAGTTCCTTCCTCGGTAGGAAAGAGTTCGCGCTGATAGATAAATCCCGCCTTTAAGAACTGCTTCAAAATGTTCTTGTCCATGGGGATGTTCGCCAGAAGCCAATCATGGCTGATATGGTCGAAGCAACCTTTGATGTCACCCTCCAAAACCCACTTCGGAGAAATGTGCTTGCGCGACAGTGCATTGAACAGATATTCGCAGGCATCCTGTGCGCATCTTCCTTTTCGGAAACCAAAGGATTTCCCATCTGCTGTTGTTTCCGCCACCGGTTCCAGTGCCAAAGCATAAAGAGCCTGCATTGCGCGGTCATACATCGTGGGAATCCCCAACGGACGTTTTTTCTTCTTGTCCTTCTTTTCGATATACACTCTACGGAGAGGACGTGCACGATACCTTTTATCTGTCAGCGATAGAGCCGCTGCCATTTTCTTCGCCGGAGTGTTCCAGAGAACACCATCCACACCGGGAGTTCTGCGCCCGTCGTTGGTTACGACACGCTTGACAGCCAGTGCTTTGGCGTAAAAGGAATGTGTCAGAAGATACTGAAGTCGTTTTACTGCGTTGTAGTCTTTTTGCTGAGTTGCCTTGACAATCCTGATTTGTAGCCTGTTGACTTCCCGCTCTGCCTTATGCCAGTCAATGTTTTTCCATTGGGCACTCAACATAGCTTCGTCCGACAGCTTCTCAGAAGTTTTACCTTCCGTCGTTGAATACTTATCGTTCACAGGAATACCTCCAATCTTGCCATGAAATACCCGGAATAAGTCAGCACCCTTTCAGGTCAGGGCAAATTTTGAACCCCTATGCTCACCGTTACAGTGAACCTTTCGCTTTTTATTCCATCTCATACCCTCTGCGCCATTTCTTCCTCTTGCGAGGTCGATACCTTTGTTCAAGGAACGCATAGGGTTTTCCACGTTCCACGTAATGCATAATTCTCGAATGCCTTAGCCGCCATCTTTGAACCGGGAGGATTTGTGTCCATTTGCTTCGGGGTAGCGAAAGGCCCCTCGGTCACCTCCAACACCTTTTGGTGTAGGTGTATCAGCCTTATTTCACCTATTCCCTGTAACGATCCTTACGATGATTCACATTACGTTCGACATAGCATTCTTTACCCTAACAGTACATCCGCTTTAGGCTGGCAGATTTCCCATATTGTCCTGTGAGCTTCCCAACGCCGGCTTTTGACCAGTGCAGGTCACAGTAGGGTTACTCCAAATGGATAGAGCAGTGTTTATACACAATACATTACGCGACTTCGTGTCGCACCTCGTCCTCCGGGTCGCAGATGATGACATTATCCTGGGTCATCAGCATGATAAAGGTGATCTCCCGCTTGCAGCTCATGGATTTGCCGCTGCCGGGGGTGCCGAACACAAGACCGTTGGGACAGCGGGATTGCTTGCGGTCCAGCAGGATCATGTTATTGGAAAGGGCGTTGAGCCCGTAGTACATGGCGTCGCCGCCCATGAACACCTCCTGGGTGACGAAGGGGACGAACACCGCCAGGGCCGAAGTGGTCAGGCTCCGTTCTATCTTGATGCGGTTGAGCCCCAGGGGAAGGCTGCTCATAAGCCCGTCCTCCTGCTGGAAGTCCAGCCGGGTCAGAAGGCAGTTATAGGTCTGGGCGACGCTGGCCGCCTGGGATACGGCGATCTCCAGCTTTTGACGGGTCTCCGCCGTGTGCAGCACCAGGAAGGTCATGTTGAACATTCTCTCGTTGCGGGATTGCAGGTCGGTGAGCAGGTCCTTTGCCGCGCCGCCGTATGTAGAGAGGTCCGAAGGAAGGATGTCCATATCGTAGCCGCTGCGCACCGCCCGCTTCTGCTCCTGTATCTTCATGGCGTCCAGGTCGGTGATCTTCCGCTTGACCATTTTGATGGCCTCGTTCTGGTTGATGCCCCGGATGTGCATGGTCACCATGATATTTCCGTCCGCCTCCATGAAGTCGGTGAGGATACGGTCGTGCATCTCCGGCGCCAGGATTTGCAGGAAGGACACCGCTCCGTACCGTTTGCCGATGCGGAAGGTGCGGGTCTCCCCGAAGTGGAAGGAGGACGGAGCGATGAAGTCCTTCACCGAAAGGCCGCTGGCGGGGAGCCAGTCCCATTCAAAGGCAAACTGCCCGCCCTCCGGGTGGAGGATGTTGTAAAGCAGCTCCAGCCGTTCCTTTCCGTCCAGCACATGAGCTGCCGCCCCCATGACTTTGAAGCGGTTGAGAGTGTCGGTTTCAATCCGGGCAAACCGCGCCCGTGCTGCCGGAAGATTCTCCGCCTCGATGGTCAGGGTCACATACTTGGTTTTCACATAGCCGTTGTTGCCCCGCTTGTACTGCATCCGCAGGATGTCCACCGCCTCGTCCCGGATGGGGTCCAGGTCGTTGCCCTGCCTGCGGATGCCGAACATTTCATCGGCGGCGCTGCCTCCGCTGCGACTGTCCAAAGAGACCTGAACACCGATGGAGGGGTCGTAGCCGTTGTAGAAATCGCAGAGGCTTTCAAAGATGCTCCGCTGATCCTCCGGCCCCGCCAGGCGGTAATTCACATCCTCAAAGGCAATGGTCTTGGAGAAGGCGCCGCCCTCCAGCCTGCACAGACCGTCCGGGAACATATTCTGAAACGGGATGCTGTCCTGCACCGTATGGGCTTTTCCGTCGCCCTTCGCCTGCCGGATCACCGCCTCGATCTGCTTGCGCTCGGCACGGGTGAGCTTACGCTTTGCCGGTTTTTCTGCCTTTTCTCGCAATCCGCTTCACCTCCTGTTCCAGTTGGGATTGCCGCACCAGGGCGGAATAGAGATTGTTTGTCTGGTAGATGCGTACCTTCGGCCGGATGAATTTGTTCTGGATCAGATGACCCAGGAACACTTCCAGCGGCTGCCCGTTCTTCTCGTACATGGCGAACAGGAAAAAGGGCAGCATCACCAGGATCATGCACAGCGCCGCCGTGGTGGTTCCCAGGCTCGCCTTTGCCAAAAAGAAAAGCGGCACGCCTACCAGCGCCGCCGCTCCGAAACAGATCACTTGTCGTTTGGTCAGCCCGAACAGGACCTTGCTCTGTATCCGGCTCAGGTCCTTCGGGATCGTTACATAAGCCAATGTTTTACACCTCCTTTTTCATCGGCGCATAGTCCTTAAAATCTGATACGGAATGAAAAATCCGTTTGTTATTTACCCATCTTTGCAGATGGCGGGTAATGCGTGGAGCCGTGGGACGCTCATAGATCATCACATAGGGATCATATCCCAATGCCCGCAAGGTGTTTACCCGGTACAAATCCTGTTCATGGGTGCTGCCGTAATTGGTCAGGACATAGACACGGCGGTTTCGGTCGCTCTTTATGGAAGTAAGTTCACGAAAGCGACGGAAATACTCCGTCAGGTCCTCGTCCGGGTTATCCCATGCGAAATGCACCGCTTTTGTCCGCACTTTGTTCAGCAGAGATACATTATCACGGCTGATAAGGCGAATATCGAGCCCCTGGGTAAAGTCCACCAGCGCCCGGCTCTCAATTAGCTGCTCAATGAGCCTTTCATGGTCGGGACAGGCAAGCAGGTTCGGGTCCATCAGTTTGATTTCTTCCTCACCATTCCAAAACTCGGAAAGATCAGCCACCCGGACGCTCCTGCGCCCTTCTTTTTTGCTGACAATACAAAATCCGCAGTTCCTTGGACAGCCACGGCTTAAAAAGCCGTAGGCTGTACCTAAAAACCGCGGATATAGAAAATAGTCCGGCCGAATATGCTCGATCTCATGCGGGAGGTTTTCGCCGGGGCCGTAACCTGTACCGCCCTGGATGACCTTATCCGCATTGTTCACCTGTATGGTGTCTTTGGAATAGGTGTCTGTAAATACCCGGCTTTTATAAACAAGGTCATATTGCTTTACAGGGTCCCACCATTCTACCCGGTCCCCGCGTCTGGTGTGATACTCCGAGAGCTTCATCAGGCACAGGTTGGGAAAATTGTGCGAGTCCACATCAATAAGGCCTACTCTCAAATATCTGCCTCCTTTAGTGGGCGCCGAACAGGGATTTTGCAAGGCTGCCGGTCTTGAACAATGTGTAGCACAGCAGGACCGTATAGCCCATGCAGCCCCAGATAGCCGCGGATATGTTGTCGCCGGATGTGGAGATGCCCTCCACCAGCACGGCATAGATGCCCACGCAGATCATAATGAGGAAGGCCTGGAAGCCCAGGGCCAGCAGGGAGCGAAGGTAGTTCTGCCCCGTGGAGCCCCATTCCCGGTTGACCATCGTGGCAAAGGGAATCGGCCCTATGGAGGTGACCAAATACACCTCAATCATTCTGCCGTAGATCACCAGGAAGATACAGATGGAAAGAATCTGCGTACACAGCCCCACGAACACACTCTGGAACCACAGCCCCAGCAGGGCGCCCACGCTCCAGTCGGCAAGCTGGGTCTCCAGATTGCCCACCACGCCGGAAATGTCGATGCCTGCGTCCGAGATGATGACCCCCGCCGACTGACTGACCACATTCTGCGCCACATCGAACACCGCCATGACGATGTTCCAGGTGTTGGTGACGATCAGCACCGCGCAGAAGGTCTTGAAAATCCACTTGAAGAAAATCCAGGTGTCAAAGTCGTGGAGGTTATTTTTCTCGATGATGAGCTGGATCAGCTCGTAGCACATGACGAAGGTGAGGATGATGCCAGCGATGGGGACAATCACCGTTTCCGAGAGGTTTCGGATCATGTTGAAGATGCTGCTGTTCCAGGCGGCGGGCGTCATGCCGACCTCCCCGGCGATCTCGCCCACCTTTGTATTCAGGGTATCAAACATCCCGGTCAGGTTTGAAATGATACCGTCAATGAGCAGTTCCTTGAACCACTCCTGGATCATATCCAATATCAAGGGAGATCACCTCCTTTGCGGGGGCTCCCGCTATCAAGCGAAAGCCCCCGCCGGTTTTGGAGAATCATTAGGTGGTGGACAGCAGACCGGACAGCAGAGGGATCAGGGTGATGCCGATGAGGGCAACGCCGCCGCCCGCCATGAGCTGCTTGATGCCCTGGCTTTTGGAGGCAGGGTTGTCCTGGCCGTAACCTTCCAGAAGGTTGATGCCGCCCCACACGCACAGGCCGCCGCCCAGGGCGATGACCAGAGTCTGCAAAACGTCGATAGCGTTAGTAAAAAAGCTCATATTCACATTTCCTTTCGTTCAGTTGAATTGTTGGGTTGAAGGTCGGTGGCTTTCAATTCGTACAGATCGAAAGGCTCGTCCGGCTTCACAATGGCCGGTCTGCGTTTCATGTACCGTTCAATGTCAAAGGTATTTTTCTTGTCGGCGTCGGCAAGGTACTTGTAGCGGGGATGCTTCGTTATATCAAACTTGTCGCTGAAAAACGGCCGCACCCCTCGAAGCTGCAAGATACACTTGCCTCCGTCCATCACCGCAATCTCGTCCTGGGTCATCAGCTCCTTTCCTAATTTCTGATAGTTGAGGCCGTGGGAAACCTGACTGCCCCGGTTCTCGGATTGATTGAAGCTGTCGATGGTCTCCTTGCCCAGCAGCTCCGAGATTTCTTTCAGGGTGGATTTCTCCTTGCCTCCCAAAAACAAGGTGGTGTCGCAGTTGCCCACAATGGTATCCGCGGCGTCCTTGTAGATGGTCTTTAACTGGCTTTGGGACTGCAAAATAATAGAAGCCGAGATTTCCCGGCTCCGGATGGTGGCGATCAACTTGTCGAAGTTGGGTATCTGCCCGATATTGGCGAACTCGTCCAGGAGGCACCGCACATGGACGGGCAGCCTGCCGCCGTACACGTCGTCCGCCTTGTCGCAAAGGAGATTGAATAGCTGGCTTTGCAGCATGGCGATAACGAAGTTGAAGGTGGTATCCGTATCGCTCATAATGAGAAACAGCGCCGTTTTTCGGTCGCCCAGGGTGTCCAGTTCCAGTTCGTCGTCCGACATGATCTCCCGCAGCTCCGCAATATCGAAGGGGGCAAGGCGGGCGCCGCAGCTAATCAGGATGGATTTCAAGGTCTTGCCGGCAGCCAATTTGAATTTGCGGTACTGCTTCACAGCGAAGTGGTCCGGGTGCTCCTTCTCCAGCTTGGCGAACAGAATATCCACGGGCGACTGAAATTCCTCGTCGTCCTCTCTGGCCTCCGATGCGTTGATGAGCTCCAGCAGCGTGAGGAAGTTCTTTTCTTCCGGCTCCGCCTCGTACCAGATGTACCCGATCAGGGCGCAGTACAAAAGCCGCTCGGCCTTCACCCAAAAATCTTCCGAGGATTTTTCTCCGTCGCCTTTGGTGTTGGCAATGATGACATTGACCAATTTGAGGATGTCTTTCTCCGACCGAATATAGGCGAAGGGGTTGTATTTCATGCTCTTTTTGAAGTTGATGGTGTTGAGGACTTTAATGCGGTACGGCTCATAGATGACCTTCCCGCGGGCATCCCGCAGGGGTTTTCCGTTCTCGTCCAGCTTGGGGGCGCCCCGCCGCAGCATGGTCCCCACCTCGGACAAAAGCTGTCCTTTGGGATCGGTGACCACATAGCTGCTGTGCATCTGCATGAGTGAGGGCTTGACGAAGAACCGGGTCTTGCCGCTGCCGCTGCCGCCGATGACCAGAATGTTCTTGTTTCGGGCGTACTTGGGATTTTTCGGGCGGCTGGACATGGTGAGCTTTTCCGTCTGGGTCAAAGGAATGTTCCAGTCGGGAACCGGATCGACATAGGGGGCAATATCGGCCGCCGTGCCCCATCGTGCGCTGCCGTACTCAATGCCCTTGCGATATTTCTTTGTATTCTTGCTCTTGGCATACACCGCCAGCCGAACAATGACCGCCCCGGCGATACCCGCCAGCAGGTCCAGCGGATGCAGACTTGGCAGCCCAGAAGAAAACGCCTCCGTAAAGCCCTGGCTCAAATGCAGGAACTTTTCAGAGGCGTCAAGGCCGGGCGCAAGGCGCACCGCCTGGCAGAGCTTGTCAAAGAGATACACGAACAGCAGATACGGGAGGTTGGGGATCAGCTTTTTCTTCCAGTCAACCGTCATAATTCCACACCCCGGTCTTTGGTCTTGACCTTCTCCCGCTGGCGGTGCTGGGCTTTGGCCTGCTGCTTCGCCTGATCCAGCTCCTTGCGGATGGAGGGCTTTTTCTCTTTCTCCAGATTCTTTGCGGAGAACTCCCGAAAGGCCGCCGTGATAACGTCGGCATCCCGGCCCTTGAAGAACACCAGATAGCGGGGTATCTCACCGCTGGTGTCCTTTTTCAGTGCGAAGTCAATGCCGTACTTCTTGGCGGTGGCGGAAAAGGCCCGGATGTTCTGGTCGGTGATCTCGATGTTGGAAACGCCGGTGTTGTGCTTCATCAACTGCCGGAGGGTCTGCTTGCCGTGGTGTAGTTTCGTCTTGTGGCAGGTCACGCCTTTCTGCATCTCGTCCAGCACTTTTTTCATGGCCTGTTGCAACATCCCAGCGGAGAGCTTGGTGGCCTCCACACAGAGGGCAACGGTGCGCTGGGTGACTTCTTCCTGCATAAGTCATCATCTCCTTTTCGTCGTCGTTTGCTCTGTATCACTCGGTTCCGCCTGGCGGCGAAACCTCATTCACGCCGCAACTCCTCCTCTCCCCACAAAACTCCGTTTTGCGGGGACCCCTATTTGCCGTACAGGTCATGGCTCACCAGGGAAGTGTAGTAACTGCCGATGGTGGCCGGGGCGTTATACAGGGCGGCCAGCAGGTATTTCTTGATATTGCGGACATAGGTGGTGTTCTCCCGCATCCGGTCCAGCACATACTCGATGTGGGAGCTGTCCAGCTTCAGGAACCGGGACTTGACCACCTCCGCCGGGTAGTCGTCCCCGGCAATGCGGATGGTCTCCCGGCGGGAGCATACCGTGTCCACCATGAGCTCCACCAGCTCATCCAAACGGTCCCGGTCAAGCTGATGGTTCTGGATGAGGTAGTCATACTCGATGTTCTCCAAAATGAGTTCACGATAGCTCTCGCGCTCCTGCATCCAGTCCCGTCCCATCCCGTCCGAACCCCTGGGGGCTTTGGGGGTGGATAGGACAGGATTTGATCCTTCCGTACTTGGTGAATGAGTATTTTGTTCTTTAGGATTTCTTTTCTCTTTATTTAATTGCGGCCGGTTTTCCAGACATGGATGATCCATATCCGGGTTTTCCATATCTGGACAAGCCGTATCCGGCTCGTCCTCACACGGCTGGCCCATGTTCGGGGAATGGGGCGTCTCGTAGATGACATACTCCACATCCACGATCTTGCCCTTGCTGTCCCGCAGGCGGTTGCGGACTATGTACCCGGCTCGCTCCAGCTCCTTCAGGACTGATCCAATGCTGTCCGTGCCCTCTTTGCAGATTTTGGAAAGGCCTCTGGTGGTGTAGTTCCAGTCCTCCGGCAAGGATAGCATCATGGAGAGCAACCCTTTGGATTTCAGGGACAGCCCCGCGTTGCGCAGGTGGTGGTTGGACATCACCGTGTAGTCGCGGGTTTTCTCAATGCGAAATACCGCCATCATATCACCTCCTTTCGGCGGTCTGGAGAAGTGTTGGTTTTTGGGGAAAAGACCGCTTCTATGCTGTCCGGATACCCTGAAGGGGAAAACCTATGGGCGGGGGCCTTTCGGCTGATTGTAGAAGAAAGAACTTTGGTTTTTGGACTCCTTTCGGGACATCTTCTGGATAATAGCGATATATTACGCACAATATTTGTTAAAACAAGGGGGTGCCCTGAATAATACTTTTAGACATAAATAATGCCATAAGGCCAGCACCTTATGGCATGCAATAATTATAGGATCTAAACGGATTTCGGAAGGGTATCCGTTGCTACAGTTGGAAATCGATGGTATAATTAAATCACTTTAAAATGTGGAATTTCAAGTAGCATAAAAGTTTGCTCTTTATCAAAAAAGGAGGAAGGGCTAATGGGTGATGTGAAACTATCGTTTTCAATTCCACTTGATGAAGACGGTTATATTGAACTAGAATGCGATTTTTGCAAAACCCGCTTCATGATACTTGGTGACGATTTTGAGAACAAAGATATGCCGTTCTTTTTTTGCCCAGTATGTGGATTGCCCAACGACTTAACAACTTTCTATTGTCCTGAAGTTCTAGAAATGGCTCATCAAATGGCTATGGAATGGGCAATGAAAGAAATCAACCAGAAACTAGGAAAGACTATTAAGCAAATTAATAAAAACTCCAGTCTTTTTAAAATTAAGATGGACACCCCAAAGATAAAACACCCCAAAGAACTTTATAAACCCGTCGATGAGTACATTATGCATACAACCCCATGTTGCCATATGGATATTAAAGTCAGAGAATTAGATGAGCAGATTGGAGTTTATTGTCCCATCTGTGGAGGATCAGAGATATGAATAAAAACGAGTGGAGAAAAATATCCGTACAATTTCGAACATTATCCTCGCAAATGCTAAAAGTTGAAAGCGATAGTGATATAGGATTTATTAGTGGATTTGTAAATTATATTGACTCTACGGAGGCCTTATCTACATATATTAAGTCCTGCCACACAAAAGAATATGATATTGCTGCTGATATGCAGGCAAAATCGCCGTGGCAGTCGGTCGCACTTCCTACAAAACAAGAAGATTTGATTGATTATGTGTACCAAATTCTGAAATTAATATGTGATAATGGGAATTTACTGCGCATTTGGTCCTTTGGTTACACAACCAGTAATAAGTTCTCAGACAAATACCAGGCATTTATGCGAAAGACAGTTGAACCTTTTGTTCATGCTTTAAGAACATATATTGAGTTGCAACTTATAGACAGTACAGACAATGCCGATCTTTCAAGTATTGATGAGAAAATACATATCTTTTTGTCTTATTGCCAAAAAGATTATAATATTGCAGATATAGTTGATAGTACTATTTCAAAAAGCATTGCCGACTTTGCTCAGATTTCTAGAGATGTGAGAGATATCAAGTATCGTGAAAGTATAAAAAAATTTATGGAGACGGTTGGAACTCACGACTATGTAATAATGATAATTAGCGATAACTATTTAAAATCCCGGAATTGCCTCTATGAAATGCTTGAGGTTATGCGCGATAGAAATTACGGCAAAAAAATACTTTTCATTGTGCTGTCCGATAATGATGCAAAGTATTATGATGATCCGCTTCCTCAACATATTGGTGCTAAAGTATATGGCATAGAAGGACAAGCAGAATATATTTCATATTGGCAACAGCAGAACACAAATCTTAAACATCAAATTGAGAAAATAGATAATCCCATACTATCAATTGAATATGCAAAAGAATTGAAGATAATTACTAAAATTCAACTTGATTTACCTGAATTTATGGCTCATCTTCGAGAACATAATGGGATAAGCTTTTCAAAGTTAATGCAGTCGAATTTTAAAGAAATCATCGATGTAATCCGGCAATAAATATCGCAATGCCCTTTCTTGTGTGTAAGTGAGCGTAAAATAAAGGACCGCTTTAGATTATTCTATAGCGGTCCTTGCACTCATTTGACTTCGTCGTCCATCCCCTCCATCTTCAGCCAATCCTCAAAGGACTTCCTGGAAATGCGGATCATGTTGCCGATGCGGATCGTCTTGAACAATCCGGAGTTGGCGAGTTTATAGGCCGAAGCGCGGCCGATACCGAGAATGGCTGCGATGTCATTCACGGTGTATGTTCTGCTTTGGGGCGTTCCTTTTTCGTTGGGTGTGTTGGTGCTCATAAGATTATCCTCCCTCTGTGCTAATATGATTTTGAAATGGTCCCTGAAAGCCCTCCGTCACAAGGGGTTCCTGCTAATACCTTGCTAATACGACATTTGAAAAGCCGTTGTAAGGCAGCATATTTCAGGGGAATTTGTGCAAATTGACCTGCCCCCAGGCAGCACAATTTGCGAAGAAACAACACGGGAAGATATGATATGAACAATTCACGAAATGGTACGCCGTACTCCTAAGCGGCAGGCCACTGGTTCGAATCCAGCCGGGGGTGCCAAAAGTCGCCGCAGGAAGCCCATTCTCTAGGGTTTCTGCGGCGACTTTTTCTGTGGGGAAAGCATCGCAAGGCAGTCTTGATGGCGGCCCCAAACCTAGAGATGCGGTTCCGGGAAATTTGCGCAAAACCACCAGCAGCGCCCCCTCAGGGCTGCTGCTGGTGGTTTCGTTGGGATTGCTGCCAGAGGAGCACCGGCAGGGCCGCCGCCAGGGTGGCCAACGCCACCCACTGGGAGGTGGACAGGGGCCCCCAGAACCCCCGGGCCCCGTCCCCCCGGAGAAACTCCAGCAGGAAGCGGAAGGCCCCGTAGAGGGACAGGTAGACCGGCAGCAGCTGCCCCCCGGACCACCCCCGCCGGGCCAGCCGGTCCAGCAGCAGGAAGAGGAGCAGGCCGAGACCGAACGTCTCATGAAAAGCCAGCTCACGCTCAACGACTTCGTCACCATGAACCGCCAGATCCGCAAGATGGGCGGCGTCTCCAAGCTCATCAGCGCCCTTCCTGGCGGCGACAAGGCCTTAGGCCAGGGTCAGGTTGACGAGGGCGCGCTCGATCGCATGGAGGTCATCATCAACTCCATGACCAAGGCCGAGCGCGAGAAGCCCGACCTGCTCAACGGCAGCCGCCGCGCCCGCATCGCCGCCGGCGCCGGCGTGTCGGTCACCGAGGTCAACCAGCTCATGAAGAAGTTCAATGAGACGAAGAAGATGATGAAGCGCATGATGCCGGCCGTCGAGGAGATGGGCGGCAAGGGCAAGCGCGGCAAGAAAGGCAAGCGCCGCCGCGGCATCCCGGGCATGGGCGGCATGAAGATGTCGGACCTGAAGAAGATCCAGGATATGATGGGAGACATCAAATAGTCCCGGTCCGCGTGGTGGTCACTGGAGCCGCTCGACAATGAGGCTGCCGGCACCTCACGAGGCTGCGGCACCCGGCATTCCATCATCGGCTTCGCGGACGTGGCCATAAGGTCCGTGCTTGCGATGCTTCGTCGGAATGCGATGCATCATCGGCGTCCTTGCCGGCCTTGCTGGGACGCCGGCGTCAGAAGCGTTTGCCCCTGCGGCAAGCGCAGGGCGTGGCATAATGTGCGAAACTGATACATGACAGGCGCAACAGGGGAGCGCCTGAGAACGAAAGGGGAAACCAATGGAGCTGCAGATCCGTCCGTACACCGCAGACGATATCAAGGCCATGGTGCGCATCTGGAACGAGGTTGTGGAAGCGGGCGATGCGTTCCCGCAGGTCACGCCGCTGACAGAGCAGAACGCCGACGAGTTCTTCTCCGCTCAGACCGCCACTATGGTGGCCGATGTGAACGGCATCATCTTCGGCATGTACATCCTGCATCCCAACGGCATCGGGCGCTGCGCGCACATCGCCAACGCCAGCTTCGTCGTGGCCTCGGCCTCGCGCGGTCTCGGCCTTGGCCGCAAGCTGGTGGAGAACTGCATCGAGACCTGCGGCAAGAAGGGCTTCCGCGGTCTGCAGTTCAACGCTGTGGTCGCCTCCAACGAGGCCGCCCAGCACCTGTACGAGTCCATGGGCTTCACGAAGGTCGGCATGATTCCCGGCGGCTTCATCAACGGCCTTGGCGGCTACGAGGACATGTTCGTCTACTACATCGACACGCTCGACACCGCCCAGCCCTGCTGAGGATAGCCGATTGCAGCCGGTCTGGCCGTTGCGTGCCTGCTTTATTCGTGAACACCTGGTGATAACCGAAGCGAAGGCTTGTCAATCGAGGCGTTTCGCCTTATCATAAACAACTGCTGTTTTGCTGCGCGCTTTTTTGCGGGCTGGCAAAGAGGATTCAAGTAAGAACAAGAAGGAGTTACTCTTCATGGTTAAGATTCGCCTGGCCCGTCACGGCGCCAAGAAGCGTCCGTACTACCGTATCGTCGTTGCCGATGCTCGTTGCCCGCGCGACGGCAAGTTCATCGACGACATCGGCCGTTACAACCCGCTGACCGAGCCCGCAATGATCAAGATCGACCTGGAGAAGTGCGACAAGTGGCTGGCCAACGGCGCTCAGCCCACCGACACGGTTGCCGCCCTCATCAAGAAGTTCCGCGAGCAGGCGTAAGCTTATGGCAGCGCAGACCGAGGAAATCGCTGGGCTCGTAGAGTCCGTGATTCGTCCGCTCATCGATAACCCGGACGACTTGGTCATCGATGCGCGCGAAACCGAAGATGGCTCCATCTTCGTCGAGGTTCGTGTCAACGAGGAGGACGCGGGCAAGGTCATCGGCCGTCAAGGCCGCGTGATCAAAGCCATCCGCACGCTTGCGCGTGCCGCGGCTTCTTCCACGAACACCCATGTCGACGTGGAGCTGCTCGATTAATGGGCGCTTGGGTTCGCGTAGCCGAATTCACGAAAGCTAAGCACTTGAAGGGAGGGCTCGTCGCGCGTAGCGTGGCGGGTCTCCCTTTTTTGCTTGAAGAGGGCCTCTTTTGCGCTTTCGTGCCTCCGGTGATCGATGTTCCGCGTCAAGGCACCGTGGTGGAGGTCCGTCCCGAGGCCCGGGGCGGCGCTACGGTGTTCTTCGATACCGTCGTCGACGCCAACCAGGCCGATGCCCTGGTGGGCTGCTATGTTCTGGCACGTCGGGAAGACCTTCCCGATGACGTGCTCGAGCTGCAGGAAGGCGGCATCGAGGGCTTCACGGTGGTGGATGCCGAAGCCGGCACCATCGGCACCGCCGTGGCCATCAACGAAATGCCCGGCCAGCATCTGCTGGAAGTTGCGCGCGAGGGCCAGGAAGGCACCGTGCTCATTCCCGTTGTGGACGAGTTTCTCGAAGGGGTGGATGAGCAGACGCGCTGCATATACGTCAACGTGCCGCAAGGCCTGCTCGATCTGTAACCTGTGGAGGTACCCATGATCATCGAAACGTTGTCCACGTTTCCCGATATGTACGAATCCGTCATGGGCGCTTCCATGATGCGCATCGCCCAGGAAAAGGGCATCCTGGATTTCAAGGCGTACGACCTGCGCGATTGGACGCACGACCGCCATCGCACCACCGACGACGAGCCGTATGGCGGCGGCGACGGCCTGGTCATGAAATGCGCCCCCATCTTCGAGGCCTATGAATCGCTGTGCGCAGCAACGGGCAGGGGCTCTATTGCCGCCCCTGCCGAACCGGCCCAGGGGGAGGGCGCTGCCGCTTCTGCTGAACAGGCGCCTTGCGAAGGCTCCGACTCGGACGCTGCCGAGCAAGC